>Ga0316204_10004031_pt1 | contig 27524 bp, 27 predicted proteins | sample 6monrhotite_MG_2_FD_205661 | JGI IMG/M metagenome (GOLD analysis project Ga0316204, IMG submission 205661) | Microbial mat bacterial communities from mineral coupon in-situ incubated in ocean water Damariscotta River, Maine, United States -... | ecosystem: Environmental > Aquatic > Marine >...
TTTATTAAGCGACCGAAGTGGCTCTATATTAGAAAGGCCATTCCCTCCGATATCCAGCTCTGTGAGTTCTGTTAACCCGACCAGGGGGCTCAGGTCATCAAGCTCATCCAAAGGTAACAACAGTCGCCGTAGGTGTTTGAGTTTGGATAAGGGGGTTAAGTCATAAAAACGACTGAAATAAACCTTCAAGTCCTTCAGCGATTTCATTTCTGCGAGCATGGAAAAATCACAGGTGTGCACCCTCATTACTTCCAGTTTTTCGAGCTGGGTGATTGTTTTTAAGGGATCTAATGAATCGGAAACAGTGAGCGATATTCTGCTCTTTTGTCGCAAAGCGGTGTAGATGGCCTCACATTGCTCTGGGGCATATTGCAAAGAAATCTGATTAGCCAACCCTTCTAAAGCCTTTCGTTGCAGCTCCGTCGGATTCTGGCAGATTTCTAAGACCGGTCGGAGGTCTGACTTAGGGCCTACACAAGACGGGCGAGTTGGATGCGATTCGGTGGTTTTTACTGGAGTTGTAAGGCGGGACTTGGTGGTCGCTGGCTGTCCAACAGCTGGGATAGGCGACGACCTCTGGGCATTGGGTTGGGGCGATGGTAGTTTTTGGGACTGTACCCATAAAGCCCAGGCAACCAAGACAGAAACAAAAACAATCGACCACTTCAACATTTTTTTCCTCAGAAATCATTCCCACAATAGCATTTCCTGCTATTGTGGGATGGTTACCAAACAAATGGCAAGGGGTTTCTGTTACCGAGTCATCACGATATGTATGTGGCTCCCTTCTGCCCGGAAGTTCTCAACAATCCCTTTGTCTACTCCCCAACCCAGGACCAAGCTGAATGGCCCACCCACGACCCTGTCGGCTTCATTTTTTAGGTGGAGGTCAACCACATTGCCCGATGAATGGTTGGCCGGGAAGTCCGGTTTATCTTCCAGGATTTTTTTCTTTTTTTCAGTACTGTTTGCGGCAGCCAAATCCGCCTCATATTTGACGTAGGCATCAATGCCGTCCTTCACTTTTTCCGTCGCAGCATCAATCAAGGCCTTCAAAAGCACCCGGTTGGGCGAGTTTCTTGGGTCCAGCAAAACCTTCGTTGCCTCCTTTGCCCATACCTCTATTTCACCTTCGGTCATTTGGGGGACCGGTCCATCCCCGTACCTCTCCGCTTGTTTTGCCGCTAACAGAGCATAAGGGTTCCCTTGACCCATGATTCCCGCCAGTCCAATGGCAAGGTCATTGTAGATCAGTCCCACATAGATAGCCAGGGATTTTACTCTTTGCTCAGCTGCGTTTTTTGTTTTTTCTACTTCATCTGTAGCTCCCACACGCCAGTCGGGGTGGTTGACTATCAGATGGTTTTCGACCATCAGCTCCGCCTGATAGCGCACGGTCCGGTAATCGTTGGTGACCTTGGCCTTCTTCTGTTTGCCCTTGATGAGCAAGAGGGCGAGGCCGAACTTTTGTTTGTCCGACAAGTCCCTGACTCCCGCCGCTGTCTCTGCATCGGTGAGGACCAATAGCTCCACCAGATCGGGGTTGATGCGCAACCTCCCTCCCTCTTCGAGTGCTTTAAAAACCGCTGTCACATGGTGCCGTTGGTCTAATAACTTTGGATGTTTTAACTTTTTGCGGATGTCTGCGCACATCATCATTTTTTTTGGGAATCTGGCTTCTTTCATAGCCTTATTGATGTCATTGATCAGTCCGTCACACTTTTGAATCCAGGCTTCTTGCTCTGCCTTTAGCGTCACTATGGTTGGTTGAAGTGTAGCGATTAGTTCGTCATATAGCTTAGGGTAGTGGATCTTGATGGTGTGTAAGTGGGACAGGAAAAAAAGGTTCGTTGCCGCTTCCGTGCCTTCGACCGCCGCTATATCATAGCCTTGGTTTCGAGGCATGGAGGCGTTGGTTTTTGATGTCCGGTTGTTTCGGTGCTTTTGGGGGGGGAACAGTTTGTCGCATGCTTTGCCGAGGTCTATGTAGCTTTGAGTGTAGCAAGCGGCAATGCCGCCTATTTGTTCGAAAACGTGATCCATTTCTTCCCTTGGTTCGTCGTGGTCCTGACCCAGGGGCCGGTTGTTTCCGGTTCCCTCGACTTGGGGCGTAGGGGGTCAGGTGATAAAACCAGTTTGTATAAAGATGAAGTTGGAGGTTAATGTCGCCGGGGTGTTTTTTTGGTTTTTTTGTGTTGGTTGGTGAGGAGCCTGGGGGAAGGCTGCTTAGCTTTGGGGTGTTGGGTTGGAGGTTTTTCTAAATCAGCTTAGTGACAGTGAGGCTGTCCATTATCCGAAGCCGATATAGGCCTATGGAGTCCTGAAGTTTTCCAAAAACAAACCCAAGGATTTGAGCGCAGGCCGGGGCAGCCCCTGGGCTTGCAGGGCTGCGGGGGTTTCCCATTGACCGGGCCAATCAGGGCGGTGGTCCAAGGGGGCCAACCAAACCTCCGCCTGAACTTGGTAACAGGTCACCGAGTACCGGAACCCGCCCAGTTTGGTGGGGTTGGTGGTGACTTGGTGGTGATCAAAGGCCAGTTCGGCGGCATTCTCCGAGCCCACCGGGTTCTCCAACATCGGGAACAACAACATTTTGGTCCACAGGGCACCGGCCGGTTGTTGTTCCAGGTACAGGTGGCCTTGGTGTTCGAAAATGAAGATCGTCTTTTGTTGTTTGATCGCCTTCTTGCGCTCCGGTAAAACCGGCCTTTCGGCACAGGTGCCCCGGCTGAGGGCGAGGCAAAAGGCGGACAACGGGCAGGAGGTGCAGTTTGGGTTTTTCGGGGAGCAAAACATCGCCCCCAACTCCATCATCCCTTGGGCGAGCTGCCTCGGTTCGCCGGACAACAAAATTTGGGTGACGGTGCGGACCAACACCGCGCGACCTGGGGCAGACTTTACGTTGTCCTTGAGGTCTAATAGACGGCTGAGCACTCGCTCGATGTTCCCGTCGACCAGCGGTTCTGGTTGGTTGAAGGCGATGGCTAAAATCGCCCCGGCGGTGTAGGGGCCAATCCCGGCCAAGGCTTCTAAGTCGGTTCGGTTTTGTGGGACTTGGCCTTGGTGGAGTTCGGTGATTTGTTGGGCCGCTTTTTTTAAGTTCCTAGCCCGGGAATAATACCCCAGCCCTTCCCAGAGCTTGATCAACCGGTCCTCGTCCACCGCCGCCAAAGACGCTAAGTCCGGCAGGGCTTCCATGAACCGCTTGAAGTAGGGCACCACCGTTTCCATACGGGTCTGTTGGGCCATGATTTCGGAAACCCAGACTTGGTAGGGATGGTAGCCTTGCCGCCAAGGCAACGGGCGGGCGACAGATTCAAACCAAGCGACCAGGGCGGTGGCGATTTGTGGGTAGGGAGGCTCAGGGTTCACGTTGGTGGGCTTCCCAGAGTTTGGCGAACTTCAAAAACATCGAGTACCCCGCCCCTACGGCGATGATCAGCCCCGGTATCCCGTCGAGGAACCCGGCCTTCAATACATAACATTCAAAAAACTTAAACGGCGGCTTGAGCAACAACTTCATCAAGCTAGCTGCCTTGCCGCCAGTGTATAAATCCTTCGCCATGATGGAAGAATAGCTGTTGTTCGCCGCTACATTGTGCTGGAGGCTGGTGAAGACGTAGTGGTCCAAGTCCCCCTCAAGTAGCCCAGCTGGCCCTTCGATTTCCACTTTGTCGTGTGGATCATAGCCTGCCCATTGGCCGTGGTTTTTTTCAAACAACCGAATCCCTCGGTCAGGGTACCACCCGCCGTGTTTGATCCAACGGCCCAGGTGAAAACTCCGCCTCGAAAGCTCATATCCCCAACGCTCCGGTTGGGCTTGGGCTTTCAGGTCCAAAATCGATTGTTTTAAGGTCTCGCCTACCCGCTCGTCTGCGTCCAAACACAACACCCAGTCGGTTGGGGCTTGCTCGACCGCAAGGTGTTTTTGTTTCACATGGCCCAAAAAGGGCTGGTTGATCACCGTGGCCCCAAAGCCTTGGGCGAGCTCCACTGTACGGTCGGTGCTCTGGGAGTCCACCACCACAAAGTGGTCACAAAAGGAGAGGGATTCCAAGCAAGCGAGGATGTTGGATTCTTCGTTGTAGGTGATGACTACAGCGGTTAGCTCCACGTCAACGCTCCGGTTGGGTGGTGGCGATCGAAAGTTGGGTGATGCCTACTTGGTGGGCTTGGTCCATCACGGTGACCACCTGTCGGTGGGGTACGTCGCCGTCTGCACGGATCAAAAGCCCTGGAGGGGTCTTGCCCTCTGCCAAGGTGGACAGACCTGACTTCAAGTTTTTGAGGTCCACTTCCTGGCCGTTGAGGTACACCCGGTTGCCTTTGGTCAAGGTGACTTCGAGGGTTTCCGGTTTCTCGCTGATCGGTTGGCTGGAGGCGGTCGGGAGGTTGACCTTGATGCCGGGGTTGGCGACAAAGGTGGTGGAGACCATAAAAAAGATGAGCAACAAAAAAACCACATCGATCAAGGGGGTCATATCGATGCCTAATTTGGCTTTCGGGGCTCGCCGGAACCTCATCGTTGTCTCTTGCCTAAAACTTCGTGCAGCTTGAGGGCGTGCCGCTCCATTTCGATCAACAAAAACTCAACCTTTCGGTTCAAATAATTGTAAAACACCAAGGACGGAATGGCGATACTCAGGCCCACGGCGGTGGTCACCATCGCTTGGCTGATGCCCCCGGCGAGCAAGCCGGTGTTCCCGTTGCCTTCGGTGACAATGGTCTCAAACACCTGGATCATACCGGTGACCGTGCCGAGTAGACCCAACAAAGGGCTGATCACAGCAATGGTGTGTAAACTGGTGAGGTATCGTTCTAGGCGAGGGGCTTCGTGTCGGCCTGCGTCTTCGATGGTTTCTCGTAGTTCCATCGGCGGCTGGTCCAAGTGGCTCAACGCCGCTTGGCAGATACTCATCAAGGGGCTGGGGTCCGTTTTGGCGGTTTCCAAGGCGACCTTGGTTTCCCCGGTAGCCACCCACTTCATGATTTCGTGGTACAACTCTGAAGGAATGATTTTAGATTTCCTCAGGTAAAACAGTCGCTCCAACACAATCGCCACCGCAATCACCGAACAAATCAGTTGCAGGATCACAATCGGCCCGCCTTGGGCTAATACATTAGGTTGCAGCAGCTGGATCATTTGCCTTCCTCTAATTTAGACTTGTTTTTGTCCCGCCAGAATATCTTTAGCGGCGTGCCATCGAATCCAAAGTACTGTCGTAGCTGTTTCGCTAAAAACCGTTTGTAACTTTCGAGCAACGCCCCGGGGTCGTTGGTGTGTATCACAAAGGTTGGAGGCCGGGTGCTGACTTGGCTGCCATAATAGAGCCTTGTCTTCCGAGCGCCTTTGCCCGGTGGGCTGTGTCGCAAGGTGACTTCGCTCAAAACCCGGTTGAAGTCTGAGGTCGAAACCCGGCGTTTGCATTGCTCGAATACCTTTTGGGCCGCTTCCAACACTTTTGGGGTCCGCTGCCCGGTGACAGCTGAAACAAACAAGATGGGTGCGTAGGCCAAAAACTCAAGTTTTTCTCGGATGGATTGTTCCATCGCCTTCATGGTCCGGCTGTCTTTATCGACCAAGTCCCATTTGTTCACCACAATCACCACGCCCTTCCCGGCGTCGTCAATGTAACCACCAATCCGTGCGTCTTGATCGACCACGCCGATGGTCCCATCAATCACCAAAATCCCGACATCACAACGTTCGATGCTGCGGATGCTGCCGACCATGGAGTAATGGTCTACCTGCTGGCTGACCCTGGCTTTTCGTTTGAGCCCGGCGGTGTCGATCAGCCGGATTTTCTCGCCGTGGAACTGGAAGTCGTTGTCGATTGGGTCACGGGTGGTGCCTGGGGTGGCGTCTACAATTTGTTTATTCTCCCCCAAAAAGGCGTTGGAAAGGCTCGACTTCCCGGCGTTCGGGCGGCCTAAGAGCGCAATCGACAAAAGCTCGTCGCTCTTTTCTTCTTTTTCCGCTTCAATGTCGGGGTGCTTCAAGGCCACGGTGTCTAATAAATCGCCCACTCCACGGCCATGTTCGGCACTGACAGCAAAAACTTCTTCCGCACCAAGCTCGTAGAACTCGCCAATCATGGATTCGTGGTTGTCGCCGTCTACTTTATTGACCACTACGTACACAGACTTACCCGATTGGGCGAGGTACCGGTAGATCTCTCGGTCTTGCTCGGTCAGCCCCGATTGGCGGTCTAAAATGAACAAAATCACGTCCGCTTCTTCGACAGCCAGCCGGCTTTGTTCCTTCATTTTGGCAGGAATCCCTTCGGTCACCTCCGGTTCAAAACCGCCGGTGTCCATCAGTAAGTAACGAAATCCTCGTCGCTCAACAGTAGCCAAATTACGGTCACGGGTCAGGCCCGGTTGGGCACCAACAATCGCTTGTCGGCGGCCTACTAACCGGTTAAAAAGAGTGGATTTGCCGACGTTTGGTTTGCCGACGAGCGCGATCATTTTCATTCAAGGACTTTATCAGGAGGTTTAGGATTAGAATCTACCGTCTTGGGCTCAGGTTGTCCATAGCTGAGCCTCTAGAGCTGGTTTTTAGGGCAATCTTCTGCTATTAATATGGAGCTAGAAACCGTGAGCAGGGTGCAGGGGGGCTGTTTGAGGTGCCCGTGGTGTGCCTGTGACGGGCAATTTATTGAATATCCAATTGAAATAAGTAATGATAAAGATTAAACTCTCTGGGAAGGCGGTGAGAGACAATCCTTTGAGTAAACTCAGTTTACAGTGGTAACCAGGAACCTAAAACCTTGTTTTTGGCAGGTAACCTTACCGAACTTAGACAGCATGGGTGAAAACTTCTGGCTGATCGTCTAAAAGTCACGTAAGATAGAGATAAGTCAAACAGGATTTAGGCCAACACCCACGAGATATCCGTAATGAACCTGAAGGCAATTTTTTGTACCCTGCTTTTTTTGTGGGTGACCTGCCTTTCAACAGGAGTGCTATGGGCAAAAGATAAGACTTACCTTGTCGGGGTCGTCCCGCAATATGACGTGCGCAAGATCCAGCAAGTCTGGAACCCGATCCTAGCGAGGCTAGAAAAGAAGACAAAGCTGCATTTTAAATTAGTTCCCAGCGAAGATATCCCAGACTTCGAGCGGCAGCTCAAGAGAGGGGCGTTCGACTTGGTCTACCTCAACCCCTATCATTTGATCGTGGCGAACAAACAGCAGGGATATCAGCCGATTTTACGGGATCATGGGAAGATGCTTTTTGGCGTATTGGTCGTCGCAAAGGAAGGTCAAATCACCAAGCTGAGCCAGCTAGAGGGGGAAACCGTGGCCTTCCCGGCTCCAAATGCTTTGGGGGCGTCGCTACTGATTCGCTCCGACTTGTCCCGGAAGTTTGGGGTTTCGGTTGTCCCTCGGTATGTCAGGAGTCATTCTTCGGTGTATTTAAATGTCGCAACGGGAGCCGCAGCGGCAGGTGGGGGGGTGCAAAAAACCTTCGACTTACAGCCCCAAGAAGTTCGGGATGTTTTATCGATCATCCACCAAACCACCAAAGTTGCCCCTCACCCCTTCGCCGTTCACCCACGGGTGGGCGCTGCTGATATCCTGGTGATCAAAAAGGGCCTTCTGCAAATGGGGCAAGGTACACAAGGGCAGGCCTTGTTAAAAAAAATACCGATCAAAAAAATCGGCCCAGCTGAATTGTCTGATTATATTCCTTTAAACGACCTTGGGTTGGAACAATTTTATAAAAAATAACAATGTTAATCCGCAACCGGTTTATCCTGCTTTTATCGATCTTGTTGGTCGGGGCAAACGCCTATATACACTTTGGGTGGCTGCCTAGTTTTGTCGCTTTCGAAGTCGCCAGTTTTGAGCGGTCTGAACAAAAAAAGCTGCACCTCTTGGGGACCTCTTTGGTGCCTGATTTGTTGACCATGGATTTAGCGAGTTTACACCGGACCCTCAAGACGGTTCGCAACGACGAGCGGGACTGGAAAAGCTTGGAGCTACTTTCCCCAGAGGGCCGGAGGTTATATCCGCTCAGGAAGCTACAGAACCAAACTCAGTACATCCAACAGGTTTCCGAAATTCATTTTGGTGACCGGCTCTTGGGCCGGCTGGTTCTTTCTTTGGACACAGCCCCGCTGATCCAGGACAAAACCCGGTTCATCATCCAATTGGAATACAGCCTGCTGGTCGTGTTTCTTTTGTCTTTTATCATGATGCTCTGGTTTTTGCACCTTTGGTTGATCCGCCCGTTAAGCCGGTTAACCAAGGCGAGTCAACAAATCGCAGGCGGGGACTTTGCGGTGCAGTTGCCTACTGGAACAAGCGGAGAAATGAATGCCTTCCGGGATGCTTTTCATTTCATGATCTCCCGGATTGCCTCGGATACAAAAATTCTCCAAGAGAGTGAGCAGCTCCAAGGTGCGATCATCGATAGTGCCGCTTATTCGATCATCTCCACAGACACCGAAGGGGTGATCCAGTCGTTTAACTCTAAGGCCGAGAAAATGCTTGGGTATCAGGCCGAAGAGGTGATTGGTATCTATACCCCAGCTAAATTCCATAGCCCTGTGGAGGTCAAGGCGAGGGCCGAAGTGCTGAGCACAGAGCTTGGGCGAAGGATTGCCCCGGGGTTTGAGGCTTTCGTGGCGAAAGCAAAAATAGGTGAACCTGATACCAATGAATGGACTTATATACGCAAGAATCACAGCGTATTACCAGTGGAACTTTCGGTAACCGCCCTGTTTGATTCAGAGAAGAATATCACTGGCTACCTCGGTATAGGGTTTGATTTAACTGAGAAAAAAGAGGCCGATTTATCACGTCGTCTGGCGGAAATGGTTTTCAAGAATGCCAGCGAGGCGATCTTGATCACCAACAAAAACTCGCAGATCATTGACGTCAACCCGGCCTTTGAAAAGGTAACCGGCTACTGCCGTGAAGAGGCTTTAGGGAACGACCCAAGCATCAGTAAATCAGGGCGGCATGACCCCGCATTTTATCAAGAAATGTGGAAATCGATCAGCGAATCGGGGGAATGGTCCGGGGAAATCTGGGATCGGCGAAAAAGTGGGGAAATCTTCCCCAAATACCTCACCATCAATGCAGTGAAGGATATCGAAGGCAAAGTATCCAATTATGTGGCTATTTTTAAAGACATCACGTTGCAGAAAAACAGCGAAGATCGACTTGAAAAACTAGCTTATTATGATGTGTTGACCGGGTTGCCGAATCGGGCTTTGTTTAAAAACCGGCTCGCCCACGAATTGAAGCTTGCAGACCGTCACAAACAGCAAATCGCTTTGATGTTTATTGATTTAGATCGATTTAAACATGTAAATGACACACTTGGTCACGAAGCTGGTGACCAGCTCCTGATTGAGGTCGCCCACCGACTCAGCGGCTGTGTCCGGGAATCGGACACTGTAGCGAGGTTAGGAGGGGATGAGTTTATCGTCATCCTGGCAGATATAGCACAACCAAGCATTGTGGCTCAAATGGCTGAAAAAATCATCAGTCGTTTGCAGGATGCCGTCGAAATCGGAGACAAATTGGCTTTTGTCGGAGCCAGCATTGGCATCGGGATATTCCCTGAAGACGGGAGTGACGCCGTCCAGCTCGCTAAAAACGCCGACTTGGCGATGTATCACGCCAAGGATGCTGGCCGTGGGACATACAAGTTTTTTACCGACCAAATGAACGAGGCAAACCATTACCGGGCTCAGGTGGAAAACGACCTCAGGCAAGCGTTGAAAAACGACGAACTCCTGGTGTATTACCAACCCAAGGTATCGTTGGCAGGCGGGAAAAGGTCCGGTTTTGAAGCTCTGGTGCGATGGAAACATCCACAACTGGGCATGGTTGGCCCAGACGACTTCATCCCCATTGCTGAGGAAACCGGCTTGATTATTCCGATTGGCGCTTGGGTTCTTGACCAAGCCTGTGCCGTGATCGCTCGGCTTCGAAGGGATGTTGACCCCAGTTTGACCATGGCGGTCAACCTATCCCCAAAACAGTTTCGCCAAGAGGGACTACCCCAACTGATCGGGGATACCCTCGCAAAGTATGGCCTTGGCCCCGAGGCATTAGGGATCGAAATCACAGAGACCGCCATGATGGAAAACATGGAGGAAGCCCTCAAATCCATCAATGATATCCATGACCTAGGGGTAGAAATATTGCTGGACGACTTTGGCACCGGGTATTCTTCGTTGAGCTACTTAAAACAGTTTCCTTTCCATACCTTGAAAATAGACAAGTCCTTTGTGATGGACCTAGAAAAAGATGACGACACCGTGAAGTTAGTGGCAGCTATCTTAAATATGGCCCAGGGTTTGGGTCTAAACGTTGTCGCTGAAGGGGTCGAGTTGGAGAGTCAAAAAGATATTTTGATCGCCCACGGCTGCAAAACCGCTCAGGGGTATTTTTACAGCCGCCCGGTACCGGAAAGTGAGTTGTATGACCTGCCTGTAGATATATAGCAGGGAGGCCGCCGGTAGCGCCAAAGAGCCGTTCAAGGAGTAAACCGAAATAGACGGTTTTCCTCGCCGTCAAAGGCTTGATCTGGGGTTGCCAGGGCGAGGTTCAGACCGACTTAAATAAGGCAGGACTCCGTTAGCTGTGGTTCTAGACTTCTATTTTATAGTGTAGACTTGCCTCATCACCGGTCATTCCCCGGAACCCCCAGTTGTGGGCCGGTTGCTCCGTTAATGTGATTTCTAAGTCAATGGGTTCAATGCCGAGAGCTTCAGCTTTTTGAAATAAGCTGTGAATCAACTTCTTTTTTGTCTCAACCTTTCGGCCTTCAATCAGGTTTATTTCGATCACTGTGTACTTACCGCTGCGACCTTCGGGACTATAAAAGTCCTCGGACTCCATGGGAAAAAAACGGTGCGCTCGTTTATTGTCAGGGTAAAGCAGCGCCTCAATCATAGATTCATTGATTACATCTGAGAGTTGGGCCTTGATGGGGTCTAGGTGGGCTTTTAATCCGTAAATTCGTATCAATATTGCTCCTGTATACGCTTCTTAAGATAGGTGTCAGGCCTCTAAAAATGGACCCACCACAGTCGTTACATAGGTCTATCGTGGTGCTATGAGATATACAACAGATAGTTATTTTATGGGGTTCGCCTGAGGCTTCCGTTGCCTGATCAAGGCACCCCACTTTTCGTCATAGGGATGGATATGATCCGTTGGGCCTTGGTGGTCCATCACCAAGTTCCCCTCGTTATACCAACGGAAGATTCCCCCCCTTAAGTTATACACCTCTGTTGCCTTGTTCTTGGTTGCAACGTTCTGGACCCGTAAAGCAACTTCAGAGCTACGGTAGCCGACTGAACAGTAGAATATCAATGTTTTGTTTTTGATTTGCGTCGCAAAACGTTCATCAAAGGCTTCGGCGGTTATATCTGGGGCCAGTTGGATGGCGCCCTGGATATGGCTCATTGCATATTCCTCGGGCTGCCGCACGTCAAACAAGAGGTATTCAACCGGTGGGTTGTGGTTGACCATTTCCTGCAATTGTTCGTGGTCTAGGTTCCGTGCGTCGAAGTGGAGCTCAACCTTTTTTTCTGTCACCCAAAGCGCAAACTGGGCCTTCCCTAAGGAAACAAAGAGAAACAGCGTCAGAAAGCTGATGACAATGGTTTTGGGTATCATGGGGAACCAAAAAAAATACAGGCATGACTGCCTCAGAAGGCCGAGGGAGCCTTGGTTATTGGATCATCGATCCAAAGCTCTGGGCTCTGGATCGATGAAAAAGGGTTGGAATACGAATCCCTAAAAGACGATCCTCAAACCAACAGAGCTAGCCCCTTTGGTTACATCGCCAGTTTTGCTGGACATGATCCCTGCAAGGGCAGAGGTGTTTTTGCTGAACTGATGAAATAGACCGGCTGCCATATATCCTGTTTTATCTGCTGCGTCTTTGACTGCCGTTTGGCCAGCCTGAGCGATCAGCTTACACTTGTCTAGTTTGACCTGAACCCCAACAAAGGAAACCGCAGTTTCAGTTTTGCCGGTGAGGATATCTGTCGTTTTTACGGTTGGGGCTAGGCCACCTGTTTGAGTGGTCACTTTGCTTAAGGTTTTAGAAACCAATGCCTCGCTTTGCAAGGTGATCCGAACTGGGCCTAGGTTCACTGCGCCACCAACTTTGGTGCTGTCATATTGCCCCAAGGTGCTGGCTGTGGTGCTCAGTGGCGTGCCGGTTGCGCTTAAATCGGCGTAATTGACCGAGGTTGCCGCCGCAACGGTTTGGTCATCATGTGCAGCAGCGCCAAAGACCTCAAAAGCCTTTATTTTGTATTTCAACGAAGCGGTGTAATCTCCTTTGGAACCTTTGGCAGTGCCGGACTCATCAGGAGAGTAAGCCACCCAAGCCTTTACGCCTGCAGCTTCAACTGCGTAGCTCACCGAATTTTGCATGAATGAGTGGGAGCCAAAAACGCCGTTACTCATGCCGCCATTGCTTCTCGCTTGTAAAAAGGTCGTCACGAAAGGGTCATAAGTCACACCACCGGTGTATTTGAACGGAGACTTCAAAGAGCCGATCATCAAGGTTCCCCAGTTGTCTTTCAAGCCAACATAACTTTCTCGGATGCCGTCATTGACATCCGACAAGGTTGTTTCCACTTGCTACTCAAACTTGGCGATGCCTTCCATTCCGCCTTCCATTTTATCGGAGTAAACAACCCCTAACCGGCCACGTTTGTTGTCTTTCACTTGGGTTGCGCTGGTGGTGCCATCATTGATGCTGGCGATTTCGCCTTGTAAATGCCCAAAAACCTTCACTTGGGCCTGTAAAGGCATCGCAAAGGCTATCAAGGTAGCACAAGAAAGGATAGATTTGATCGCTTGCATTGGGTCTCTCTAGTATAGATATGAAAGGTGAAACACTCCGGTGGTACTGGCTGCACACACCATAGGTCGTTTTCGTTATACCTTAAATTGGCTGACTTGAGTTTTGAGGCTATCAGCCATTTTGGATAAGTCATCTAAGGTGATTTCTACTTCAGATATGCTTGCCCCAAGCTCGTTCATCGCACTAGCCGCACTCTCGGAGGTCCGGCTGACTTCTGAGGTGGCCAAAGACACTTCGCTTGCTCGGCGATCTTGCTCGGACATCGCCCCGGTCATTTCCTGAATTTTCACTGAAATCTGAGTCACCCCCGTGATGATCTTCTCTAAGGTTTCCGCTGTGTTCCCCACAACTTCCGAACCTTCAGCCACATTACCAGCGGAAATCTCGATCAACTCTCGGATTTGGCTGACAGAGCTGTTTGAACGGTCTGCCAAAAGACGGACTTCATCGGCAACAACCGCAAATCCTTTGCCCAACTCCCCTGCCTTAGCGGCCTCAATGGCGGCGTTTAGGCTCAAAAGGTTCGTTTGGTTTGAAATCTCGGTGATTACGTTGATGATACCGGCGATTTTATGGGAAGATTCGGAAATTTTGTCAATGGACTGTTTGGTTTCATCCATGGACCGTTGGCCCACGTTGGCGTCTGTTTCCGCTTGGTGCGCTAAGCTAAACACCTCTTCGGAGCTTTGTGTCACTTGTTTGATGAACTCGGCTAACTCGGCCATGTTGGCGTTGGTTTGCACCAAGGCGCTGGCGGAACCATCGATTCCTTGGGATACATCATCGCTGGCGCTTTTGATTTGGCTCGCAGTGGCCGAAAGCTCTTCAGACGCAGCAGATAGTTGGTTGGCTTCTGTCAAAATGCTTTGCAAGGTTGGCTGAAGCTTGTCAAGCAGCTGGTTCATCGCCTGGGAAATCACGGCGACTTCGTCCTGACCTTTTGACTCTACTCTCTCGGTGAAATCCCCTTCCAGAGCTACCTTGTTGGTCAGGTCGGTGAGTCGTCGCAGTGGGGTCGTGATCGACCGAGTCATCAACAGCGCAAGCACGACACCCAGGATGACAGCAATCACGATCAACACAATGGTTGTGGTCAAGATACTTTGGCTGGTTTTGTCCGCCATACCATTAAACTGTTTGCCTTTATTGAGTGCAAAATCGATCAATGCATGCATGTAGGCTTCTAACTGTTTGACATGGGCTGCGCCCTTTTCTTTGGTGATCGCTGCCGCTTCGGCCCGTTTGCCTTGTTTCATCAAGGAAATGACTTCGTCACGGATGGGCTTCCAGTCTTTAAACGCCTGCTCCGCATCGTTCACCATTTTTTTGTTCCCTAAAAAACGATCGTGGACAACGGCAAACTGTTCGTAGGCTGCTTGTTCATATTCAGCGACTTGGCCCACAGCCTTTGCGATACCCGCCTCATCATGAGCCAAAGCCACGTCTTTCATTCCCCGGTGCATGGCGATGATGTCCGTATCAATCAGCAACACCGCATTGGAGACAGTGAAGGGGTGTTTGTACATTTTAGAAATTAAACCAGATAAAGTCTGGATATCCCGGATCGCTAAGGTTCCAACGATGACCAAAAAGAGGATCATCACACCGAACCCCAAGGATAAACGAGTACCGATTTTTATTTTTTCCATTTTTCCACTCTCCCTATTATGTTTTGAGGTCGACCTGCGGCCAAACCTTTTCGAAATAATATACCATATACTAACATATAGATACAGAAAGTTACCGCCGGAATATTTCCTGTAGTGACGACTACGGATAAAACCAAGGCTCTACTTATGCTTTTCAGCTACCCCCCCCCATATATAGCGCCACCTGATTATGGGTATATAAGAACTGTTTTGATGAATTTTCAGGTTACTGATGCACTCCCCCCCCCAAGATATTTCCTGAGTATACTGTGTGTCCAGATGAGAATCCAGGTTTACTGACTGAAATCAAACAGGTTCTATTAAATAAGTAAGCGGGCCGACTGAAGGGGGCGGTAATGATGACTGACCCTGCAATTTGGGGTCGGAATCTGGGTTTCTGGCTGGGAGAATAGGGGGAAAGGACCAAAATAATCTGGTTATTTCTTGGAATGCACCTGTCTCTACCGAAACCCACCAAAAAATAGTTGATGCTGGAAAGACTCAACAGGGCAAATTCAGTGGTGATACACACCGACCGCCGGAAAACCTCAGGGGGCCGGCTGGCTAGAGGGTTGCCTGCTTAAACAATTCGTTTGAACCGCTTGTCCAACTCGCTCAAGCTGATATCCACCAAAACCGGGCGGCCATGGGGGCAATGGATTTGTAGGTCCAACTGGGAGAGTTGGTTGAGCAAAGACTGCATCTCCGGCAGGCTGAGGGTTTGCCCCGCCCGAATCGCCGAGTGACAGGCCATCTTTTCAAAGACTTCGTTAAAAAAGATCTCCATCTTCCCGGTCCGGCCAAACTGGGACATTTCGTCCAGTACATCCCGAATCACCTGGGCGATATCCTTGTCTTTGAGGATGCTGGGCACTTCTTTGACGGCGTAATCATTACCCCCGAAGGGCTCGATCTGGAAGCCTAACTTCCCAAAGTCGTCTTGGTGTTGTTCCAGCAGCAAGCCGTCTTGGGGCGGCAACGCCAGGATCACCGGGATCATCAAGCTGTGGGTGCCCAGTTGGTTGTTGTAGAAATCAGTACGGATTTCCTCAAACCGAATCCGCTCATGGGCGGAGTGCTGGTCCACCAGGACCAACCGTCCGGGGCCTTCGGCGAGGATATATTTCTCTGCCAGCTGTCCAATCGCCGAGAACTCAGCGGGGCTAGAGCTTAAATGGGTTGACTCCGTTGCTTTGACCGGCTGCCCAATGTTAAAGCTAAAGGCGGTGTCCCCAGGGGTATGGGTCTGTGGGCTTCTTGGCGGAGCGTTCGGAGCTGGTGCCTCTGGGCGTGTATCGAAGGACCGTTGGGTTTTTGGGTGCTCGGTGCGGAAACCGATCTGGTCGTTCACTTCCACAAAAGTGGATTTGGGGGTCAGGGTTCCTGAAGGCCTCAGTAAACCTTCACGGACCACGGGCGAAGGCTCTTCGGCGGGGTCATGGACAACGTCACCAAAAAAACGTTTCCGGCTTTCTTCTTTTAAGGACCGCTGCAACCCTTCGGCAAAAATCGTGTGGATCAAGGTCGGGTTTCGTAGCCGGACTTCGGTCTTTGCGGGGTGGACGTTCACGTCCACTTCCGTCGGGCTCATGCTAATTTTCAGGAAAAACATCGGGTGCATGTTTTTCATCAACAAGGTTTTGTACCCCTCATATACCGCTTGGCTCAAGGTCTGGTTTTTCACCGACCGATCATTGAGAAAAATCTGTTGCCACCGCCTTGAACTCCGGGACTGGGCAGGGTGGGAGAAATACCCCTCAAACTGCAAGTACCCTTCCTCATGCTCGATATACACCAGATCATTGGCGATTTCACTGCCGTAACATTCCTCAATCCGGGCGAGGAAGTCTTGCCCTTTGGGTAGGTTCAAGGTCAGCTTTTTGTCCACCGTCAGCTTGAACTGGATTTCGGGGTGGGCCAAGGCTTGGCGGATCACCAAGTCATAGATGTGGTGGTATTCGGTTTTGACTGCCTTGAGGAACTTCAACCGGGCCGGTTGGTTAAAAAATAAATCAGCGACCACAATCTTGGTCCCCCTAGGGAACCCAATCCCCACTTCTTTGGGCCGCTTGCCGCCGGTGATTTGGTACTGAAACCCGCCGACCTCTTCGTCCTGGCAGGTGGTCAGTTCAAACCGACTGACCGAGCTGATCGCCGCCAAGGCCTCACCACGGAACCCGAGGTTCACGATGTGGTCTAAGTCTTCCTCAGACTTGATCTTCGAGGTGGCGTGCCGCTGCACCGCCAGCCGGGCGTCTTCGGCGTTCATGCCCTTACCGTTGTCCAACACACTGATCAGGGTCTTGCCGCCGTCGTTAACCGTGACAAACACTTCGTCCGCCCCGGCGTCAATGGCGTTTTCCACCAATTCCTTCACCACCGAAGCGGGCCGTTCGACCACCTCTCCTGCGGCAATTTTGTTGATTAAGTCTTCAGGTAAAATTTGGATGCTGGACATGTGCAATCAGGGGAACAGTTGAACCCAAAAGTTACCAAAGCACGAAGAGCCTGTACAGCGAAAACCCATCCGGTAAGGCTTGCCCAATTGCCAGGGCTGTAGGATAATAGAGGGTCAAACCAACAAGGAATACATGCGAAAAGCCAGTTTTTATACCCTCGGTTGCCGACTCAACCAAACCGAATCCGCCCTGATCGCCCACGGCCTCAAAGCCCAGGGGTACGAGGTGACCACCGACAAAGAAAACGCAGACCTCTGCGTGGTCAACAGCTGCACCGTCACCGGCATGAGCGACCAAAAGTGCCGCCAGATGATTCGCCAAGTCCAAAAGAAAAACCCCGAGGCGATCATTGCGGTGGTCGGTTGTTATTCCCAGATGGCTTCGGAAGAAATCTTAGAAATCGGCGGGGTCCACCTGGTTTTAGGCACCCAAGAAAAACTCAACCTACCGAGCTACTTGGCCCAGGTCGACATGGCCGGGGAACCGGTGGTTGCGGTGGGGGCGATTTCCAGAACCAGCTTTTCCATCGACGCACCCACCCAACACTTGGGCCTGACTCGGGCGAACCTGAAAGTCCAAGACGGCTGCGATTTCCTTTGTTCCTTTTGCATCATCCCCCAAGCGAGGGGCCGAAGCCGAAGCCGGGTGCTTGCCGATTGTTTGTCTGAGGCTGAGAGTTTGGTTGCCGCTGACGTCAAAGAATTGATTTTGACCGGGGTCAACATCGGCTGTTACCAAGAAGGTCCAAACAACTTCACCGACCTGATCAAGTCCCTGGCTGCCTTGGACGGACTGGGGCGTTTGCGGATCAGCAGCATCGAACCCACCACCGTGGGGACCGAGGTGTTCGAAATGATGGCCGCCTCAGACCATCCGCTGGTCCCGCACCTGCACCTACCCTTACAGTCCGGCTCAGACCGGGTCTTGAAGGCGATGCGCCGCAAATACGACGGCAAGGGTTATAGGGACTATTTGGAATCAGCGGTGCAAGCCGTCCCGAACCTAGGGGTGGGCACCGATGTGATCGTCGGCTTCCCTGGGGAGACAGACGCCGAGTTCCTAGAAACCTACCGCTTGTTAGAAACCAGCGCCGTGCAGTACTTCCACGTCTTCCCTTACGCCCTACGCCCCGGCACCAAAGCAGCAGGCCTAGACGAACAACTCCACCCCAGCCTGATCCAAGAACGAGCCTTGGCGCTGCGGGAATTAGGGGACAAAAAACGGGAAAAATTCGCCCAACAAGCGGTCGGCCAAACCCACTCCGTCCTCTTCGAACGCAACGGCTCCGGCACCACCTGGAACGGCTACACTGAACACTACCTCAGGGTTCAAGTGGTGAGTGAAGAGAACCTAGGCAACCAAATCCGGCAGGTAAAACTGACCGGGAACAAGGGTCATTTGGGCAGTGGGGTTTTGGTGGGGTGAAGGTTTAAGCTTTTACTAAAGATGATCGCTCTGAAAGTACACAAGGCTTGAAGCTGGTTTCGTCTAGTCCTCCTTGGGGGGAGGGAAGCAAAAAGTGTTTCTGGACAGTGGGCCCTGAATGGGGGTGTCAACCAGAAGTCCTGGTTCAAAGTTTTTAATTTAAATCAAATGAATACCCTTGCCCTCTGGAGTATCCTCAACTTTTTTATGGAAGGAAGTTCCTATCCAAAAAAAATACAATAGGTAAACTGCCCCTGGATTTTTTTCACCCCTTTCACTAAAGTCAATGCGGGCATAGAATTTTTTATTTATTTATATGGGCTTATTATGGTAGAAAAGTTTCATGATATTACGTTTGATCACGGCACACATGATAAACTAAAACTTTTCAAGGCTAGTTTGTCTCGTTGGCTCGTCGTTGTAATTAACGATAGATATTTTGAAGGACCCATCCAAATATTCGATCTGTTTTCTGGGCCTGGATGTGATGTTGATGGAACTTCAGGAAGCCCCTTGATCATTTGTGAACTGATTGCGGGAAATAGTACAAGATTGCTTAAAAGCGGTAAAAAAGTCGTCATAATATTCAATGATAGCAATGTAAAAAAAATTAAAGAGTTGCAAGAGCGTTTGTCTTCATTTGATTTTAATGGAGTATCCGTGAAAATACAATATTTTGGCGAGTCATTTAAAAGTGTGATTAACGAGCTTCTGCCGCAAATGAGAATAAAGAATTCGTTTAACTATGTATTCTTGGATCAATTCGGGGTGACGGAGGTCAACGGAGATCTTTTTAAAATAATGTGTTCAATACCAAGAGTAGACTTACTCTTTTTCATGGCAACTTCTTTCTTAAAAAGGTTTGCAAACACAGGTTGTTTTTCGGAAGTTGATTTTATTGACATGAAGAAGCTTTTAAAACTTCCGTCTCATTTGGTACATCGAGCTGTGGCAGAAGATTTTAGTAAATTAGTGCCTACCGGTCAGGAATATTATATGGCTCCATTTTCTTTGAAAAAAGGGCCTAATTTGTATGGTTTAATTTTTGGTTCTAGTCATATTAAAGGACTTCGGCAGTTTAATGAAGCTTGCTGGAAAGTAAGTCAACTCATTGGAGATGCAAATTGGATAACAGAAGAAGAAAAACACTTAGAATCAGAGCAGTTGAGCCTTTTTGAAGATGCAAATCGTCCCAATCGCCTCAATGCTTTTGAAAGAGATTTGGAATGTGCTATCATATCAAAAGAACTTACTAATAATCGAGAAATATATCTTTTTACAATCACAAAAGGCTTTATGCCTAAGCATGCGAAAGATGTTTGGAAAAATATGGTGAATTCCAAAAAAGTGGTGAACGTCAAGAGATTTCCGATCAATGATGATGTCTGGAAAAAACATAAAGAACTAGTTAGTATAGAGTTATGTCATGAGTAAAAGCTCAATCGAATGGACAGAGGCCACGTGGAACCCCGTAACCGGCTGCAGTAAAACTAGTGCGGGCTGTGCCAACTGTTACGCTGAAATAATGTCAAAGCGCTTGCAGGCAATGGGGGTTGGGAAATATAAAGAAGGTTTTGATGTCGTACGCTTCCACCCTGAAACTTTATCGATCCCTTTTGAATGGAAAAAACCACGAACAATATTCGTCAATAGCATGAGCGATCTTTTCCATGAGGATGTTTTTGACGAGCATATTCAGTCCGTGTTTTCTACCATGAATAATTGTCAAATCCATAACTTTCAAATTTTAACAAAAAGAGCCGAAAGGCTTGCCGAACTTTCGGGTATGCTCACCTGGACTGATAATATCTGGGTAGGGGTTAGTATTGAAAATTCGTCTAACTTATATAGAATGGAATACTTAAAAATGGTCCCAGCTGCAGTTCGTTTTTTATCAATTGAGCCGTTGCTGGGGCCGTTGCCGAAACTTAATTTAAATGGAATTGACTGGGTGATTGTTGGAGGAGAGTCGGGCCCAAAAGCAAGGCCTATAAAAGAAGCATGGGTCTTGGAAATTCGAGATCAATGTCTAAAAGCAAATGTGCCATTCTTTTTTAAGCAATGGGGCGGTAAAAACAAAAAGAAAGCAGGAAAATTGCTGCAGGGCGAAACCTGGCTACAGCTCCCCTCTTCAAGTGCTAGCTGATCTAAGCTGAAAATATTTTTAAACGCATCTGCCGCCTGTGGATTCCATCAGTAAGGCAAAAAGCCTGGGGATACGGTACCCATTGATGGAGTCCATGCACAATGGGCACTTGGGGAGTGAGGATTTGTTGGGGTGAAAAGGGGGTGGAAGTTTAAACCTTCACTAAAGATGGTCGCTCTGAAAGTACACAGGGTCTGAATCTGACTTGGACCAACGTCCCCTGGAAAGTTTTATTTGATCAGTCTGTGAACATAGTTCGTAGAATAGACAATGAGCTGGATAGGGTCTTTGGGTGGATGGAGCCGAGCCGGTGGATCAATCGTTTTTTGTCTAGCGACTTGATCTGGTCCAAGGCGATTTGGCCTTCCTTTTTTTGGAAGGTACAGGGCAGCCGAAAAGGGGCTTCGAACCCTTTGGTTGTCATCGGGGCCAAGATGATTGTCCTTAAACCATTCAGTTCGTTGGGGCTGATCACCAAGGCGGGTCTTGTTTTTTGAATCTCCGACCCGACAGCAGGATCAAAAGAAACCAACCAGACCTCCCCTTGTTTCACTACCACTGGAAGTCCTCAAGCCCATCTTCAACACCAGCTTCAGCCCACGAGTCATCTTCGGGTGTGTGTGCGGCAATTTTTGATACCGCCTCCGCCCAGCCTTCACGGGGGGAAACCTTCGATGGTTTGATCAAAATGGAACCATCTTTTTTTAGCTCTAATTCAACCGAATCAGCAAACTCACCTTCTTTCAGCCATCTGGCCGGAAGCCGGATCGCCATCGATTGCCCATTTTTAAACAGTTTCGCTTCCATAGGACCCTTTTTAGTATAGACTAAATATATACTATCTAAACGACCCCCATGATGTCAAATCAGTTGTATATTTATTTCTTTAAAAGCGGGTGGTTTCTCAGACTTCCCCGGCCTCACGAAACCACCCTGGACCTAAAACCTCAGCCAACCTTTTTATTGGGTTGGTGAGGTAGTTCATTGTTTGAGTTTCGTTGTTTGTAGTAAGCTTTTCGATACCATTGATTTAAAAAGTGTGAGATACTTCGGCAAGCCTTATGGCTACTGATTAGCGGCAGTAAAGCGAAACCCTATACCAGAACAAAAAGGAGTAGTTATGTTACACAAACAAACAAAAAATAGGGCAACCAGGCGTTGTATATTGGGCGCCTCGATCCTCATGTCTTCTTTGTTCGTATCCCCGTCCCTCTGGGCGGCTGATAGTTTGGGTGGAGCCTTGACCGAGGGGAAACCCACGGTGAATGCGCGGGTACGTTTGGAAACTGTTGCCCAAGACAATGCCTTGAAAGACGCTTCGGCGCAAACTCTCCGTGTCCGGGCTGGTTACCAAACCGCACCGTATAACGGACTCAGCGTCTTGGTTGAGGTCGAAGGGACCACCGGTTCGGGGGATTTCAACAGCAGCGCCAACAAAAAAACCACCTTCTCGAAGGTGATTGATCCTTCGGTGAGCGATGTCAACCGGGCGGTGGTCACATATCAAGCGGATAAAAACAAAGTCAAAGCCGGGCGGCAGCGGATCAAGATCGACAATGACCGGTTTGTGGGGAACGTCGGTTGGCGTCAAAACGAGCAGACCTTTGGGGCGGCTTATTGGGAGAATGGTGCGATGATCCAGGACACTGAGATCAAGTACGCATATATCTCAAACATCAATAATATCAAAGGCAAAAATGTTGGTTCGGCCTCGAATATCCTCAACCTCGGTTACACCGGTTTAGGGGCAGGCAAGTTGACTGGCTACGCTTACATGATCAAGTTGCTGGAAACCAACGGCACCCAGGCGGCTGACGAGAGCTTCAATAGTGTTGGGGTTCGTTTCAAAGGAGCCGCTGCTTCCGGCGAGTCGAACAAGCTGCTTTACACCTTGGAATATGCCAGCCAGTCCCACATGAAAGACGTCGCTGGGGCCGATACCCAGTCGGCGAGCTACACCTTTGCTGAAGGTGGCTACCAGATCAAGGGGGTGGCTACGCTCAAGGGTAGCTATGAAGTTTTGGGCGGCGACGGGACCTATGGATTCCAAACACCACTGGCGACCAAACACGCCTTCAACGGTTGGAGCGATCAGTTTTTAAGCACCCCAACAGCAGGACTGAAGGACACCTTTGTCACCGTAGCGACCAAGGTGGCAGGGGTGAAGCTCAAGGTGATCCAACATAACTTCGCCACGGACTCTGGGGGAGACGGTCTGGGGTCAGAGCTGGATTTTGTGGCGGTAAAAAAGATAGGCAAGCCCTATAAAGTGGTGCTCAAATACGCCAGTTATACCGCTGGAGACACCGGCTCTTACGTGGACACCAACAAACTATGGCTCCAAGGAGAAGCTAAGTTTTAAGGTGGGCTGGCCCCTGGGAGGGGGCCTTGAAAATCAATAGGTAGCGAAACAGAGGGAGGGGTGCCGGTAATGTGGGAGCTAGATTCCACGTGCCGGTCTTCTAGAATACCTCGGTTTTTTATCCCAAAACCCATGAAGCCGGTTGAAGTGATTACACAGGGTGGGCCTTGATACGGGTGGTTTGTGACTCTAACCCCAAGTTGAGCGGTGTCGATCAACCTATAGTACCCCCTCAAACCTCCACAGATATCCCCCTCGGTAGGTTCGGTAGAAACGACCCCACCTGTTCCAATCGAGCCCCAGGTAGACCCATTGCATAATGACCGGCGGTCAGGCACCCCAGCTGCACCTCGCCGCTGGCAGCCCCCCACACCCCAGCTCAATGTGCCAATCGCCCACCAAAGGGCAACCCAATGGCTCCGAGCTAAGGGGCCAGAACGTTAAATCAGGCAATATAGATTTCTATTCCGCCTTGAGTATGGTAAAATCAAACCAAAATGTTGGTTGTCTTTAGATTCATCCCCTGCCTTGCACAAAGTATCTCATGGAAAGCGTTCCCTCTACATTGATCGCCTTAGGCGGATTGCTCTTTTTTGGGCTGTTGTCTGAGTTCATTGGCAAATTTGTACACATCCCTCGTGTAACGCTGCTGCTGCTGGCTGGTTTTGCGATTGGCCCCAATGCGTTTGATTTGCTGTCTCACAGCATCACAGACCAGTATAAGCTGATCACCGAAGTGACTCTGGTGATGGTTGGTTTTTTGTTAGGGGGGCAATTCACCAAAAAACAATTCAAGCGTTTTGGGAGGATGATCATCGGGCTTTCGGCCTACGAAGTGCTGCTCACCTTTGTGGTGGTCAGTGGGGGGCTGTGGGCGATAGGGATTGATCCCAAGTTGGCTCTGCTTTTAGGGGCTCTTTCAACGGCGACCGACCCGGCAGCCACGGCAGACGTGATTCGAGAAATCCGGGCAAAAGGCCCGATGACACAAACACTGCTGGGCATCGTAGCGATTGATGATGCGATGGGGCTCTTGCTTTTTAGTTTGACTTTGACACTGGTCGAAATGTTGAGTGGAGGCGGGGCCGTCTATGGCCCCTTGATGACCGGTCTTTGGGAGTTAGGTGTCAGCTTTTTGGTCGGTCTGGTTTTAGGGTTTCCGATGGCCTTTTTAACGGGACGATTAAAACCAGGTGAACCAACCTTGCTGGAGGCCATTGGGATGGTTTTACTTTGCACCGGGGTCAGCTTGTGGTTAGAAGTCAACTTTTTGATCGCAGCGATGACCATGGGGATGGTGGTCGTCAACTTTGCCAAACACCACACCCGTGCGCTACATGCGATTGAAAACATTCATTGGCCCTTTTTGATCCTCTTTTTCCTGCTGGCAGGGGCCTCTTTGGAAATCTCCAGCCTGATTGCGGTCAGTTGGGTGGGCGGTTTTTATATTGGATTCCGTATTCTGGGCCGTTTGATATCCGGTGGGGTTGGTGGCTGGTTGATGGGGGCAGACAAAAATGTAACCCAGTGGCTTGGTTTGGCGTTGATGCCCCAAGCGGGGGTTGCTTTGGGTATGGCCTTAATGGTTGTGCATCATTTCCCAGAGTATAAGAATCAGCTTTTACCCATCATCATTGGTTCCACCGTTATTTTTGAACTGATCGGCCCAATCATGACTCGGTTAGCGCTGTTCAAAGCAGGGGAAGTTCAATCTAAAACCGAAGGATAGAGCCCCTTCTCAAGCCATCAGGATCAAAGAGTTTAGGTCAAGTTTCGGGCGTAAATCAAGGGTCGGTATAGGGAAACCAGAGGCAGGCTCTAAGCTAGCCCCTAAAACTTCCACAAAAAAGAAGCGTGGTTGATGGCGTCTAGGCTGATGGTGGTTTGGTCTTGGCTGTCGCCTTTCAAGTCGATCCACATATATTCCCCACGGTAGGTTAGGTATAAACTATCCCACATTTCCCACTCCAACCCGACGTTGATCCGTTGCATGGTGACTGTGTTTTCTGTGTTTAAGGGGTTATCGGTGGTTAGGTTCCCCAGGTACATCTTGCCGCTGGTTGAGCTGCCGTAGCCGAGGTCAATGTTCCAATCCTCCAAAAAAGGCAAGCCAATGTTGGAGAGCTCCACTTGAACCCCTTGGATGGCGAACTTTGGGTGATATAAATCATACTGGTTGACTGCGCCGGTGGTGTTTTTGATTAACACCGGCTTTTGGTACACCAAGTCAATGTAGGAAATCCTCATCGGGATGCTGGAGCCCAAGAGGCTGGTATCGTAGGACACCGAGACTTCTTCCAAGAGGATGTCGATCCAGTAGTTGTTGCCTGAAGTCAGCGTTGTGCTGGTTTGATCGGTTCCCTAGGGGATATAATCAATGGTCCCGCCATAACTGGGCTTGACCACAAACTGGCTCGAATAAAAATCCTCCCGTAACGAAACCACCAAGTTCGGTAGCTTGTAAAAGGGAGCGATATCTGAGGAAAGCCTTTGCAGGGAAGATTTTCTTTTTTCGAGCTTGCCGCTGCCTGAGTCCCCTCGGTTGTCCAAGGGGTTGACCCTCATGGCTTCGTCGGTGTCCAGTTTCCCGAACTCCGTTTCATACCGAAACCGCTGGATACCCCCACCACCTTTGCTAGCGACCACCTCAAAGAAACAGGCCCCTACAGCAGAGCCGTCGACGCCGATGACATCACCAGCGACATTTTCTTTGGTCTGGTTATAAACAATGTGTACATCATCATAAGTCCCCAGCTACACCATCCGGCAGCCAATGCTGTGCTGGCCCCCAAAAATGCTTTGGGCGGTGTCGATGGCGTCGTTCAACTCCCCTTGTATCTCTGCGACCTGCTCTTCTATTTGCTGCGCATAGACCGCTTCGAAAGACGTAGCTAACCCTAGCAGGAGAATGGCAAAAAGGGTGGAGGCAAAAAAGCGCATAGCAGTCCGTGAAAGGTTCTGCTTCTCTATCGGTGGTTCAGGGGGAAACTTGAGTGTTTCCTTCCAACTCACCTAGCTGGAAGAAGGCCCCACTGTTGGGTGACTGGTGCTTATCAAACCAAAACCTACATTGTATTTGAACAGAAAGTAGGGTAAAAAAACAAGGGCTTTGCCAAACAATCAGCTGGCTAGTATTATGCTATAAACTTCTAGCCCTTGAGATTCGGCAACCCCATCTGCCTCGTTGGGCTGCTCGCTTCACTTGGAAACAGCGACAACGGAATCGACATGCAACAGAACACAGAAAACCTGAAACAGCTTGGTTTTGACCCTTGGTTTGAAGCCAACAGCGGCACAAAAATCAGGGAGGAACACGAGGTTGCACGGGTGATTTCGGTGCATAAAGAAAGCTATGTCATCACAAAGGGCGGGGTTGATGTCTTTGCAGAGCTGCTGGGGAAGTTGCTCTACACTGCGGATTCCCCGGTTGATCTACCGACCGTGGGGGACTGGGTCTACGCTGATTTTTGTGATGATAACAGCCACGCTATCATCCATGGTCTGCTGCCCAGAAAAACCTTGATCAAGCGAAAAACTTCTGGGAAAAACATTGAGTTTCAGTTGATCGGGGCGAACATTGATGTCGCCTTCATCGTGCAATCATTAGACAATAACTTTAATTTGAACCGTTTGGAACGATATTTAGTGATGGTCAATGACAGCCAGATCACGCCTGTGGTGTTGCTGAGCAAATGCGATTTAATGGAGGAGTCTGAAGTCGCAGAAAAAGTGGGGTTGATTTTGAACATCATGCCTGAGACCCAGGTGGTTCCCTTCAGCAATGAGAACGGGGCCAACATGGAAGCAATCAGAAACCTGTTTATTCCTGGCCAGACAACCTGTTTGTTGGGCTCCTCGGGGGTTGGGAAAACCACTTTGCTTAACCATTTGGTTACCGGCTCGAACTTTGAGACCCAGCCGGTCCGAGAAAAAGACAGCAGGGGCCGTCATACGACTACCCACCGGCAATTGATCCGGTTGGCTAGCGGTGCCATGCTGATCGATACGCCGGGGATGCGAGAGCTGGGAAATATGTCCGTCGACGCCGGTATTGATGAAACCTTTGTCGAGCTGACGGAGCTATCGAAACAGTGCAAATATGCCGACTGCAACCATGTGAACGAAGCGGGCTGCGCTGTTTTGGAGGCAATCGACCAGGGGGTTGTGCCAAAAAGCCGGGTTCAAAACTTTTTGGCCATGAAACGAGAGTCTGATTACAACGAGATGTCCTATCTTGAGAAAAAGCAGAAAGATAAAAAATTCGGGCAAATGATCAAATCAGTTTTAAAAAATAAAGCCAATAAAGAGAAGGGCTTCAGCTGAGATGCTCCCCAACGGACTCCAGCATCCTGCCAAAGGGGCGACGGTGGGGTGACATGAAAATCAGGGTGGCTTTGATTGGAAGAGCGGCCCCTTCAGGGAGCCGCCCAACCCACTAACTTTAAGCTTTCGCCAACAGCGCAGCGGGGTCAAAATCTTCGCTGATGTACACGGTCAGGTTTGAGAAGGTTCTGTCGCAAAGTTTTGACCTCCTAAGGTCTTAATTTACAGGTTTTTTGAAGTCAGATAATCTAATTTTGTTTTGCCCAAAGTTTAGATATGTCCGATTTTACCACCAAAGGTTCTCATTT
>Ga0316204_10004033_pt1 | contig 27498 bp, 23 predicted proteins | sample 6monrhotite_MG_2_FD_205661 | JGI IMG/M metagenome (GOLD analysis project Ga0316204, IMG submission 205661) | Microbial mat bacterial communities from mineral coupon in-situ incubated in ocean water Damariscotta River, Maine, United States -... | ecosystem: Environmental > Aquatic > Marine >...
TGAAATGGTTTTGGTCGTTGTCGTTCATGATGGTATTCCTCTATTTTGGACACCTTCGAAATTGAAGGTGAAATAGAAGTATTGACGACAATGACCTTCTCCGCGTCAGCGGCTTCGTTCAACAAGATGATTAAGGTGTACTTATGGGAAATTTACTTTGGATCGCGTCCTATCCTAAATCTGGAAATACGTGGATACGAATATTTATTGAAAACTACTTACGGAATACTCAACAACCCGTCGATGTTAATATATTACACAGAGCTTCTACAGCTGAGGCTTCTGCTTATAGATACCAAAAATATGTTCAACAAGGTCTGCAAACAACGGATCTAACCATTGAAGAAATTTGTGCTATTCGCCCTTTAGTACACCAAGACATAGCACGACAAGCTAATGGGAGTGTTTTTATTAAAACTCATAACTACCTAGGTGAATTTCGGGGTCATCCTCTACATAACTCTTCTGTTACTTCTGGAGCAATTTATATAGTCAGAAATCCTCTGGACGTTACCATTTCAATGTCAAATTATTTTAATTATTCAATTGATGAAACCATTGATTATATGACCGAAGAGATGACTGGAACACCTAACGAACCAGAAAACGTACCCCAAATTATCACTTCATGGTCATTACACGTTAAGAGTTGGACGCAAGAACACGATCCATCATGCTTGGTATTGCGTTACGAAGATTTGCTAACTAACTCTCGAAAATCATTTAGAAAAATCGAGTCATTTCTAAAGCTGAAAAAAGATCCCAGCCGACTAAAAATGGCTATAAGAAATTCATCATTCGAAAAATTAAAAGTACAGGAAATTGAGAATGGGTTTATTGAAAAACATGAGAACACTAACTTATTTTTTCGACAGGGGAAAAAAAACCAATGGCAAAAAAATCTGACCAACTTACAAATACAGAAAATAGTTGACTGTCACGGAACTCAAATGGCACGCTTTAAATATTTGCCTAGTCACTACAATGCGCAAACTTAAATTATGCAATTTGACAACACTCACGAGCAAAAAAAATTAATCTCCATTATTAAGAGTTACGCCCTTAACGGAAACTTTAAGAAAGCGATACAAACCTGCAATTATTTAAATCATCATTTCCCATGTGCTGTCGAAGGCTGGTACATAACATCTTGCTTGGCTCTCCAATTGAATAACCAACAACATGCAATAACAGCTATACGTAAAGCCCTCCTATTGCAACCAGAAACACACCAACTACGTTTACATGAAATTCACTGCCTAGCAGCCAGTGGGAAAAAGGAAAAAGCTATCGAACGAGCGTTATTGCTAGCCGACTCTAATGTGAATGATGTATCTATTTGTGACGAGTTAGCTAAGTTTTTCAACTCCTACCAACATTACATTGAAGCAAAAAAATTATACACTATAGCCATAAACTTAGAACCAAATAACGAGCGCTTGCATTATAATCTTGGTTCAGTGCAACAGTACCTTGGAGAAATAAAAAATGCTGTTATCAGTTGTGATACAGCAATCAATATTAATAGACACTACTATGATGCTCATTTTCTTCGTTCCAGCCTAGTCAAACAAAGCAACTTTAACAACCATGTTAAGGTGCTGCAAAAAATATTATCCGAAAAAATAGAGCACCCTATTGGATATGCCAAAATCAGTTATGCTCTTGCTAAAGAGCTTGAAGATTGTGGTGAATATGAATCTAGCTTCATTGCACGCACACAAGGTGCCAAAGTATATCGCCAACAAATGAACTATAATATCAAATCAGACATTGCTTTTATTAACAAGGTAATTGAAAATTATGATCACAACCAATTTGTCAATAAATCCAACTACTCTAATAACGAAGCGATTTTTATTCTTGGATTACCTCGTTCTGGAACAACTTTACTTGAACGTATTATCAGTAACCACAGCGAGGTTTTTAGCGCAGGAGAACTCACTAATTTTCCAGAGCAAATGAGTAAGATGATGCAAACTCTAACCGCAAGCTCAGAAGTTTCTAGGACAAATATGGTACGCCTAAGTACTCGACTTAATTTTCCTGAATTAGGACGCGCTTATATTAAAAGTACTCGCCCTGAGACAAAAACAACTGCACATTTCATCGACAAATTCCCGCAAAATGCTCTTTATGCAGGCCTCATTCATAAAGCACTACCCAAAGCGAAAATTATTTTATTACAGCGTCACCCTCTTGACGTATGCTATGCAATGTACAAACAACTGTTCACTGATATTTATCATTTTTCCTACGACCTAGAGGAATTAGCAGAGTATTTTATTGCGCATCAAAAATTAATGGATCATTGGCAACAAGTCATACCTGAAGCTATCAAGGTGGTTCGTTATGAAGATCTCGTACTCAACATTCAAACAGTGACAAAAAAGCTATTAAATGATTGTGGCTTAGATTGGCAACCTCAATGTCTTGATTTTCACAATAACACACAGGCTTCAACAACAGCTAGCGCAAGCCAAGTGAGGGAAAAACTTTATACATCTTCTATAGGTCTGTGGAAAAACTATGAAAAACAATTAACATCACTCAAAAACAGCCTTGAAAAAGCTGGTTGTTTAGACAATTGGGCAAGCTAAACTTGATTGTCGATCCACAGAAGCTCCGTTCCTAACACAATTGAACGGCGAAGCCTCCCAAGATAATTATTAATGTTTTAACAAAACAAAGTTCACTCTGCATGAAACCTTTGACATGGTCAAGTTTTTTGACACATTCCAGTTAAGCAACTTTTTTCATTAGTAAATATTCTTTCTCAAATTGTTTTGGACTTTTATACTCCAAATAAGAATGTATGCGAGTACAGTTATAAAACATCGTTATGTATTGCAGTATGTCTTGCTGAGCATTAAATCGAGTTTGGTAGTGTCGCCAATGGACTCGCTCTTGTTTCAATGTGCCAAAGAAACTTTCAACCACTGCATTATCCCAACAGTCACCTTTTTTGCTCATGCTGCCTTTGAATTTGTGGAGCTTGAGCAATTTCCTGAAAGACTTACTCGCATATTGAGAGCCGCGATCTGAATGATGGATCAACCCTTTATTTGGTCGTCGTTGCCAGATTGCCATCTTTAACGCGTCACACACCAAACTGGCTTTCATACGAGAATTCATGCTCCAACCAACGACTTTTCGTGAAAATAAATCAACCACTACCGCTAAATAGAGCCAACCCTCTTGTGTCCAAATATAAATCACGTCTGAGGCATAAACAAGATCGGGTCTATCGACCTTAAATTCCCGCTTGAGTAAATTATCAAACAAAGGCAGTTTATGGTTGCTGTTAGTAGTTACTTTAAATTTTCGCTTGTGGCGAACTTCAACTCCTGCTTCTTTCATCAATTTGCTCGCTTTGTCGCAACTCATCGGATAGCTTAAATCATTCATGGCTTTTTTGACTCGTCTGCGACCATAGGTAAAGTCACTACCTTTGACGATTCTTTCGACGCATTCAACCATTTCATCAAATAAGGGGGCGACTATTTTGTTGGCTTGACGTGCCTGAAAACTATAAAAACTTCGACGATTGACACCCAAAACTCGACACATCAGGTCGATTGGCCAGGTCTTCTTATGCTGGGTTATAAACAAGTATTTCACTTTGTTTCTTTGGCAAAGAAGACCGTCGCTTTTTTTAAGATTTCGCGCTCCATTTCTAATCGTTTAACTTTGGCTCTTAATGACCTAAGTTCTTCTTGTTCGTCAGTCAACTTGCCATTCCCCCTAAAAGCTTGCCCTTCATCTTGCCCCTGATACTCTTTTACCCAACGACCCAGTAAATTAGGACTAACATCCAGATTTCTCGATGCTGCAGCTCGGCTATAGCCTTGTTCTAAAACTAGACTGACTGCATCCAGTTTAAATTCTTGGGAATACTTTTTTCTTGTGGTCATTTTATTTCTCCAGTTAAGTGATATTATCTCTTAACTGGACTGTGTCAATCCATTAGACCATGTCACTTCAATACGAATCTGCGAACAAAAATATTTCATCTCAACAAATTTCACAACTAATAGTTTACAATCATTCTTCTTTCGATCAGCGTAAATATTTTTTGAGCAAACTTAATGTTCGAGTGTAAAACTCTATTTGATTATCCTCACTAAAAAACCATGTCCTTCTTTTTCTTTAAACATCCATTTCATATAGAGAACTGTTTTCTTTGTTATACAAATAATAATCACCAGCATTTTTATCACTTTCAACCAAAACGACCATCACTTTTTGGTTTTTAGTGGTGGATGTAATTTGGATATCATTACCAGAAAATGCTTTCGCTAGTTTTGCATGCTCTTTTGCAAACACGTTCTCTTTATCCACATAATGGTATTCAAAATACCCTGGCATGACTTCTACACCAACCACGGTACCAGTTTGTGGGTTTTTTATTAGCTGGAGGATATCTGAAATTTCATGATGAAATATTTTAGTAAGTTTTTTATTGGCAAATGTATATTCAAATAAAGTTTCTGTCCCCTGATCAACATGGGATGACAAATATAGTTTACTTCCATCATTATTCAAAGATAGTGGCGTCATTTTATACAATGGATTATCCCTAGTAATTTCTATCCAATCATTGTCACGATAAAAATAATGTCTAGAGTTTCCTTTGGGATCAATTCCTCCAGCAATAATTGGTTTTCCGAGCGAATTATAAATAACGTCCATATAGCCAAAGGGTGTTTTTGCAATTTTCTTCTTTTTAGCTCTATAAACGTCAAGCTTAATAATTCGAATCGAAGTATCATAGTCGTTAAACATACTTCTGGCTTCGATCAAAATGTGCTTAGGATCATTGGGCAACATATGCACAATTTTATCCCAAGAGCTTTCTGGCCCCTGATGTCGGTTAAGCCCAGAATGTACTTGTCTTCCCCCTTGATAACCAAATGCGATAAGGTTTTTCGAGCCATCAATATTGCCAGAATAAATTTGATGGTATGTTGAGGGTTGTTCCTACCAAGCTTCCTTTATATTACGAGTATAAACTAGGCGTTCATTATTAACCCATTCAAATTCATCTATGTGCTGGTTCGAACCAAACTCAAAAACATCGACTGATTTCATGCTATCTTTTTCTAGAATCACTAAAACAGTTTTATTTCCTGTTGGTACTTTTGCCGCAAAATGTTTTCCGTCTGGCGAAATTTTTATCGTTTCAAACTCTGCTTTTTTTGCAAAAGTCATTAGAGATAACGGTTTGGCGGTTACATTACTAATCAAAAAGAGTAATAAGTAGATAGCTAAGTATTTAGAGTTCATTGATTTTCCCCTAAGTTTTAAAATCGCTTATAATTTATTTATCTATCGAATATCCGAAACAGATTTAGCTCTAGCGATACTTGAATGTATTTCCCAAAAAAACTGATGAGTGTCGTACTGAATATGATACGAGTTGATGTTTGACATTCCGTTAAAATCATCAAAAAGCAATGTTGATGGCGAATAAAGTTTTAGTTGCGCTGGTTTTTTTTCATTTTTTTTATCATTATATTCCAAAAAATAGGCTTCAAAATTGTGTTGTAATGTCACTGAAACAGGGTATCGATGACTATCGTCAGGCATCGCAAATTCATTAACAGTCAATACAGTATCAAGGGCTGTATCTCGTAAAATTCCAAACTTGTTTTTGGCTAAATCAGCTATTTCTTCATAGAAACATTTCCAACCACCAGGCATAAACTTGTCAGTTTCAAAAAAATTAAAAGCAAATATTATTCGCGGATACAAAGCAGACTTCTTCTTTATCACATCACTTATGCAACTTAGAAAGTCAATTGCTTTAATGTTGTGATCCCACTGCAAAAATCTTAATACATACCTTAGTAAAGAATACCCATCTGCAATAGTATATATAGAATACAGCGCCTTCATCTCATCCAATTCGTTCTTAGTGTAACTAAAGGTGGAAACAAGAAAATCATGTTCATCTACCTCAATTTCGTATTTTTTAACATAATCTGGATCAGCCATAGGACTATTAGGAAGTAATTGTGTCGGGTATGCTTTTAATGATACATCTAAGTCAAAATAACGCTGAAGATCATTTTTGAAGGCTGTTATAGTTATTCCCGGCAACCCTAGCATTAAGTCGGTGGAAAGAGGAAGCTTCAACTCCTTAAATATTTGGCTCAGTTCGTCGTATTTTTTTGTTTTTATATTTTTCCTGTTAATAACTTCAAGAGTAGTAGCATCTGTCGTTTGGATGGAAATGACACCCTGACTTATTATTTTCCCTTGAGAAAATATTTTTATTATTTCTGCCAATCGCCATGTAGTATTTTTTGTGTAGTTGACAACTATTTCTTGAGGAAAATGGTATTTAATTTTCATTTCTACAATAAACTTTGACAACTCAATATCTCTATCGTACAAACCGAAATTTGCATCGGCTATCCACAATACTCTAACTCTGTTTTTAGCAACCCATCTAATCTCTTGTTTAACTCTATCCAAATCGAATTTACGAATTTTTTGATTGGTGGCCGAACCCCAATCGCAGAAAGTACAACCAAACGGACAACCTCTATTGGATTCAATTATTGCTGCTTCAACTTGCTTACTGCTATAATGTTCAAAATAGCCTTTATTATAAGGCGATGGTACTATGTCAGGTTTTTTCAATCTCGCTCGTGATTTTGTTCTGTACAGACTGCTGCCACTTTTTCCATAAGCTCGAAAAGTAATTCCAGAAACATCTTGCAATGTTGAGAGTTCATAGGAAACCTTCCCGCTCTGTGTCATATACAAACATCGTAATATTTCTGTTATAGATGCTTCGCCTTCGCCATGAACGCATATATCGACAGATTTATATTGTTCAAAAAATTCAACACTTTTGGTTTTATAATTTGGGGTACTAGGGCCTCCATGAATCGTTAAATTGCCTTGAATATGCTGTTTTATTATTTCTGATATTTTCAAATTGGTGTCAAGAGACCACATGTAATTTGAAAAAAGCCAAACACCTCTTCCAAATTTTTTATACGGTCCATTAATGAAATCTTCTGGAGACAAATAAGTAATAGGTATCAGTAGATATTTTTTACGCAACAAGTTATCGACATCGGAATCAATCGCGCTGAACAACATACCCAATGCTAGTGGGTAGTGGTTTTGCATGTGGGGGACAAAATAAACAGGAATACGATCATCGACTTCAATATCCAGCCATGATTTTGAAGACAATGCTCCTATCGAAGAGCCGACTGACTCACTTTTGGACTCATGAAGTTGAACGACGTTTGAGTGTACGCTTTTATCTTCAGCTTTAATCAATAACCCTTTCTGTATTAGCCAATCAACACTCGCTTCTAACTGAGTTAATTTTGTAACTTCCATGATATTTCGTAGTACAGCTGCGATGTTTTTTCCCATAGAAAAAGAAGTTAATAAGAACAACATTTCAGATCCTAAAAGATAAAATTCTCGCGTCCTTGCAGACCAAATTTTAAAACCATCAACCCCAGCAATTAAAGCAAAATTTGTACCTAATCGAACATGGTCGTTTATCGAAAAATCAGCATTTTGATTATTTTTTGCCAAGTCAATTTTTTGTATAGGCACTTCTGATCGTTCATCATCGCAAAAAACAATTATTTGTTTCTGTAAAAAAAATTCGATTCGTTGATAGACTTGTTCTAATTGGATATTAGATAACATCGATCTAACGACGGAATCATTGACAAATTGTCGGGCTATTTTTTCAGCTGTACAACCATCAAGAAAATAAGATAATAGGATGATATCAGGTTCATGAATGGGAACAAGGTTACGACCACTAGACAATTGACAAACGAAAAAATTTCCGTTACGGTGGATGATCATGATTTTGGGATTTAATCCAACAAGTCGCAAATTCACATTCTCTCCTAAAATAAAAATAGTTTCTATTGAAACGATTTTGGGTAAGTATAATTAATCATTGTACTTACCAATAAATAAAGAATATTTTATTTTACTTAATCGATGCTTGTCATTATTCAGGTCTTGAGAATTGATAATATTTTCCAGCATTATGATGACCGGTCTGCAATATTTCACCCTCTTTATCAAGTTTTAATCCTTCTTTTTCAAAAACAAGGTACCATTCAGGTTCATTATCAATTTTATGCGATACAGCAACGATATCTTGTAGACGTACATAAGCGTATCTATACTGCATATACATAGACTCAATTTCTTTCTCTAAGCGGACAAATGTGGTCTTATCCATATTAATAATTCGTTGGAGAAAACTAAGTACCCCCCAAAATAAGTCGCTTGGTCTAAGCTTGTGTAATTCTAATATTTTTTTTTGAATTTTATTTAGTTTTTTAACTGTCTCTTTGTAACGAAATTTCCTGTTGAAATAACTAGCAAATACAGAAAATAAACCCAAGCTTTGTAACGACTCATATTCCTCCTTTTCTCTTTCCATAAATTTTAAGATAGCGGTTGATTTTGCGTGACTGATAAAAGCGAAATATCCTCCGGGTTTTAACAGGCGACTTACTTGTTTAGCCGATTGTTGCCAATTGCAATATTCAATCCCGTATTGGCTTGTTATCAATTCGAACTTAGCTGATGGCAAGTCTATATCTTCAATTTTACATTCAGAAATAAACTGAATATTATGCAATTCCCCTTCTAGGTGCGGATATTTATGAGTAATACTCTGTTTCTCAATTTTAGCGGCGTCTACTCCTACGACTCTAAAGTCCATTTCAAATATTTTTGAGTAAGAGCAAGCAAGTAGCGCAATAGCACCATTACCAGTACATAGGTCAAGTATGTTACTCTGTTTTGGAAGTAATTTAAAAGACGTTTCCCAAAAACTTGCAATCTCTCCGTCATAATTTTCAAGAAAATCTTGTGGCAAAGAAGTTAAGTTTCCTGAATTCCAATAATTACTCCAATGATTAAGATCACTATTCATATCCATTAACCACTTTAATGTTCAATTTCGCCATTTTGCTTGTTTTATAAATTTTTTGTTATACATACGCGAACTATAATAACAAATCACAGAATAATCACTTGAAAAGAAACTTATCAAAAAAAAGCGTGCACTAGGCACGCCTTTTTTAATAGCAAAGAACTACTTTAAAAAGATTGTGTAAATCGAACGTAAGTAACCCGTCCATAACCATCGTAAAGGTTAAAATCGTAATCACGTGCATCAACAAATCCATGACCTACTGGTGGATATTTTTCACCAATATTTCTTACACCAATACTAATTTTACTATCCCAAGGGGTCGCATAACTGACTTGAATATCATGAGTAACCCAAGTTGGAGTGTGCCCAGTTTTAACTTGTGATGCAACACTACCATTAGCATTGAGTGTGTTTTCAATCTCATCATATTGCTCACTGATTAGATTAAGGTTATATACAAAAGAAAAGTCTTCGATAGTATATACATTAAAGATTCCAAGCCTATCTTGAGGCGTACCTGGATCTTTAAGTAAATCAGCTCCTTCAACACCATTATCAACAAGTGATTGGTCTAAAAGGTGAGATAGTAGGATGTTATTAGTTAATGTTCCACCACCAAGATCAAACTTTAAACGAAAGTTCAAATCTAAACCAGAAGTTTTCAAGTCACCTTCGTTACCGAAGCCTTGCACAATACTAAGTATTGAACCACTTGAGGCACGAGTTACCCCCAAACCAGATGGAATTGGCGTGTTTTGCTGCTCAGCTGTAACTAAGGTTTGTGCACCGAAGAATTTAATTCGATTATCTATCTCAGTATTCCAGTAATCAACTGTAAAATTCAGCCAATCTGTAGGCTCATAAGCCACTCCAAACGAAAACTGAGTTGAGTTTTCAGAATCTAAATTTGGGTTCGCTGTCCGAGTACCATTAATTTGCAAAGAACAATTAGCTGGCTGCCCTTGATTCGTACATGAAACCGGATCTTTCACAGAGTCGGCACTTTCAGAATCTGCCTGAGTCAAAATATCGAGTGTAGGTGCTCTAAAACCTTGACCATAAGAACCGCGCACTATCAAATCTTCCATTGGTTGCCATTTTGCAGAAATTTTAGGTGAAAAATCACTACCATAATCACTGTAATCATCAAATCGACCAGCAATAGTCACTTCAAGCTCTTCTGTAACAGGTAACAATGTTTCGAAAAACACCGATGTTACATCACGGTCACCACCAGAACTGTTTCCACCAGAACCACCAACCTGACCAGCTTCAGACAACCCATCATACTTGTCATCAAAGAACTCTTCACGGTACTCAGCACCAATGAAACTTTGCGCTGCACCACCATCCATTTCAAACATATCAAATGCAGCTGAAATCCAAGCTTCGTTTTGATCATATTTACCAACACGGGAAATAGTAACATTCATTGAATTAAGAATATCCTGATCCACGCCATATGGATTAAGTAAATCATAAGCTCCACTTTCAATTAAATCGGCCGCAGCAGAACGTAACAAGTAGTTTCTACCAATAGTTGTAGTTCTGTTTTGTGTGCGGCGAAGACCAAAATCTAATTCAACAGTATTATTCACCATTCCAGTGAAACCCAATTGAACATCCGTTAATTCAGTATCCACGTTATCATCACGATTACCTAGAGCATCAAAACGATGCCACCAATTAACCGTTTGGGGAGCGAGTCCCAAAGAGGCATCATAGGTATTACCACTTGGATTAGTTGGGTTATTAGGACTGCCAGCAGTTAAAGGCGTTGAAAAATAGCTTGAGTCAGGCACGGGCGCATAGCGTCCAAAGGAATGCGCTTTATTAACACTTGCACTTGCCCAGACTTCCCAATCAGTATTAATCGCATGTTTACCCTTTAACCACAGTGATTTATTCCCCACTGATGCTTCGTCCGCAGATACTCCAGTAAAATCAAATGCACAACGAGGAGCACCATTGTTTGTTGGAACTAAATAGAAACCAGTGTCAGGAAAATCACAGTCCCCTATTGCACGCCAGTTAAATTCATCATTACCATCAACATCAATAGTGGTAAAACTGTTACCATAAACGGAAGCTCCTTGAACAACCCACGGAAAGTCTCGAGCAAAAATAATGTCACGATTATTCCAAGAAACCCCACCCATCAAGCTTGTATTCTCGCTAGAAGTACCAAACAATATAGAGCCTTCTTCTCTATCACCACCGTTATCGGGAATACTGACTGATTGAGCGCCTAAAGTAATTTCTACACCTTCATAATCACTTTTAGTAATTATGTTAACAACACCACCAATTGCATCAGAACCGTAAACTGCCGATGCACCATCAGTTAGAACTTCAATACGTTCAATGGCTCCCATCGGAATCGTATTCAAATCGTTGTCTGATCCAGTTGACGGAGCCTTAGGTAGGCGCCGCCCATCGATTAAAACCAATGTTCTAGAGGAACCTACGCCACGTAAGCTGATAGCTGAAGTACCTTGCGCAGAGCTACCAGACTGTGGTCTGAAGGATCCCGCACTATTAAATGTCATACTACGCAAAAAATCCGCAGCGGAGTTTTCACCGCTTGCATCAATTGCTGCTCTATCAAACACAGTAATGGGTAACGAACCTTCAACATCGGTACGTTTAATTCTAGAACCTGTAATCGTAATTTTCTGTTCTTCATCTTCCGCAACTTCTTCAGCATACACAACTGACGGCATTGCTACCGCTACAGCTGTACCTGCAATCAAGGCATTGCGTACCGCTTTTGAAAGCGGATTGCGTTTATTTAATTTACTCAATTTTATTTCTCCCAGGTTGTCATGGAGGTTGTTATTTAACGACCCATTAGCTGTTCGTTATATTCGAATAGTCCAACAATCGCCTTCATTGACCAAAAGGTCTGATCTGCCAGATCAGATATTAACCGTTATCAGTCAATAAGGTCAACCTCTTGTTACAAATTATATCCCACGTTAGTTGAGCAATAATCATGCTTTCAGAGGACTTAGTCTGTTTTTTTAGGTGTTGAAATGCTGGGCTGTAAAGTTGCCTTACTGGGATAAAAGAAACCGGGATAAGTTATATTGTTGATATTGCTAGCTTTTTGTCGCAATTGAGGTAATAAAAAAGCCTGGAAAATGGCGCGTTCAAGCCATTTTCTCGAACTCTTTTTCTAGCTGATATTGTTTAGAGGTTACATAAGACTCCAGAGCCTGTAACTTGCTTTCCATGTTTGTAAAGGAATCTTCCACTTTTTGCAGCGTTTCGGTGGGGGCTTTACCTTTTTTCCAGACGTCTTTAACAGACGCTGTGTATCGGCGTTCTTCTGCGTTTGAATCTGAATTATCGTTAAAATTAACGTTTCGTCGTTTTTCGTTACCAAAACAACCTTTATTACTTTTACTACCGGGTTTCGGTTCCATAATGAAACAAGCGACTAAGTAGGCTATAACCGCGCTTCCACCTGAAAATAATAAGAATGAGACTGCTATTAATCTAACAACCCAAGTTTCTAGATCAAAATATTCCGCCAGCCCGGCACAGACTCCGCACAGTTTCGCTTTATCGGGATTCTTGTGTAATCGCTTCGAGTTTCTGCTGTAATGTTGCTCTTCTGTTTGTTTATTCATGTTTTTCTCTCCAATTGGGTGTTTCTTTATCCAATATGGATTCCAAGGTTTCGATACGTTCCATCATAGTGTCAGCAATTTTAGTTAATTCGAGTAAGCGTTGGTGTTCTGCTTCTGAGATCCCCGTTTGTTTAGCGCCTTTAGATCGATAGTGCATCACAATCCAAATTGGGGCGACAATCACCATAAATAATATGATCGGTGCTTCCAACATTACGCTTCTCCTTTTGTTTTGCTTGATTTAGCTTTACCTTGAACTCGCTTTTTTAGTTCGGCTAATTGCTGATCAATAGCCTCTTCCTTTTCTAAATCATTGATTTCATCAGCAAGCGAACGATTTCCTGTGATATCGTAAGATTCAACTTCTGATTCGAGATCATTAAGTTTTCTTTCAAACCGGTCAAACTTATCGGTTGCGCCATCACCAGTATTTTCATATAAGGTTTTTTTCACTTTTAAGCGGGATGATGTTGTTTTGTGACGCATTAAAAGTGCTTTTTGGCGGGCTCTGGCATCGTTCAGCTTTTCTTGCAGCTGACCGACTTCGGTTGTGAGTCTTGTTAATTCCGCTTCAACTTTGTCGAGTTCTTTAGTTAGTTCCTGAGCAATTTCAGCCGCTTTATTTCTTTCTGACAACGCTCCTTTAGCTAGATCTTCTCGACCTTTTGAGAGAGCCAGTTCCGCTTTTGACTCCCATTGCTCTACATCATTCTGCAAGTGATTGATACGACGAGAGATCTCCTTTTTATCAGCAATGGTTCTGGCCGACGCGGTACGAACTTCGACCAACGTGTCCTCCATCTCCTGAACGATTAATCGTATCAACTTTTCAGGATCTTCTGCTTTATCTAACAAAGAATTAATGTTGGAATTTACAATGTCTGCAAACCTTGTGAATATACCCATTGGAAACTACCTCCGTAATACTTAAATAATGAAATTCAAACTTTTCTCGAATATCCTAAAAACTAAAATAAAATATTGGCTAAATTAACTTTGATCGTCATTGGCGAAACTTCGGTCATACTCGCCACTTTCTTGGCATTTTGATTCGTCAATTGATAAACCACATTGGCGTTTTGGGTTGGTTGCGAACCTAACTCAATACTAAGACCGTGTTGAGATTTGTTATTCGCAATTTGAGCTAACATGATCCCGATAATACCAATGATCCCGATTGATAGTTCAACAAGCGTTTTGCTCGTCCTTCGACTATTTGTCTTTTTGTCACTAATAGTGAGAGCTTTATGTTGAACAACTCCGCTATTGAATAAATCGTCCTTAAACATTTGTTTTAACCTCTCAAAGGGTGAATGATATTAGTTAAAATAACCAACTTGTTTCTTGTATAGTTCTAATAATACATTTTCTATGCCATGTTTATATAGGAGTATAACTCTATGTATTTCATAGATTTTTACAAATAGTTACTAGCTCTCGACTAGGTTGTATGTGAAAATGAACCAAACATTAGCCAATTTAACCATTGATATTGGTCGCTCCTTCGACCAATATCACTAACTAGGCAGTTATATGGAAAGACCTAACGACAACTTAATCGGTGAATCCAGTCGTTTTCTAGCCGTTCTTGAGCAAGTATCGCAATTGGCTCCTATCAATAAGCCCATATTGGTGATAGGTGAAAGAGGAACTGGAAAAGAACTCATTGCTGCACGCTTGCATTATCTATCCAGTCGCTGGGATCAACCTTTCGTCAAGCTTAATTGTTCTGCAATTAACGAAAACTTGTTGGAAACTGAACTATTTGGTCATGAGAGCGGTGCGTTTACGGGGGCGAGCAAAAAACATCTTGGACGTTTCGAGCTAGCAGATAAAGGTACTTTATTCTTGGATGAGTTAGGTAACAGCTCCCAAAGCGTTCAAGAAAAATTATTAAGGATCATTGAATACGGTGAATTCGAACGTGTCGGTGGTAATAAAACGATGAAGGTGGACGTAAGGATCATCGCCGCCACCAACGAGAATTTACCAGAGCGCGCCCAGCAAGGGACTTTTAGAGCCGATTTGCTCGATCGCCTTGCATTTGATGTGGTCACTATTCCCCCGTTACGCGCCCGTCGAAGCGATATCATGATCTTAGCTCGCCACTTTGCACTTGAAATGACTCGCGAATTGCAAAGAGAGTTTTTTGCAGGATTTACGGCACAAGCGGAGCACGAGCTTAACCAGTATTCATGGCCAGGCAACGTCAGAGAACTAAAAAATGTGATCGAAAGAAATATTTATAGAAGTTTACCGGAACAAGCGGTCTCTGAAATTCAGTTTGACCCGTTTGAATCACCCTATCGCATTGCCAGCAAAAATTTAAATGTCGGAGGGCAGACACTCAAAGGCGGCAACCAAATTGACTCAACGACAGATTTTTTGGAAACACCGTCTAATACCGATTTGTTAGATGAACCTCTAATCCTCTCTGAAAACCATGCTTTAGTTACCCCGCTCAGTTCAAACACTCAATTTCCCATCGATTTAAAACAAACAGTTATCGATATCGAAATAAAAATCATCAAAGATTGCTTGAAAAATTCGCAATATAACCAGAAAAAGTGTGCAGATTTACTTGGCTTGACTTATCATCAGTTACGAGGATATTTAAAGAAGTATCAACTGCTCGATCACAAGTGACGAACTTCAAAACATGCTTGTTACATCCGTTAAACAAAGAAGCCTTTAATGTATAAATTTAGCGTTTTTTTTCTAGCCGCTTTCGGTTATAGCTTCGTTTTGGTTGGTTGTAATAATAATCAATCTTCTACGGTCAGGGATAAGATACTGGTTTATTGTTCGGAGGCAAGTCCTCAGAGTTTTAATCCACAATTGGTCACATCTGGCACTACTTTTGATGCATCATCTCGGCAGATTTATAATCGTTTGATAGAATTCAGTCCTGGCACCAGTCGCATTATGGGTAGTCTGGCGACTCGATGGGATATTTCAGCCGATGGTAAACAATATATTTTTTATTTGCGAAAAGGCGTCCAATTTCAAACTACCAACTTTTTTCAGCCAACTCGACACTTTAATGCCGACGATGTTTTGTTTTCATTTCAACGTCAGTGGAAAAAAAATCATCCTTTTCATAACGTCTCTTCGCTCGGTTTTCCTTATTTTGAATCTATGGAGTTGGGAAAATTAATCAAAAATATTGTGAAGCTCGACGATTACCGGGTTAAATTTGTATTAAACAATCCCGACGCACCATTTTTAGCGACATTAGCGATGGATTTTGCTTCAATATTGTCAGCCGAGTACGCACACCAATTAATTCCAAAAAATGAACTTAGCTCCTTAGACACTCAACCCGTTGGCACCGGACCTTTTCAACTAACACGGTATCAAGCGGATGCATTTATTCGTTACAAAGCACATCCAGATTACTGGAAAGGAAAAGAACAGATCGATGGTTTAGTTTTTGCCATCACACCTGATCCGTCATTGAGGTTTGCCCGCTTAATTGCTGGCGAATGCGATTTAATGGCAAAGCCGTTACCCATTCATTTACGAGCAGTCATCGACTACCCTAAACTTGTTACCTTGAGTGAACCAGGTTCCAATATTTCCTATTTAGCAATGAATACCACTAAAAAACCTTTTGATGATCAAAAGGTAAGATTAGCAATCAATCACGCTATTAATAAAAAGCTACTATTGAAAATCATATACCATGGCAATGCAGAGATCGCAAAAAACCCAATCCCGCCAAATATGTGGTCCTATAATGACACCGTATCAGATATTCCTTTTTCACTTGAAAAAGCCAGAGAGCTTCTGGATTCGGCGGGTTATAGCAAAGGGTTTGACATGGATTTATGGGCAGCTCCAGTTCAGAGAACCTATAATCCAAATGCCATTAAAATGGCTAAGTTGATTCAACAAGATTTAGAAAAAATAAACATTCACGCAAAAATTGTATCTTACGAATTTGGAACATTTTTAAACAAAGTAAAAAATGGTGAACATCACGCCGCATTGCTCGGCTGGATTGGGGACAATGGTGATCCAGACAATTTCTTTAGTTCTTTACTAAGCTGTGCTGCAGCAAGATCTGGCAGTAATGCTTCTTATTGGTGTGACCCCGACTTTGATCAAATTATCACTCAAGCGGGTCAAAAATCTGATTTGAAAGCTCGGACACAGCTCTACCGAACCGCCCAAGAAAAATTTAGCCAGTCATCGCCTTGGGTACCTATCGCTCATTCTAAGCAATTTATAATTACCCATGAAAGAGTTAATAATTTTCACTTAACACCCACCGACGGTGTCTATTTTAGTGGCGTTACGCTTAAGCCTCTCCATAAGACTGAGCAACTCTCCAAACAGGCAGAAAAATAGACACATGCTTTACTTAGTCTTTCGTCAGCTAATCCATCTAGTTCTCAGTTTTTTTGTTCTGACAATTTTCACGTTCAGTTTGGCTCAGTTATTTCCACAAGGCATTTCCTTCATTATTGAAGCGGAGTCAAACAATATTTTTTCTGGCGAAACATCGCAAAACTTAGTCAATCAAACGAGTAATTTTTTTGTATCTTATTACCAATATATTTCGCAAGTTCTTAGTGGTTATTTTGGACTTTCAACGGTGCGAGGCACATCCGTATTCGACGAATTTTTTATTTATTTTCCTGCTACTTTAGAACTGTCATTCGCAGCTCTTTTTTTCGCCACTGGTTTGGGGCTTCCTTTAGGAATATTTGCAGCTAAACATAAACATAAATGGCAAGACAAAGTCATTGTATCAACTAGTTTAGCGGGTTCTTCAATTCCTATTTTTTGGTGGGCTATGCTTTTAGTTCTATTATTTTCATTGTTTCTCGGCATAACACCAGTCGCAAGCCGAATTGGTTTTGAGTATGATATATTGCCCATCACTGGATTTATGTTAATCGATACTCTCATTTCAAATCAAGATTACGCCACAGAAGCTTTTATTAGTGCACTTCATCACTTAATTTTACCGGCAATTGTATTGGGAACAATTCCGTTAACCGCAATCACTCGAACAACACGCTCTGCAATGATCGGCGTTTTATCAGAAGATTATATTCGAAGCGCAAAAACTCGGGGGATATCTGCCGTTGTTGTTGTTTGGAAATACGCCTTAAGAAATGCCATGATCCCCATTATGACCACTCTCAGTTTACAAATCAGTGTATTAATTGCCGGTTCGTTATTAACTGAGACAATATTTTCTTGGCCGGGTGCAGGCAAATGGTTATTAGAAGCGGTTAATCGTAGAGATTTTCCGGTGATCCATGGCGGTATTTTAGCGATAGCAAGCTTTGTTATTTTGAGCCACATATTGTTAGATTTTTTATCGATGCTGGTTGATCCAAAATGGAGGCATCGTTAATGACTTCTCAATCCCAATTCTATCATCAAACAAGAATTCCTAGTACTTACGCTCGTTGGTGGGGTCACTTTTACGATAACAAATTCTCTTTAATGGCATTGATTGTTTTTATATTCATTTGTTTAGTGGCCGTTTTTGCCGATTTTTTAGCCCCTTACGACCCTACACATACTTTTATTGACGCTATCCATAAACCACCATCCTGGTATGATTTAGGAGATACTCGTTTTTTGTTAGGAACTGATTATATCGGACGGGATATTTTTTCCCGCCTTGTCTTTGGTGCTCGGTTATCTCTCTCACTAGCTGGCGCGGTGGTTCTGTTATCAGCATCTTCCGGTATATTTTTAGGTGTTCTTTCCAGTTTTGCCAACCCTTGGCTTGATGCGTTAATGATGCGGGTAATGGATTTTATTCTCGCACTACCTTCACTATTATTAGCCGTTGTAATCGTCGCTGTCATTGGTCGCGGTTTACCCAACGCAATTTATGCAGTGGCCATAGTTTTAGTTCCTCACTTTGTATTGATCACTCGCAGCGCAATTAAACATGAAATCCCAAAAGAATACGTCACGGCAATGCGATTAGATGGCGCGTCTAAAACCCGGCTTTTTTACCATTCTATTTTGCCTAATATATTACCACCCATTATTATTCAACTTACTTTAGCTTTTTCAACCGCCATTTTAGAAATCGCATCGCTTGGCTTTTTAGGTTTGGGAGCACAAGCTCCCCATCCGGAATGGGGAACAATTTTATCCGAATCACATAATGATATTATGTTTGCATCGTGGACCGTCACGCTACCAGGACTCGCCATCTTTTTTACCTTGCTTAGCATTAATTTGATTGGTGATGGATTGCGTGACGCAATGGATTTAGAGCAAAAATAAATGAACTTACTTCATGTGGAAAATTTACGCGTCGACTTGAACTCTGGAAACGAGCAGTTACCTATTATTGATAGACTATCTCTGCGCATGTCTGAAGGTGAAACTTTAGGCATTGTCGGTGAGTCGGGTTCTGGCAAAAGTATGTTTGCAATGGCCATCATGGGACTGTTATCGCCAAAAATGACGATGCAAGCGGATTATATTAATTTAGATGGCGAAGATCTGATGAAGCTTTCTGAGCAAGATCGACAACATTACATTTCATCCAAAGCCGCGATCATTTTTCAAGATCCAAAATCAAGTCTAAACCCTTGTTTTCGAATTTCATCACAATTATATGAAACTATATCTGCCCACAGTCTAACAACCCATAAAACCAGAAAAACCAGAGCTATTGAGTTATTAGATTCAGTTGGAATAAATTATCCAGAAAAAATACTAGGATTATATCCACACCAATTATCGGGTGGTATGAATCAAAGGGTGGCAATTGCAATTGCATTGGCTTGCAAGCCGCGTTTGTTAATCGCCGATGAACCGACAACAGCGCTCGATGTTACCATTCAAGTGCAGATCCTTGATCTCATTGTAAAGCTGAATAAAACCGAAAATGTGAGTGTTATTTTGATCACTCATGATTTTGCTTTATTATCAAAAAACACCGACAAAATCGGCGTGATTTACTCTGGGCAATTAATGGAACACGCAGCTACCAAAAACATATTAAAATCACCTAAACATCCCTACACCAAAGCACTATTAAACAGTATTCCGCAACTTGGAAAACGCCACACAAAAGGGAGTCGATTATCGGCACTCAGCGGTCATATTCCTGCTATCAATGCTTTACCGGTCGGTTGCCGATTAGGACCTCGATGTCCGAGCGCTGAAAAACAATGTGTTAAGCCGGTTCGACTCATTAGTCTTCCTAATCATGGCAAAGTACGGTGCCATCTAGTGGCGGTCGAAAAGCCTTTAAATAAAGAGAGTGATCACATGTTAGATAACCTTCAATCCTATATAGAGCAATAAATGCCACTATTACGAGTTGAAAATCTATCAAAAAACTACCTAGTGACACGCAGGTTACTTGGTCCTTCAACTTTGATTAAAGCCAATCAAAAAATTAACTTAACTCTAGAGTCTGGAAAAACATTAGCTATAGTAGGCGAATCTGGTTCTGGTAAAACGACCTTAGCAAGACAAATCATCGGTATTGAAAAACCGTCTGAAGGTTCTGTCTGGTTAGATGGTCAAGAGATGAGTTTTAAAAATAAACTCGATCGAAAAAAACGATTCAAAAATATTCGAATGATTTTTCAAAATCCTTACGAATCGCTCAATCCTCAAGTAAGAATTGGCGAGTCTCTTGAACAGACATTACGCATCAATACCAAACTATCGAGTAAACAACGCAAACAAAAAGTCATTAAAACATTACAAAAAGTCGGACTACAACAAGAACATCAATATCGGTATCCTCACATGTTTTCTGGCGGGCAAAGACAGCGAGTCGCCATTGCGAGAGCAATTATCCTTGAGCCTAGGATAATTATTGCTGATGAACCTTTATCAGCCTTGGATGTTTCCATACAAGCTCAAATTTTAAATTTATTGCAAAGCTTACAAGAAGAAATGGGAATATCTTTTATTTTTATCTCGCACGATCTCAATGTGGTTGAACATATAGCCGATACAATTATGATCATGTATCAAGGGCGAGTTGTTGAATACGGCAACGTATCACAAATATTTGATGAGCCACTTCATCCGTATACTCAAGCACTTTTTGCAAGCACTCCTGTTTACCGAAGCCGCTTTCCTCAATTTTTACCAAAAACAAGCAAAAGAAATCAGTTGTCTAATTTTTCCGGATGTGTTTTTGCCGAGCGTTGTGCGTACTTCGAAGGTAAATGCGAATTGAATAATCCGCAGTTAGTGAGTACTGACAATAATTATCAAATTGCTTGCTTTAGATTTGAATAAAGAGCTGAAAATTCAATCTAATGCAAAAACCAATAAAATATTTACCTGACAAACTAAAACACAGAACCGCGAAGCTATCTTTCTATATTTTGTTCGTTTCGTTTAACGCTTGCCTGATTTCGCTTATTCTCCACTAACGAACCATATTCAGCTTCACCATAAAAACGATTCAGTCGTTGTTCTGTTTGTGTAATTAAAGTTTTTTCGGCAGCATCAAAATTACCGCTTTCAACCGAATTTAGTACGAAAACAACATACTCACTTGAATCTTCCATTGTTTCAATCACGGGCTTGTCTTGAGCGGGGCGATTCATTTTGAAAAAAGATTGCAACTGTAAATACGGGAGCGCCGCACTGGTTCTTTGAACTTTATCGAGATCTTTCCAAATGAGATCTTTAACTGCAATCATTTCACTAATTTCTTCTTTACTTTCAAGCTTGCTCTTAATTAAATCACCAAATTCTATCGCTGATTTTTTTGCCTTTGATGACTTTAAACTAGCAACAGCTTTATCCTTGACCAAATCTAGGGCTTGAATTTCACTTGGTTTATGTTCGCGCAAACGCATAACGATCACATGATTATCGGTAATTGATATAAGATCGGAATTAACTTGCTCTTGAATAACTTTTTCGCTAAACGCGGTCTCTTTTACTTCAGGATTTGCAAAAACACCGGAAGCTTTTCTCTTGCTAAAAACGGGGCTTGTTTTTATTTCCGCACCAACTAGTTTTGAAACCTCTTCGAGTGAATCAGATATTTCGAATGATTTTTCTTCAAGTAATTGAGATTTTTCATAAAACATTTCTTCTGCCAACTGTTTTTTCAAAGCCGCTACCAGTTCAACTTTTACTTCTTCAATCGTCTGTATTTCACTGGCGACTAATTCCGTTAATTTTATAATATGATAGCCAAACGATGTTTTGACTGGTGCGCTAATATCATCAACGTTTAATAGATTTTTCATCGCTTCGTTAAAAGGTTCTTCCATATCGCCTTCGGCTACCACACCCAAGTCACCATCATTTTCCGCTGAAAATTCGTCACTTGATTCAGATTTAACCAAACCGATAAAATCTTCTCCGTCATCTAAGCGCTTTTTAATTGCTTGTGCTTTGCTTAAAGCTTCCTCTTCATCATCCCCTAACGCGACTAAAATATGTGACACTCGCTTTTGCTCTTCAGACTGATAACGATCTAAATTTTCATTATAGTATTCTTCAATTTGCTCGTCGCTGACTTCTATATTCGCTTGCAATTTATCCGATGAGATCTCAATATAATCCACTGAAACCTTTTCTTCAATTCTGAACAATTCTTTATTTTCGTCATAATAAGCGTTGATATTTTCATCACTTATTTCTATTCCAGCATCAAACAAAGAATACTTAATCTGTAACGCCCGACCAGTTCTCAGTTGTCCCATTATTTTGTAATCGTCTTGCGATTCTTTTGGCAAAACAAATTCGCTGGATGAGATCCCTTGGGAAAGCTGTTGAAGTACTAAATCATCTTCCATGCTCGTCTTAAATTGCGAACGGGACATTCCGATATTTGCAAGCGCCTGGTCAAGCAAGTCAGCAGAATAAACACCGTCAGTCTGCAAAGCTTCCATTTCTCGAATAGTCTTGCGAAGTTCCGCGCTAGAAATACGCATACCAAGTTCTTCAGAGGTTTGTACTGTCACTTTTCTCGAAATTAAATTTTGAAGAACGTTCTCTCTAAAATTTCTTTCCTGCTCTTCTGTTTTAATGAATTGTTTGAAAGCCTCACCATATTGTTGCTTCGTTCTAGAGTAGGCTCGTTGAAAATCTTGGACAGTGACGCTGTCACCGTTTACCACCGCTACGGCGTTTGGGTCGCCTAGAAAAAGCGCCGATGTAAAATAACCTGCACCAACAAATGAAATGACAATAGCAAAAATGACTACTTTTGCCCACGGCTTTTTAACGCCTTCTCTAATACTATCCATTACCATAACAATGATTCACTTTTCATTAAATTTCTATTATTGACTATTTCATTATAAAGCTACCAGTTCAATACCGTTGTTCGGGAACAATCGGAAACGATAACTTGCTTGGACATAAAAAAACGCGCCTTAAGCAAGGCGCGTTAATTCTTTGGCGGAGCGGACGGGACTCGAACCCGCGACCCCCGGCGTGACAGGCCGGTATTCTAACCAGCTGAACTACCGCTCCACAAACTTCTCGTTTTATACGCAGTTACTTCTTAAAACGACAAACACATACTATGAGTTTGTAAAACCAAATTGATCCAAGATTAAATTAACGTAAAAACTGGTGGGCGCTACTGGGCTCGAACCAGTGACCCTCGCCTTGTAAGGGCGATGCTCTCCCAACTGAGCTAAGCGCCCATCGAACTAACTGTGCGCTAGTTTACCGCGTCTTTAAGACCTTTTCCAGCCTTAAATCCAGGTACTCTTGCCGCAGGTATTTGTATTGTTGCACCTGTCTGAGGATTACGCCCTTGACGTGCAGCTCTGTCTTTAACAGAGAAAGTACCGAATCCAACCAAAGCAACTGGGTCACCTTTTCTTAAGCTCTCAGTAATCGTATCAACCATCGCGTCAAGTGCACGACCAGCAGAAGCTTTAGAAATATCAGCACCAGATGCAATCGCATCAACCAATTCAGATTTATTCACATTATTCCCCTTAATTCTTTTCTGTTTATGTTGAGAGCATATTTTTTGATGTTAATTCCTTTTATGCTCCATCCGGTTAACTTTATACCAATGGACGAATTTAACTGTCAAGCACCAATTGCCTTTAAAGCCAGAAAATCCGTGGCTTTGCTCAATTTTTCAGCATATAGGTGGTTTTTATCCCAATATCGAACGTTTTATAGTCAATAGGTGCTTTTCTTATAATCTAATGAGGTTTGGTTTTTCGACCGCTAACTGAATCGTTTTTACTCTTAGATTTAACCTTTTTAACGATTTTTTTGTCTTGAATTAGCGATGGCGTTGGCATAGTGACTAACGCTTTCTCCAGAACATCATCAATCCATTGAACTGGCAAAATCTCCAAATCACCAATAACATTTGCTGGAATTTCAGTTAGATCTTTGACGTTTTTTTGTGGAATTAGAACTCGCTTAATTCCTCCCCGGTGAGCAGCAAGTAATTTTTCTTTTAATCCGCCAATTGGAAGCACCTCACCACGAAGAGTAATTTCACCTGTCATAGCCACATCCCGCCTTACCGGAATACCCGTTAAAGAAGAAACTAATGCTGTACACATTGCACAACCAGCACTCGGTCCATCTTTTGGAGTTGCTCCTTCCGGTACATGCACATGAATATCTTTGGTGTCATAAAAATCTTCATCGATCCCCAATGAATTTGCACGACTTCGTACCACCGTAATTGCTGCTGTGATCGACTCCTGCATAACTGTACCTAAATGACCTGTCGAGATCGCTTTTCCTTTACCGGAGGTCACAGCTGCTTCAATAGTTAACAACTCCCCCCCTACTTGTGTCCAAGCTAACCCTGTTACCTGACCGACTTGATCGGTCTCACCCGCGACGCCGAAATCAAATTTTTCGACCCCAAGATATTTATTCAAGTTGTTGGTGGTAATTCTTATTGAAGACTTACTTTTATCCAGCATTAATTGTTTGACAACTTTACGGCATATTTTTGAAAGTTCTCTTTCAAGATTTCTGACCCCGGCTTCTCTTGTATATAAACGAATTGTATTCACCAATGACGATTTTGATATATGCATATCTTCATCATTCAAACCATTCACTTTTCGCTGCTTAGGTAACAAATATCTTTCAGCAATGTTGAGTTTTTCATCTTCTGTATAACCAGATAGGTGGATCACTTCCATTCGATCTAAAAGTGGCGCAGGGATATTCATTGAGTTTGCGGTACAAACAAACATGACTTCGGAAAGGTCGTAATCAACTTCTAGATAGTGATCGTTAAAGCGATTATTTTGTTCTGGATCAAGCACTTCCAAAAGAGCGGAGGCGGGATCGCCTCGTAAATCCATCGCCATCTTGTCGATTTCATCGAGTAAAATAAGCGGATTTTTGACTTTGGTCTTGCTTAATTTTTGAATGATTTTGCCTGGCATTGAGCCAATATAAGTCCGCCGATGCCCTCGAATTTCAGCTTCATCCCTGACTCCGCCAAGAGAAATGCGGATAAATTTACGACCTGTTGCCGTTGCAATAGACTCGCCTAAAGAGGTTTTCCCGACCCCCGGAGGACCGACTAAACACAAGACAGGTCCTTTTAACTTCTTGACTCGGGTCTGCACGGCAAGAAATTCTAAAATACGCTCTTTAACCTCTTCAAGACCGTAATGATCATGCTCTAAAGTGTCTTGTGCCTTTTGCAGATCGGAATGCAATTTAGTCCGTTTTTTCCAAGGTAAACCAACCAACCAGTCAACGTATCCTCTTACCACCGTTGCTTCTGCAGACATTGGCGACATCATTTTTAATTTCTTGAGTTCCGCTTCTGCTTTTTCTTTGGCTTCTGTAGGCAAACCACCTTTAGCAATTTTCTCGGCCAAATCCTCAAAATCCGACAGACCTTCGTCATCGCCGAGTTCTTTTTGGATCGCTTTGATTTGCTCGTTTAAATAATAATCTCGCTGGCTTTTATCCATTTGATTTTTAACCCGCCCACGAATTTTCTTCTCAACGTGAAGCAAATCAATTTCTGACTCCATTGCTGACATTAGAAACTCTAATCGCTTTACTACTGTATCTATTTCGAGAACTTTTTGTTTCTGCTCAATTTTCATCAACATGTGCGCAGCAATCATGTCGGAAAGCTTTTCCGCATCGTCAATTGATGTAATCGTAGTTAGGACTTCATGGGGGATCTTCTTGTTTAGTTTGACGTAACTCTCAAACATAGCCTTAACTGAACGAACAACAGCCGCTTTTTCCTTCTCGCCGACGTCAGATAACGGCAGTATATGGGCAGAAGCCACCAAATAATTCTCGGTAGGCTGCAGCTTTTTAATTTTTGCTCGAGCGACACCCTCAACTAAGACCTTCAAATTACCGTCTGGGAGTTTTAACAACTGTAAAATATTAGCGACGCAACCGTGTGTGTAAATATCCTTTTTACCAGGATCATCGTTATTGGCGTCTTTTTGTGCCACTAATAAAACCTGATTACCATGATCAGTCGCGTATTGCAGCGCTTCGATGGATTTTTCTCGTCCTACAAACAATGGAATAACCATATGCGGAAAAACCACCACATCTCTTAAGGGTAGAACCGGGTATTCGGTATCATTCAACTCGATTGATTTTACTTCGCTCATAATTAATTCCTAATTCTTTACTGCTTAAAGCGTGATAGTAGTAAGCTATGCTGGGATGACAGAATACTGACCAATCCATCGATTGCGTACTATGGCTAATATGGGTGCATAACCATCAAAAATCAACTATTTCAGCAATAAAAGTGAAAAACGCCTATAAACACGTTTTTTACTTTTATTTTGAGTGATTCAAAATTAGAAACGTACATTGACTCGTATCTTCATTCAATATTTGACGAAGTTAAACTTATCCTAAATGCCAACGATTCGATCAGCAATTAGAACAGCAGGAATGGACGGTTTCTTCCTTTTCTAACAGTCATGTCGTAAAAAGCGTATTATCAGATCATTCGTTTTTTTAGAGACTGCAATATTTACTAATTTTGGTGCGTTGGCTGTCTCTTTTTAGTTTTCAAAGCTGATGAGATTTTTGCGATCATCGATGCACAGGAAAATCCGGGTGAGCATAACCCAAAGCTCCATCGAATTAATCGTGAAACGGTTGTAAAAGAAATTACCGATGTGGGATTTAAATTAGCCGATGAAAGTAATGTATTGCGTAATGATAAAGACGATCATACCTTATTCGCTTTTGATCTTTCTATTAGATAGAGGCAAAACGGATCGATTTTTGTTGAAATTTACCAAGTAACCTATCCAAAGAACCAGTCTGTCTATGTCCTTACCCCCCCTTTACCATTTTTGCTATAGGAGTAGTTATTTTATTTTTTAAAAATGCCAATTTTGCCTTTACCCCTATTTATTAGTTTCAACATTCGTATACAGTCAAAATATTATTTTCGAAAACTCTAAGGACTAAGAAATTTCAAGAAATATTGAGGTGTTTGTTGTTCAACACTCTAGGATAGTTCTGCAATTAATTTAGCTAACAATTTTTCGAGTTGTTGTTTCTCTTTCACGCCTAGATGTTTGATCACATCATCAGCGTCAGCAAAACGACAGGGCGCTTCTTCATTTACTAGGTTGATTCCTCTTTTTGTAAGTATTATCAGCACTACTCTTCGATCACTTTGATTGTACTTTCGCTTGATCAGAGATTTTTTCTCTAATCGATCCAAGCAAGCTGTCATTGCACCTGAGCTTATTAACACCGAATGTCTTAACTCTGTAGGCGTTAACTCGTAAGGAGAGCCTTGTCGCCGCAAGGTAGCAAGTACATCAAAATCGGTATACCCTAAGTCTAAATGTTTAAATAACTTATTGAGACCTTTGCACGAAGCTAAAATAATTCACTGATCATTTTTTCTGGAAAATTTTCGATTTTTTTCGTTAACTTTTCAATTTCAGCGAATATTTCGTGCGCTTTTCTCCGTTTTTCGATTTTATT
>Ga0316204_10004034_pt1 | contig 27486 bp, 20 predicted proteins | sample 6monrhotite_MG_2_FD_205661 | JGI IMG/M metagenome (GOLD analysis project Ga0316204, IMG submission 205661) | Microbial mat bacterial communities from mineral coupon in-situ incubated in ocean water Damariscotta River, Maine, United States -... | ecosystem: Environmental > Aquatic > Marine >...
CCGAGATCGAGCCGGACGTGATCCTGGCGCCCTGGGCCGAGGACGACCACGTCGACCATCGCACGGTGGCGCGCGCGGTCGAGCGCCTGGTGCAGCAGCACGCGTTCACCGGTGAGGTCTGGGGCTTCGAGGTCTGGTCGCACCTCGCGCCGGAGCACCTGGTCGACGTCTCCAGCGTCTGGACCGAAAAGGTCGCTGCGATGCAGGCCCACGAGTCCCAGCTCGCCTACGCCGACCTCGAGGGTCAGATGACTGCGCTCGCGTCGCGCTGGGGCACAGGGCTGCACGAGGGCTTCGCGCGCCTGGGAGCCTCGGCGTGAAGATCGCACTCGTGACAGGCGCCTTCCCGCCCGAGTTCGTGGGCGGGACGGAGCGCGTCGTCGCGGCGCAGGCGCGCGCCTTGCAACAGCGCGGCCACGAGGTGCTCGTGGTCTGCGGGAGCCAGGACAAGCGCCACGGCTTCCGGCAGGAGGTCCGCGACGAGGACGGCCTGGCGGTGCTCCGGATCGCGAAGACGCGGGTGGAGTCGAGCCAGGCGCACTGGCAGTTCGCGCGCCTCGCGCGCATCGTCGACGACGCGACCGTCGGCTACGACGTGGTGCACGTCCACCACTGGGCCGGGCTCTCGGGGGACCTCGTCCGCCGTCTGCAGCGGCGTGTCCCGGTCGTTCTGAGCCTGCACGACGCCTTCGCGAGCTGCCCGCGACACTTCCGCGTGCCGCTGGAGGACTGCGTCTGCCCCAGCTCGCGGCCCACATCCGACTGCGCGCGCTGCGTCGTGCCGCTCGTGGGCGAGGCGAGTCCGCACGACCTCGAGGAGGCGGTCGCCGCGCGGTGGACGAGCTTCCGGGCCGAGATCGAGGCGGCGAGCCTCGTCGTCACGCCCAGCCGCTCGCTGCGCGCCTCGCTCGGCGCCTGGATGGAGCTCGACAGCTCCAGCTGGGAGGTCGTGCCCCACGGGCTCTGCCAGGAGCTCACTCCGGTCCCGACCACGCGCGAGGACGGCGGACCGCTCACGGTGGTCTCGTTCGGCAACCGCGCGCGGGCCAAGGGGACCCTGGACCTCGTCCGCGCCATGGCCGCGCTGCCCGAGGGCAGCGCCAAGCTGCTCCTGCTCGGGGCCGAGGTCGAGCCCGGCGTCGACGCGGAGCTGCACGCCGCTGCCGGTTCGCTCGCGCTCGAGCTGGAGGGCAGGTACGACGACGCGCGGCTCGCGCAGCGCGCCGCCCAGGCGGACCTCGCGGCGTTCCCGTCGCGCGCCGAGGAGAGCTACGGCCTCGTGGTGGAGGAGGCGCTCGCGCTCGGACTGCCGGTGTGGGTCTCCGATCGCGGGGCGCTGCCCGAGGTGCTGACGGACGTGGCTGGTCGCGGCGCGCTCCCCGGCGGAGTCCTGCCCGCGGAGGACCCGGCGGCCTGGACGCGCGAGCTCCAGCGCCTTGTCGAGGACCCGCGCAGACTGCAGGATGCGCGCGCTCTCGTGCCGGCCGCGCCGCGAACCGTGGAGAGTGCCGTGGAGCAGCAGCTCCGCATCTACGCCGAAGCGCTGCAGCACAACCCGGTCCCCGGTCCGTGAACGACTCCTTCCCGAAGCTGGAGAGCCCCGCAGGGCTCGAGCGGCGCGTGCTCTGCATCGCGCCCCATCCCGACGACGAGGTCATCGGTTGCGGCGGCATGCTCGCGTTCCACGCGGAGCGCGGTGACGACGTGCGCGTCCTGGTCCTCACGAGGGTCGCGGACGCGGTGCAGGCCAAGCTGCGCGAAGGGGAGTGCCTCGCCGGGCTGCGGCAGCTCGGCGTCGAGGACGCGCGCTTCCTCGACTTCCCGGACGGCGGGCTGGCGGAGGCCACGGGGCTCGAGGATCGCCTGCGGACCGAGCTGGAGGACTTCGCGCCCGAGCTGATCTACGCGCCGTCGCCGTTCGAGCACCACGCGGACCACCGAGTCGCCTTCGCCGCGCTGGCCTACGCCGTGCGCGAGCTGCCGGACGCGCGAGCGCTGCTCTGGAGCGTGAACGCGACGGCCCCACGCGACGTGCTGTTCGACATCTCGCCGCGGGCCGCCGCCAAGTCGCGCGCCCTCGCGGCGCACGCCTCGCAGAGCGCCAGCGGCACGTTGACCCAAAAGGTCGAGGCGCGCGACCGGGGCGCGACGCTCGACGTGGACCTGCCCGACGTCTACGCGGTGGAGGGCTTCGCCGAGCTGCGCTCCCACGGGCTCCTCTCGTACGCCGCCCGCGTCGCCGAGCTCGTCGCGCCGATCGTGACCGAGCTCCCGCGCACGAGCGCCGTCCTGACCTCGTTCAACAAGCGCGACGACGTGCGCGCGAACCTCGCGGCGATCTTCCGCCAGACGCTGCCGTTCGAGACGGTGATCGTCGTCGACAATGCGTCGAGCGACGGGACGCAGGAGATGATCCGCGCGGAGTTCCCGCAGGTCGAGCTGGTCGTCATGCCCCACTCGAACTACGGGGCCTGTGAGACCTTCAACATCGGCTTCGCCTCCAGCCGGTCTCCGCTGACCGCGATCCTGGACGACGACATCGTGATGCCTCCCGAGTGGCTCGAGAAGGCGACGAAGCGGATGGTGGACGAGCCGCCGACCACGGCGATCGTCTCGACCAAGGTGGTGGAGCCCGGGATGCCGGACAGTCACCGCAACTCCGAGGCGGTCAACACCGAGCGCTACATGTCGACGTTCCGTGGCTGCGCCTCGCTCGCGCGGACCCACGCCTTGCAGGAGGCGGGCTTCTACGACGAGCGCCTGTTCATCTACGGCAACGAGCGCGACCTCACCTGCCGCCTGCTGAACCGCGGCTACCGCGTCTTGCAGTACCCGGGCGTCGAGGTGTTCCACCGGACGCCGTTCGGCATCAAGCCCGGGCCGCGCAGCCTCTTCTACCACGCGCGCAACGCGTGGATGACGATGATCAAGTACGCGCCGCTCGAGGACCTCCTGCGGATGCCCTGGCTCGTGCTGTCGAAGGTCGTCCTGCGCGGCGAGTCGAAGGAGGCGGGCGGCGAGGTGACGGACGCGGTGGGGACGATCGGGATCGGCAGCTCGCTGAAGGAGACGCCGGGGGCGCTCTGGATCGTGGCGAAGGCCGCGGGGTCGATCCTCTGGAACCTCCCGTACTGCCTCGCGAACCGCGAGCCCGTCGCGGCCGAGGACTTCGAGCTGCCGCTCGACTGAAGCGCGTGCGATGAAGGTCACCGTCGTCGTCTGCAACTACAACGGCGAGGAGCACCTGCCCGCCTGCCTCGGAGCCTTGCGGGAGCTGCGCGGCGAGGTCGCGGAGACGCTGCTCGTCGACAACGCCTCGACCGACGGGGGCCTGGCCCTCGTGGCGCGCGACTTCCCGGAGGTCCGCGTGGTCGAGACGGGGACGAACGGCGGGCCGTGCCTGGCCCGCAACGTGGGGATGCGCGAGGCCCGGACCGAGCTGGTGCTGGCGCTCGACAACGACGCGATCCTCGCGCCGGACACGCTGGAGCGTCTGCTCGCCGCGCGCGAAGCGACGGGCGCCTGCGTCGTCCAGCCCCGCAGCGTGTTCGACGCCGAGCCGGAGCGCGTGCACTACGACGGCGGCGCGCTCTCCTACCTCGGGCTGATCCGGCTGCGCAACTTCTACGCGCCGCTCGCGGAGGCCGAAGGGGAGGGGACGGTGGACGTCGACTGCGCGATCTCGATGTGCCTCCTGCTGGACCGCGAACGGCTGCTCGCGCTCGGCGGCTACGACGAGCGCTACTTCATCCTGTTCGAGGACTCGGACCTCTCGTACCGGCTGCGCTCGGCGGGGGAGCGGATCGTGAGCGTCGAGGACGCGGTCGTTCGCCATCGCGCGGGCACCCCGGGCATCAGCTTCAGGGACGGGCCGCTCTACCCGGAGCGGCGGGTGTTCCTGCACTCGCGCAACCGGTGGGTCTACCTCGCCAAGAATCACGGGCTCTGGACGCTCTTCGTCAGCCTGCCGGGGCTCGCGCTCTACGAGGCCTTCGGGTTCGCGTTCGCCCTCTCGAGCGGCCACCCGCTCGCCTGGTTGCGCGGGAAGTTCGCGGCGCTCGCCATGATCGCGGGCCTGGGCGCCGATCGTCGCCGCGTACAGGCGGCGCGCCGCGTCCGGGACGGCGAGCTGCTCGTCGGGGGGCCTCTGACGCTGACGCCGGCGGTGATCGCGTCCGAGGCCAAGAAGACTCTGCTGGGCGGCGTCGATGCGCTCTTGCGGGGGTGGTGGGCGCTCGCGCGACGCGTCGTCTGAGCGGGGCGTGATGGAGCTGCGCGGAGCCCTCCGCGCGTCACGGCGGCGGATTCGGCCTGGGGGTTCGACCCGCGCGCAGCGGTCGACTACCTTGGTCGCTGGCGCCCTCCGCGTGGCGCCGTATCGCACGCGCTCCCTCACACTCCGCACATGAGCTCCGACGTCTCCACCCAGCGTCCCAACTCGGGCCCTTCGCCCGACTCCTTGGCCCTCGGCATCGACGGATTCGACTTCGCCGACCTGCACCAGGCCACGCGGCTCGGCGACCTGCACGCGCGCTTCCTCGAAGCGCTCGCGGGCACGGACGCCGACCTCGCCGGGCGATGGCGGAGCTACGGCGCGGGCGAGCTCGAGCTCTCCAAGCCGGACGAGTCGCAGCTCCTGATCGACGTCGCGCGGCACCTCTCGGGGTTCCTTGCGCAGCTGTTCCGGATCGAAGGCGCGCAGGGCGAGCGACGCGATGCGCTGCTCCTGCGCAAGCGGGTGTTCGAGCTGGCGGGCCCGTTCGTGAAGAAGCGCGTGAAGAAGGCCAAGACTGACGGCGTCGACGCGGCGGACGTGCACTCGCGCGCCGCGAAGCTGTTCGTCTCGCTGCCCGGCGTCGAGGGACTCGACGGCTGCGACGAGGAGCGCTTCGCGGGTCAGGTCCTGCGGCTCCTCGAGCGTCCGTCCGACGAGCCTGCGCTCGAGGGCAGCGACGAGACCGTCGACGAGGCCCTCACGCTGCTCGGGCTCGACCTCCGCCTGCGGATGGATGCGGGTGAGCAGGGCGTCAAGGAGTGGCTCTTCCTGCGCGAGCTCGAGAAGGTCGACTTCTCCGCGGGCCTGGTCGACTTCGACCGCCCCGACGCCGCGTTGCCCGAGGCCCTCGAGGGGCCGCGTGAGACGCGCCGCCGCCGCGACGGCTTCCACTTGACCGACGACCGCGCGACCACCGCCGAGGTCCTGGCCGAGGTCGATCAGTGCCTGTTCTGTCACGAGCGGGAGAAGGACTCCTGCGCGACCGGCCTGCTCCAGAAGAAGAGCACGGAGCTGCAGAAGAACCCGCTCGGCATCGACCTGGGCGGCTGCCCGCTCGACGAGCGCATCTCCGAGATGCACCAGCTCTACTCGGAGGGGGACGTCATCGGCGCGCTCGCGATGGTGATGATCGAGAACCCGATGTGCCCGGGCACCGGTCACCGGATCTGCAACGACTGCATGAAGTCGTGCATCTTTCAGAAGCAGGAGCCGGTCAACATCCCGCAGATCGAGACGCGGGTCCTCGTCGACACGCTCGAGCTGCCCTACGGGCCTGAGCTCTACCTGCTGTTGACGCGCTTCAACCCTCTCAACTCGCGGCGTCCGTACGCCCTGCCCTACAACGGCAAGGACGTCCTCGTGGCGGGGCTCGGCCCCGCGGGCTACACGCTCGCTCACTACCTCGCGCAGGAGGGCTTCGGCGTCGTCGGCGTCGACGGGCTCAAGGTCGAGCCGCTGCCCGTCGCCTGGACCGGCAAGGTCGGCGCCGGGGGGGGCCTCGGTGAGGGCGAGTCGCTGCCGGAGCCGCTCGAGTCCTATGGCGAGATCACCGACGACCTCGAGGAGCGCACGCTGCTCGGCTTCGGTGGCGTCTCCGAGTACGGCATCACCGTGCGCTGGGACAAGAACTTCCTCAGCCTGCCCTATCTCTCGCTGATGCGCCGCGAGCACTTCGATCTCTTCGGCGGGACACGCTTCGGCGGCACGCTCGAGATCGCGGACGCCTGGAAGGCGGGCTTCGACCACATCGCGATCGCGACCGGCGCCGGCAAGCCGACCGTGGTCTCGATGAAGAACAACCTGTCGCGAGGCATCCGCAAGGCGTCGGACTTCCTCATGGCGCTGCAGCTCACCGGCGCGTTCAAGAAGGACGCGATGGCGAACCTGCAGCTGCGCCTGCCCGCGATCGTGATCGGCGGCGGCCTGACGGGCATCGACACCGCGACCGAGGCGCTCGCCTACTACCCGATCCAGGTCGAGAAGCTGGCGGGGCGCTACGACCAGCTCTGCCAGGACTTCGGCGAGGAGACCGTGCGCGGGTTCTTCAGCGACGAGGAGCAGGGCGTGCTCGACGAGTTCGTCGGCCACGGTCGCGCCGTCGCCGAGGAGCGCTCGCGCGCGCTGCGCGAAGGCGAGGCGCCGAACCTCGTCGGGCTCGTCGAGGGCTGGGGCGGCGTGAAGCTCGTCTACCGCAAGGCGCTCGCGGACTCACCGGCCTACCGCCTCAACCACGAGGAGGTGATCAAGGCGCTCGAGGAGGGCATCACGTTCATCGAGCACATGTCGCCGCTCGAGGCCAAGCTCGACAAGTACGGCGCGGTCGAAGGCATGATCTTCGAGCGCCAGCACCTGAACGACGAGGGCAAGTGGCGGGGGACTGGCGAAGAGATCGAGCTGGACGCCCGCACCGTGCTCGTCGCGGCGGGCACGAGCCCGAACATCACCTACGAGAAGGAGCACCCGGGGACCTTCGACCTCGACCAGTGGGCCTGGTTCTTCGAGGTGCACCGCAAGGAGGAGAAGGGGCTGCAGGCGATTCCGCGCGGCCGTGACGAGTCCGGCGTCGGCTTCTTCACCTCGTACCACGACGGCGAGCGCACCATCAGCGTCTACGGCGACAACCACCCGACCTACGCGGGGAACGTCGTGAAGGCGATGGCCTCCGCGCGCGACGGCTATCCGAAGGTCGTCGAGCTGTTCGCGGAGGAGCTGGCCGGCCTCGACAACGGCGCCGAGGCGCTGGCGGCCCGCAAGGACTCCTGGCGCAAGCTGGCGAGCCACCTGCACTTCGACTTCGACGCGCACGTGCACGAGGTCAACCGCCTGACGCCGACGATCACCGAGGTCGTCGTGCACGCGCCGGCCGCGGCGCGCGGCTTCAATCCGGGGCAGTTCTACCGGCTGCAGAACTTCGAGACGCACGCGCCTGTCGTCGACGGCACGCGCCTCGCCCTCGAGGGGATCGCGCTGACCGGCGCCTGGACCGACACCGAGCGCGGACTAATCGGCATGATCGTGCTCGAGATGGGCGTCTCCTCGCGGCTCTGCGCGCTGCTGCAGCCCGGTGAGCCGGTCGTCCTGATGGGCCCGACGGGCGCGCCGACCGAGGTCGAGAAGGGCGAGAAGGTCATCCTGGCCGGCGGCGGCCTCGGCAACGCCGTGCTGTTCTCGATCGGCAAGGCGATGCGCGCCGCGGGCAACGAGGTGATCTACTTCGCGGCCTTCAAGCGGGGCGAGGACACCTTCAAGCGCGAAGACCTGGAGGCGGCGGCCGACGTCGTCATCTGGTCGACCGACGCGGGCGAGGAGATCGAGACGAACCCGAAGCGCCCGTTCGACCGCCACTTCCGCGGCAACGTCGTGCAGGCGATGCAGGCCTACGCCGGCGGGGAGTTCGGTGACGTGAAGGTCCCGCTCGACGAGTGCGACAGGATCGTCGTCATCGGCTCCGACCGGATGATGAACGCGGTGCGCCAGGCGCGCCACGGCGTCCTCCAGCCGCACCTGAAGGAGCAGCACGTCGCGATCGGATCGATCAACTCGCCGATGCAGTGCATGATGAAGGAGATCTGCGCGCAGTGCCTCTGCAAGCACGTCGACCCGGAGACGGGGGAGGAGGTGGCGCCGGTGTTCTCCTGCTTCAACCAGGACCAGCCGCTCGACGCCGTCGACTTCGACAACCTGATGCAGCGCCTGCGGGCCAACTCCGTGCAGGAGAAGATCTCGAACCTCTGGCTGGATCACCTGATCCACGAAGAGGACTCGCTGAACCTCTGGACGGTTCTCTAGCAGGGACGGCGGCCCGCGCCTCGGCGCGGGCCCCGGCGTGCCCGGAGCCAGGCGCCCGGGGCAGCGCGTGCCCGGAAGACGGCGCACCACGCTTGGAGGGACTCCGAGCCGATGCGTATCCTGCGTCGGCGTGAAGGTCCTCCTCGTCACCCACCTCTACCCGCCCGAGCACACGGCGGGCACCGAGCAGTACACGGCCCAGCTCGCGCGCGGGCTGACGGCGCGCGGCCACGAGGTCGCTGTGTTCACCTCGGAGAAGGACGTCTCACGCCCGCACCTCTCGTCGTCGCGCCGCACGCACGAGGGCGTGCCCGTCTTCGAGTTCGTCAACAACCTCGAGTACGCGGGCTTTCGCGAGACCTGGGAGCTGCCGGAGGCCGAGGCCGCCTTCGACGCCGTGCTCGACGAGTTCGCGCCCGACCTCGTGCACGTCCAGCACCTGCTGAACCTGTCCGTCGGCCTGCCCGAGGTCGCCAAGCGCCGCGGGCTGCCCGTCGCGTTCACCCTGCACGACTACTGGCTGCAGTGCGCGCGCTTCGGCCAGCGCGTGCACGCGGACACCTCCCTCTGCCGCGAGATCGACGAGTCGCGCTGCGCGGAGTGCCTCGGATCCCTGCGCTATCGCAACTCCGCCCTGGAGCAGACGGCGGGCCGCTGGCTCGCGAAGCTGCGCGGGATCAGCGGCGTCGACCTCGCCGCGCCCGCGCGCCGCGTCGGCGACTGGCTGCGCAGCAAGGAACCTGCGGGGGAGGCGCCGGCGCTGCCCCTCGAGGAGGTCGAGGCGCGTGGCCGCGCGCTGCGCGAGCGGCTGCCCGTCTCGGTCGACCGCTTCCTCTCGCCCAGCGCGTTCCTGCGCGAGGAGCTGGTGCGCTGGGGACTGCCGGCCGCGAAGGTGCAGCACCTGCGCACCGGCACCGACCTCACTCACTTCGCCGGCGGCGAGCGCGCGCCGCGCGGCGAGGTCCTGCGCCTCGGCTTCCTCGGCAGCCTGATCCCGGTCAAGGGGCCGCACCTCCTGCTCGAGGCCTACGGTGCGCTGGCGGGCGACGAGCGCGAACGCGCCACCCTCGTCCTACACGGCCCCGAGCCGACCGATCTCGGCTACCGCGACACGCTGCGCGAGCTCGCGGCGCGCACCGGAGCGACGCTCGGCGGTCCGCTGGACCGCGCCGGCGTCGCGGATGCCCTGCGCCGCCTGGACCTCTTGATCGTCCCGAGCCTGTGGTTCGAGAACCAGCCGCTCGTCATCCTCGAGGCCCTCGCCGCGCGCACCCCGCTCGCGGTCAGCGACCTCGGCGGCATGGCCGAGCTCGTCGAGCCGGGCGTCTCGGGCTTCCGCTTCCCGCTCGGCGACGCGGCGGCGCTGACCGAGCTCCTGCGCGGCCTTGTCCGCGCGCCGGAGCGTCTCGACGCCCTCTACGGCGCGCCGGTCGCGCTGCCCTCGGTCGACGACCAGCTCGACGCCGTCGAGCTCGTGTACCGCGAGCTCTCGGAGGCGCGCGCGTGAAGCTCGTGCTCGCCGTGCACGGCTTCCCGCCCGAGGGCGTGGGCGGGACCGAGCGCGGAGCCGCGGCGCTGGCGAGTCTCCTGGTCGCCGCCGGTCACGAGGTGCTCGTCGTCGCGGGGTCGTGGTCGGAGGCGCGCGCGGGTGAGGTCGCGCTGCGCGAGGAGGCCACGCCGGAGGGCGTCCGGATCGCGCGCCTCACGCGGCCCGACCTCCACTTCGATCACTGGCACAAGTCGAAGAGCGCGCGCGTCGCGGCGGTCTGGCGCGAGCTTCTCCAGCGCGAGCGCCCCGACGTCGTGCACGTGCTGCACTGGTTGCGGCTCTCGCGTGACCTCGTCCAGATCGCGGCGCAGGAGGGGATCCCCGCCGTCGTCTCGCTGAACGACTCCTTCGTCAGCTGCCCCCTCGTCTTCCGCGTCGAGCCCGCCGGCGGGACGGTCTGCGCGAAGGACCTCGGACCGATGGCGTGCGTCCCCTGCGCCGGCCGCGTCGCGCCGCGCACGCCGTGGGTGCCGATGGAGGCCGCCTTCGTGCAGCTCGCCGAGCGCGGGCAGGACCTCGCGCGCGAGCTGACCCTCGCGCGCGTCGTGCTCGCGCCGACGCGGACGCACGCCGAGCGCCAGCTGCGCCATCTCGGCGACGCGGCGTTCGAGTTCGACGTCTGCCCGCCGGCCGCGCCGCCTCCGCTCCGGCAGCGCGAGCCGCTCGCCGCATCGGGGGAGGGGGGGCCGCTCGTGCTCGGGTCGTGGGGCGAGCTCTCGAAGCTGAAGGGCACCGGTCTCCTGTTCGAGGCGCTCGACGGCCTCGCGGACGTCGAGCTGCGCCTCGCGGGGCCGGAGCGCGAGCCGGGGCTGTTCGCCCGCCTGACGTCGGAGCATCCGGGCGTGCGGGCGACCTGGAGCGGGCCCTACGAGGCCGCCGAGCTGGGCCGTCTGGACGTGAGCGCGGTCCACGCCTTCGTGAGCGCGACGCGCGCGCCGGAGAGCTTCGGGCTGGTCCTCGACGAGGCCCGGTCGCTCGGATTGCCCGCCCTGCTGCCGGACGTGGGCGCGTTTGCCGAGCGCGGTGGGGAGGCCCGCGGCGCGGCGCTCTTCCCGCCCGGCGACGTGGACGCGCTGCGCGCCGCCGTGCAGCGACTGCAGCGCGACGCGGCCTGGCTCGGTGCGCTGCGCGCCGCCGTCCCCGCTCCCGTCGAGTCCGCCGCCGTCCTCGACGGTCACCTCGCGGCCTACGATCGCGCGCGCTCCGCCGGAGCGCCTGGAAACCCGCCGGCGCGGGAGTGGTACGCCGAACGCATGACCGACTTCGCCGAACAGGAGTGGGACCGTGGCTGCTCCGAGCACGATCCCGCGACGCTCGGTCTCGACGCCCCTGACGCGCCCCGACAATGAACACCTCCCTCGCCGCACGCTTCGTGCTCGCCGCTCTCGCCCTCTCGCTCGCGCTCGGATGCGCGGGTGGAGAGAAGGAGCCGACCGGTCGCGTGCGGCCCGTCGCCGAGCTGCCGCCGGACTACGCGACGGCCTGGCGCGCCTGGTACGACGAGACCGGCGACTGGCCCGAGTGGCGCGCGAAGGTCGAGAGCGACCCCGCGTTCTCGGACTTCTTCGTCGACAACCTCCTGCGCGTGCTCGTGCGTCACTACGACTACTCCGCGCTGACCACGGCGCAGGAGATGCCCGGCCCGTTCGAGCGCTCGCGACGTGAGCTGATTCACCTCTCCGACGCCTCGGCCCCGGTGCTGATCGAGCTCTTGATCGTCGGGGACGGCGTCGTCGCCTACCTGGCGGGAGATCTGCTCGACGACATCGACGACCCACGCTGGACGCTCCCGCTCGCCCAGCGACTCGAGAGCGAGCGCCCCGAGGGCCGTCGCCGCGCGGCCGAGTGGCTCGGGAAGATGCCGCACGCTGGCGAGGAGGAGGAGGAGGTCTGGCGGCTCCTGCGCGAGGCGGTCCGCGATCCCGACTGGTTCGTGCGCGCGCAGGTCGCGCTCACGGCGGGGGAGCGCAGCGTCGCGATCGGGCGGCTCGACCTCGCCCGGCCCGTTCTGGTCCAGGCGCTGGAGGACGAGGACCTCGCCGTCCTGCAGGCGGCCTGTGAGGCGCTGCATCGCTCGCGCGATGTGCGCGCGGTGCCGGCGCTGGTCCGGCTCTACCGGCGCCTCGAGGAGACCGCGACGGACCTCGCCACGGTACGCGCGGCCCAGGCGGCGCTGGTCTCGATCACGGGCGCCCGGGGCCCGGACAGCTCGAAGGAGTGGGACGCCTGGTGGCGCGAAAACCGGCCCTGAGGGGGCGGTTCGGGCCTCTGCTTCCGTAGACTTCGACTCCATGGCCGACTGGAAGATCCGCCGCCGTCACGGCGAGTGCTCGCGTTGCGAGGCCGCCTTCGAGGACGGCCAACGACTCGCCTCGCTCCTGCGCATCGATGAGGAGGACGACGTCCTTCGAGAGGACGTGTGCGAGGCCTGCTGGAAGGCGGGGGACCCGGACTCCTACCTCTTCTGGTGGTTCACGCGCCACCACCCGACGCGCTCCAAGACCGTGCAGCTGGACCTCGGTTCGCTGGAGCGGCTGTTCATGGAGCTGGGGAGCCGTGAGGAGGGGAGCCTGCGCGAGCTGCGCTACCTCCTGTGCCTGCTGCTCATGCGCAAGCGCAAGCTGAAGCTGATCCGCGTCCTGCGGGGCAAGGATGGCGAGCGCTTGATCCTGCGTCGCCCGCGACGTCAGGAAGAGATCGAAGTGCACGTCTTCGACTTCACGACCGAGCGCCTCGAGGAGCTTCGCTCGCGCCTGCAGGAGGTGCTGGACGGCGCCGGTCCGCTGGCGGGCGACGAGCTCCCGGGCGGAGAGTCCGACGAAGAGGGAGCGGAGCCGTCCGAGGCGGAGCCGACGACGGACGACGAGGCCGCTCTCGACGGCGACGCCCTCGATGGAGCTGCGCCGTCCCTCGCGGACGAGCTCACGGCCGTCGTGGACGGGATCGACGGGGAGCCCGAGCCTCCGCAGGGGAGTTCGGGCCCGGATTCGGAAGCCGCCGCGACCGACGGGCTCGACCCGAGCGACGCGGAAACGGAACCGACGCCCGCGTCGTAGGGCCTGCGCGAAACGCCCCCGGTTGCGGGGGATCGCGCCCGTCGCTCGAGCGTCTCGGCACGCTCGCGGAGCCGCCGCTGGTGCGCGTGTCAGGATCCTGACGAGGACGTCCGTTGGGGCGGCGAGGGACACGCCCAGGGTGGGGGTGGGGCCGGATCCCGTTCGCGCTTGGATCGAGTGCCCTCCGGATTCCAGCCCTCCATCCGTGTCTTTCCCGCATCTGGGGCTCCGTGGTGCGGATTTTTATCCGTCCCCGCGGCGTCCAGATCTAGCGTTGGGACCTGCCGTGGGGTCCTGGGCCTACTACATCTAGTGGTGCCTTCGCGAGGACTTCACGCCTTTGGCACGCCCCGCTCACCGCTTCGCTGGGATTGCAGATCTCCGCCGTTGCCGGAAGCAGGGTGGACCCCAAGAATGGCCGTGTGGGGCTAAGTGGAGCAAGGTGGAGCGCGCGTGCAGGTCAAGCCGCGAGAACGGTCCGAGAGGACCGCGGCGGGACCGTGTCGACCCGACAGGGGCAGGGGGGCACGCGTGTTCTATGAGGCTTCGGAGCATCCGCTCGACAAGAAGTTCCGCGTCTTCGTCCCCAAGCGGATCCAGGATCAGCTGGAGCGGGACGAGGAAGGGAACCTGGTGGTGATGGTGACACGGGGAGAGGACGGCTGCCTCTACCTGTTCGGCGAGACCGGGTACTACGCCTCGATCGGCAACCTGGACACCCGCGCCTTCACCACCCGAGAGCAGCGGCTGAAGCAGAGGCGGATGACCAAGGACACCGCGCGTGTCGTCTTGGACGCCTCGGGTCGCCTCCTCCTCGGACCGAAGCAGCGCAAGCTGATCGAGCTCGAGGAGAACGCGGAGGGGAAGACGATCGTCGTCCTCGCAGGCGTCATGAACCGCGTCGAGATCTGGCCGCTGAAGAAGTGGCACGAGATGGAGACGCTGCTCGATGACGAAGGCGAGGAGATGGTCGAGTACGACGGACGGGGGGACAGCGGCGCGTGAGCGCCGCGGAGGGAAGGAGATGATGGAGCGCGCGGAGGTGCTGAAGGTGTCGAGTCACGACTCCCCCGAGGAGCAAGGGCCGGTGCACGTCCCGGTTCTGCCGGAGCAGGTGCTCAGCGCGCTGCTCGACGGGCGCGATCCGCAGACGCTCGAGGGCTGGTTCGTCGACGGCACGCTCGGCGCGGGTGGCCACGCCGAGCTCCTGCTCGAGACCTGCCCGAAGGTGCGCCTGCTCGCCACTGATCAAGATCCGGCTGCGCTCGGCATCGCCGAGAAGCGGCTCGAGCGTTTCGGCGACCGCGTCCGGCTGCGCCGCGCGCGCCACTCCGAGCTGTGCCGCCTCGTGCGCAAGGAGCGCATCGGCAGGCTGCAAGGGGTGCTGTTCGACCTCGGCGTCTGTTCGCTGCACCTCGACCGCGCCGATCGTGGCTTCTCGTTCGCCGACGACGGCCCGCTCGACATGCGCATGGACCCGGACCGCGAGCGCACCGCGGCCGACATCGTCAACCGCTGGGACGAAGGCGACCTCGCGGATCTCTTCTACTACGAGGGCGACGAGACGCGCTCTCGCAAGATCGCCAAGGCGATCGTCGATGCGCGCCGTCGCGCGCCGTTCCTTCGCACGGCCGGGCTCGCCGACCTCGTCGCGCACACGGTGGGGGGCGGCGGAAAGACGCACCCCGCGACGAAGACCTTCCAGGCGCTTCGTCGCGCCGTCAACGAGGAGGGCGACGAGCTGCTCGCCGCGCTCCAGACGGCCGAGCACTGGCTCGACGCCGGCGGCGTGCTCGCGATGATCTCGTTCCACTCGGGCGAGGATCGCGTCGTGAAGCGCTTCTTCCAGCAGGGTGTCAAGGAGGGCCGCTGGGCCATGCAGTCCAAGAAGCCCGTCAGCGCGACCCACGAGGAAACGCGCCAGAACCGCCGTGCGCGCAGCGCACGGCTGCGAGGCGCGCGCCGCGTCCGCAAGGGCGACGGGGGGGCACCGCGATGATTCGCGCGCTCCTCTCGCTCCTGATCTGCAGCCTCTGCGGCGCGATCGGCCTGGCCACGGCCTTCACTCAATCGGGCAACTACGATCGCGCGGCGCGGCTCGACGAGCTGAAGCGCAAGTGTGACCTCGTCGAGGCGGGCAACGAGTCGCTGCGCTACGAGATTCGCCTCCGCATGGCCGAGCTCGACCGCGAGGTCGAGCAGCCGGAGAGCATGAGTGACGGAGTCGTCAACGAATGAACGCCTCCAGCCTTCAGTCGGCCTCCGGGCTTCGCCCGGCGATGGCGTACCTCCTCATCTGCGTCGTACTGTTTGCGGTCGGCGGCCGCGCGTGGGTGCTCGCGATGGAGGAGGAACACCACCAGCCGCGGGGCGCCGAGCGTGAAGAGGCCCTTCCTCGACCCGACTTCAACCTGGTCGACCGTGAGGGCCGTCTGCTTGCGCTCTCGGTGCAGCGCATGGACCTGCGCCTCTCGCCGCGATCGATGTGGCAGGCGCATACGCCGCGCTTCATGGCGGAGATGATCCTGCCGCACCTGCGCGGTGAGCTCTCGCTCGACCAGCTCCTGCAGAACTTCGTCCCGTCAGCGCGGGCCGGCGTCGTGCGCGTCCGCGCCAAGGGCTGGAACTTCGACTACGAGACCGCGACCCGCGTCGAGCGCTGGGCGCACGAGCGCGGCGTCCACGAGATGCTGTGGCTCGAGCGCGAAGGGGAGCGGCCCGCCTGGGCGCTCGCCTGGAGACCGCTGGACCTGCTCGACCGCGCCACGCGCGTCGCGCACAGCGAGGACTCCGAGAAACCGATCAGTCCGCTCGCGTGGACGCGCAGCCTCGCCGACGGTCTCGCGCAGGCGATCGCGCCGCGCGACCCCGCCGCGGAGCGCCTGAGCTGGGAGGCTCAGGAGAAGCGCCGCGAGCGGATCTGGAAGGCGCTCCTCCCCGACGCCGATGCGATCGCGGTGCGAGGACTGCCCGCCGAGTCGGTGGTCGACCTGATCGCGCTGCTCGACGAGCAAGGCGTCCAGGCCCACCAGATGTCCATCGAGTTCGAGCACGAACGCGTCTACCCGACCCGTGACAACTGCGTGCTCGCCGAGGCGGCGCACCGGGTCGTCGGGAACTGGCGCTTCATCGGCAGGCCGGAGGCGCAGCGGCGCGCGGACCTCGAGGGGGGCACCGTCGCCGAGCGCGATCGCCGCGCGGGGCGGCTCCTGGACGCCAAGCACCCGAACAGCGGCCTCGAGGGCGTCGCCGCGCGTGTCCTGGCGCGCCCCGAGTTCGAATTCGTCCAGCCCGCGGAGGCGCGCTACCGCTACCGCCGCTCGGTGCCGGTGCACCAGCCCTCGCGGCGCTACTTCTACGAGGACAGCGCCGAGGACGCCACGCCCGCCGTGATCTCGACGCTCGACGCCCACCTGCAGGAGTACCTGCACGCGGAGCTCTGCGCGGCTCGTGCGGAGCACGGCGCCGCAGCTGTCCAGGGGATCGTGGTCGAGGTCGCTACCGGAGACGTGCTCGCGGTGGCGGGGGACGCCAGCCACCCGGTCGCTGAGTTCCTGCCGACCTGGCATCTGTTCAGCCCGGGCTCGACGTTCAAGGTCGTCGTCATGGCGACCGCGCTGGAGGCGAACGTCGTCGGGTACGAAGAGCGGTTCGACACGCACGACGGTCACTACCGCATCCCGAACTCGAGCCGCACGATCCACGAGGCGCGCGGCGCGCCGACCGGAGTGATTCCCGCCTGGAAGGCCCTGTCGAAGTCCGTGAACGCGGTCATGGTGCAGATCGGGATGCGCATCCCGGACGACTTCTTCCACGCCAAGCTGCTCCAGCTCGGCTACCAGGACGTCGTCAACGCGGGCGTCGGTGTGGAGCGCGCTGGCACGCTGCCGACGCTGCCGTGGAAGGGCGCCTGGTCGCACGCTTCGGTCAGCTTCGGCCACGAGATCACCGTCAACCTGTGGCAGCACGCCGCGGCGCTCGCGACGATCCTGCGCGGCGGCATCCGCCGGCCGTTGCGCGTCATGTCCGGCGTCGAGTGGGCCGGCGAGGTCCACCCGCTCCCGCTCGAGGGCGGGGACCGGGTGTTCCGCGAGGACACCTGCGCAGCCGTGCGTTCGATGATGGCCGAGGGCGCGGCGACCGGAACGGGTCGTCACATCCGCGCCCGCGAGGACGAGCTGGGCACGCCGATCGAGCTGCGCTCGAAGACGGGCACCACCGAGAAGGAAGGCGGCGTGGTCTGTCTGCACCAGGAGCTGGAGCGCAACGCGCACAACGCCGCGCTGCCTCTCGGGCGCCAGGACCCCGGCTTCATCACGTTCAAGACGATCAAGCAGCAGCCGAAGCCCCACTCGAGGTCGTGCTACACGTCGTCGATCTGCCTCGTCGGCCGCGTGCCGGGGGAGGCGCGCGAGGTGATGGTGCTGATCGTCGTCGAGGAGCCCATCACGAAGCTCAAGTTCGGCTCCGACGTGGCCGGTCCGACGGCGATCGCGGTGCTGAAAGAGGCGCTCGGGATCACGACGCACGGCGCGCCGGTCGCGGATCGGGCGGCCTGGGAGCCGAGCTATGGCTACGAGGAGGCCCCTGAGGGCAGTTTTCAGCCCTGGCGCGACGCGGAGGCCCTCGAGGCCTCCGTCGGGGGGGAGTGGTGATGCTGCTCGAACTCGTCGACAGCCTGGGGGGCCGCTGCGAGCTGGCGGGGGCCGGTCCGGAGATCCGGGGCGTGCGGCTCGACAGCCGGGGTGTCCAGCCCGGAGACCTGTTCGTCGCGCTGCGCGGTGAGCGCTCCGACGGGCGACAGTTCATCTCCTCGGCCCTCTCGGCCGGGGCGAGCGCCGTGCTGCTCGAGGAGCCGCCGGCGAGCGACTTGCGAGCGACGCTCGGCGACGTGCCCGTCTGGGTGCACCCGGCGGCGCGCGCGATCGCGGGCCGCGCTGCGGCGCGAGTCGAGGGCGATCCTTCGCAAGCGTTGACGGTGGTCGGCGTGACCGGGACGAACGGGAAGACGACGACCGCGCACTTGATCGGCGAACTGCTCCGCGCGTGCGGACGCGAACCCGCGGTGCTCGGTACGACGGGTCATCACCTCGCTGGTGGACGCCGCGTCACTGCAACACACACGACTCCGGACGCGCCGGAACTGCAACGCTTGCTCGCGTTGCACCGCGCGCACGGAGGTGACAGCGCGGTGCTCGAGGTGAGCTCGCACGCGCTGCTTCAAGAACGCGTTACCGGAATCGAGATCGACGTCGCGGTGTATACGAATCTGTCGCGCGATCATCTGGATTACCACGGTGACATGCAGCACTATGCGGCTGCGAAGTCGCTCATGTTCTCGACGCTTCAACAAGACGCCGTTGCCATTCTCAACCAAGACGATGCTTGGTTCGAAACCATGGCCACTGCGGCGCGCAAGAGCGGAGCGAGGATCATCACGTACAGCACCGAGTCGCAGGCGGACCTGCGTGCTTCGGAACTGCGAATCGAACCCGACGCCCTACAACTGACCCTGAGTGGGATGGGGATTTCACTAGCCAGGCTACGGTTGCCTTTGTCGGGCCGATTCAATGTTTCGAACGCGCTGGCCGCGAGTGCCGCGGTGCTAATGTCGGGTGCGAGTCCTGGGGCTGTCGTTACAGGACTCGCATCCGTCTCCTCTCCACCGGGACGCCTCGAGCGCGTTCCGCTCGGCGCGAACGCGCCGACGGTCCTCGTCGACTACGCGCACACGCCGGACGCGCTGACCGGCGCGCTCGGCGCCCTGCGCGAGACCCTGCCGGCCGGCGACGGCCGACTGCTCGTCGTCTTCGGTTGCGGGGGTGACCGCGACGCCGGCAAGCGCCCCCAGATGGGGGCTGCGGCCGCTGCGATCGCGGATCTCCTGTTCGTGACGAGCGACAACCCGCGCAGCGAAGATCCGGAGCGGATCCTCGAGGAGATCCTCGCGGGCCTGCCGCAAGGGACCGAAGCCGTCGCGCACGTCGATCGACGCGCCGCCATCCGCGCGGCGCTGCGCGCCGCGCGCCCGGGCGACGTCGTGCTCGTGGCGGGCAAGGGACACGAGACGGTCCAGGTCGGTGCTGACGGGGCTCAGCCCTTCGACGACCGGCTGGTCGTCGCGGAGGAGTGGGCGTGATCCACTTCAGCGTCGCGGATGTGGTGGCGGCAACTGGCGCCGAGCTCCTGCGAGGGGAGGCGGACACGTCGCTGTGCGGGGTGAGCACCGACTCGCGCACGCTCGCGTCCGAGGCCCTCTTCATCGCGCTCTCCGGACCGAACTTCGACGGCAATCGCTTCGCCGCCGCCGCCGCCCAGCGCGGCGCGGGCGCGCTGCTGCTCGAGGGCGACGCCGCGTCGCTCGCTCCGCTGCTCGAGAGCCTGCCCCCGAACGTCGCCGTACTCGCGCACGCCGCGCCGCGCCGCGCGCTCGGTGACCTCGCGGCCTGGTACCGCGGTCGACTCGGCATCCCCGTCGTCGGCATCACCGGCTCCTGCGGCAAGACGACGACGAAGAACATCCTGATCGAGGTGCTCGGCAAGGTTCGCCGGGTGACCGGTTCGCCGAGCTCGTTCAACAACGACATCGGTGTGCCGCACACGATCTTCCTCGCGGACGACGACACCGAGGTGCTGGTGGTCGAGATGGGGACGAACAGCCCCGGCGAGATCGCGGCGCTCTGCCGCACCGCAAGACCGACTGGCGGGATGCTCACGAACATCGGCGCTTCGCACCTCGAAGGCCTCAGCTCGGTCGAGGGCGTCGCGCGCGAGAAGGGCGACTTGATCGCCTCCTTGCCCGCGAGCGGCTTCGCGGTCCTGAACGCCGACTGCCGATTCACGCCGCAGATCCGAAAGCTGACGAACGCGCGCGTCCTGACCTTCAGCGTCGATGGCGACGGCGATCTGGACGCGACCGACGTCTGGTTCCACGCGGCGGGGACGACGTTCAAGCTCGAAGGGCGCGAGGTGACGACGCCGTTGCTCGGGCTGCACAACCTCCAGAACCTGCTGGCGGCCCTCGCGGCCTGCCGCGGCCTTGGAGTCGAGCTCGACGAGGTGCTGCCCTATGTCTCGGAGCTCTCCGGGACACGACGTCGGCTCGAGAAGAAGACGATCGGTGGCTTGACGCTGCTCGACGATACGTACAACGCCAACCCCGAATCGGCCAAGGCCAGCGTGCGGGTGCTCTCTGGCATCCACGGCCACGCGCGGCGCATCCTCGTGCTCGGCGACATGCTCGAGCTCGGTGAACTCTCGGCGGAGCTGCATCACGAGGTCGGGGTGTACGCCGCCAAGAGCGGAATCGACGCCCTGTTCCTCGTTGGAGAGCTGACGCGCGCGACTGCGGCGGGTGCACTCGAAGGGGGGCTCGAGGCGAGTCGCATCCTGCACTTCGACGGGCTCGACGCGGCGCTGGCTCAGCTGCCGGGGCTCCTCTCCGAAGGGGACCTGGTCCTGGTCAAGGGCAGCCGCGCTGTTGGGCTCGAGCGGCTCGTCGCCGGGCTCGAGGCGAGATTCACGAGCGCGGCCAGCGACTCCAAGCCGCGAACTTGCAAGGCGAGCGGAGGCGAGCGGTGATCCCCGGGATCTTCGACGACGGCTTCGGCCTGCAGCTGTTCGGCTACATCACCTTTCGCGTCGCGTTGGCCGGGCTGACGGCCTTCGTGCTCTCGCTGTGGTGGGGCAAGATCGTCATTCGCTGGTTGAACGGTCACAAGGTGCACGAGGACCTCACGAAGACGGACCTCAAGCCGCTCGCGCTGAAGCCGGGCCAGGTGGACAAGCGCGGTACTCCGACGATGGGGGGGAGCTTCCTCATCGCGGCGCTGCTCGCCTCCGTGCTCCTGTGGGGGCGACTCGACAACGTCCACGTCATCCTGGCGGTCCTCCTGACCGCGGGCATGGGGGCGGTCGGCTTCGTCGACGACTTCAAGAAGCTGACGGTGCCGGGCTCGAAGGGGCTGACCCCGAAGGCGAAGATGGTCGGGCTGTCCATCGTGGTGCTCGGAGTGCTCGCCTCGCTGGCGTACTACTCGCAGTCCACGGGCCGTGACACCCTGCTCAACCTCTACCCGCCGTTCTTCAAGAACGCGGTCGTGCCGCTCGGCGCGTGGTCCCTGGTCGGCGTCGCGATCTTCCTCGTCTTCCAGTGGTTCGTGGTGGTCGGGACGGCCAACGCAGCGAACATCTCCGACGGGATGGACGGGCTGGCGGCTGGCTGCATGATCATCTCGGGGCTGACGCTCTCGATCTTCTGCTACATCAGCGGACGCTGGGACTGGACGCAGTACCTGTTCCTGCCACACGTCCCAGCCGCGTCCGAGATGGCCGTTGTCGGAGGCGCGCTCTGCGGCGCTTGCCTCGGCTTCCTGTGGCACAACGCGTACCCCGCGAAGGTCTTCATGGGGGACTCGGGCTCGCTCCCGCTCGGGGGTCTGCTGGCCTGGTTGGCCGTCGTCTCCAAGCAAGAACTCGTCCTGCCGCTGATCGCCGTCGTGTTCTTCGCGAACATGGGGAGCTCCTGGCTGCAGACCTTCTGGTTCCGCCGCACGGGCGGTCGCCGGCTCTTCACCTGCGCCCCGGTCCACCACGGCCTCGAGCGGCACGGCGGCGTGTTCGCCGCCGGTGCGGCGCCCTGGCACGAGGTGACCGTTGTCGTCCGCTTCTGGATCGTCGCCGCCGTCGGCGCGATGGCGAGCCTCGCCCTGCTGAAGGTCCGCTGATGGCACGCTTCCGCAAGAGAGGTGGGGAGGCGTCCGTCGCGACGCTGGAGCACCAGCTGACGATCTTCGAGCGTCTCGGTCAGTTCACGCGCCGCGCGGAGGCGCCGAACCCGACGCGCCCTGCCGTCAAGCTGTTCTGCCTCGTGCTCGCGATCATGGGGCTCGGCCTGATCCTGCAGGCCAGTCACGCGTCCACGATCTACGCCGACCCGGCGGACTTCCGTCGCGAGGTGTTCCAGCAGTCCGCCTTCCGCATCGTCGCGCTCGGCGTGCTCCTGCTCGGGTATCGCGTCGGGCCTGCGCGGCTGCGCGCGCTCCTGCCGGCGTTCGTCGTGCTGTCTGCAGTGATGCTCGTCTCCTGCTGGATCCCCGGGCTCGCGAGCCCTGAGAACGGCTCGAATCGCTGGATCGTGATCCCCTTCGTCGAGAAGACGCTGCAGCCCTCCGAGCTCGCGCGAGTCTTCCTCGTCCTGTGGGTCGCCGACCGCTGCACGCGCCTCGGCCCTCGATTGCTCGACCTGCGCCAGGGAGTGCTGCCGATCCTCGGCATGGGGCTCTTCTTCGTGGCGCTGATCGGCCTCGAGACCGATCTCGGCGGGGCGCTGGTCTTCCTGACCGTGTTCCTCTGCACGTGGTTCGTCGGTGGGGCCAGCTTCGCTCACTTCACGGGCTCGATCGCCGCCATCGGCGGAGCGGCCTTCGTCATCGCGGTGACGAGCTTCGAGTACATCCGTCGTCGCATCGACGTGTTCCTCGGCAACGCGCAGAACGACCAGGTCGATTCGTCGATCGAGGCGCTCGGCAGCGGCCACCTGTTCGGGGTCGGATTCGGTCATGGGCAGTGGCGCACCAGCGCGATGCCCTACCAGGACTCCGACTACGTCTTCGCGCTGCTTGGCGAGGAGCTCGGCTTCTTCGGCATGGCGCTCTGTATCGGCCTCATGGTCGCCTTCATCTGGTTCTCCCTGCGGCTCGTCCTCACGATCCGTGATCGCTACGCGGCGCTTGCGGCCTTCGGGTTGCTGCTCTCGGTGGGGCTCCAGGCCATGATCCACATGCAGGTCGTGACCGGCCTCGCACCCCCGAAGGGCATGACCTTGCCCTTCATCTCGGACGGCGGCACTTCCCTCGTCGTCTCCTCTCTCGCCGTCGGCCTGGCGCTTGGCGCTGCCCGGGTCGACAGCTCGCTCGATGGCGCTTCCGAGCTGCGTCCGACGCTCGACCCAACGGCTGCCTGACGGCCTCCAGTCGTACCTCCGATTCCACGAACGACTCTTCAACTTCTGATGCAACGAATCGAACGCTACGGGGTGATCGCCCTGGTTCTCCTGCTGGTCACGATCGCCGCGGTCTCCTTCTGGGACGACGGGACCGGGACCAAGGCCGCAGAGCGCGGCGCGCAGGAGCGCCAGGAACGCCTCGCCCAGAACACCGCGCGGAACGAGGCCGCGAAGCGCCACGCTCAACCGACTCACAACTCGCTGCCGAAGACTGCGCCGTCGAGCTCTGCGCCGTCAAAACCGACAGGCCGGAAGGCGGCGAACAACTATGGCTCGAACCGCGTCACCCAGCGGCCGAAGCAGCAGACACCCAGCCAGCCGAAGCCGCAGCCGCGAGACGACTTCAAGGCGCTCCCGGCCAACGTCGTCGAGGGCCCCGGTGCGAACGAGTACGACCGCAAGCGGCCGGAATCGAACGACGTCGAGTTCCCCGACCTCGGCGAGAATCCGTACCGGAAAGGTGGGGGCTCCGCGCGGGGCCGAAGCGGAGGCGGCCCGAGCGCGAGTGACCTCGCCGACGGCGGGATCGTCGCGCCGAAGGGAGGGGGCGAGCGCCCCGTGTCGCCCAAGCCGAAGATCTCGCCGAAGGCGTCGACCTACACCGTCAAGTCCGGGGATAGCCTCAGCGCGATCGCGTCGCGCGAGCTCGGCTCCAAGGACCACATGGATCAGCTGATGGCGCTCAACGGCATCACGAACCCGGACCTGATCTACAAGGGCCAGGTCCTGCAGCTCCCGGACGGAGAGGACCTCGGCAGCTCGCTGCGAGTGGTCACGACTCCTGGGTCGAAGGCCATCCCGCCTGTGGGGCCTGCCAAGGGCACGTATGTCGTCCGCGGTGGTGAGGTCCTCGGCGTCATCGCGCAGCGCGAGCTCGGCAGCGCCTCGCGCTACCCGGAGATCGTCGCGCTCAATCCCGGGCTCGATGCAGACCGCATCACCGAGGGGATGCGCCTGCGCATGCCGGCGGACTGGAACACGAACAAGGCGATCGCCTCCGTCGAGACGAACCGCGCGTCGCGCTCGACCCGCCGCGCGCCGGCGAAGACGAACAAGGTCCGATGAGCCGTTCGATGCACTGGACGCTGCTGTTCGGCTGCGGCGCCCTGGTCGCGCTCTACGCTCGTCCAGCCTGGGACTCGGTGCAGCTCTGCGAGCTGCCCAATGACTGCCGTCCGGCCTCACCGTGGATGGAGGCCTTCCTCGGTGGAGAGGGGCCGGACGCGGGTGAGCGTCTCGGTTCGCTCGAGGCCGACGATGACGCGGTCTCGGTCGAGCTGGTCGCGGATCGCTCCTGAGCGCGATGCGCGTCGCGTTCGCCGGCGGGGGGACCGGGGGCCACGTGGTTCCCGGGCTGCACCTCGTCGCGCGCGCCCTCGCAGAGGACGAGGGCCTGGCGGCGACGCCGTCCATCGATGACCTGCTCTGGTTCACGAGCGGGCGCCCCGTGGAGGAGCGCCTGCTCGGCAGCTTCACGCCACCGTTCCCGTTCGAGCGTACGGTCCTCGAGCTCGAGCCGCCCGGCGGCGGTGCGCCGAGCCTCGCGCGGCTCGGAACCCGAACGCCTCGCGCGTTCCTGGCAGCGCGGCGCGCGCTCTCGCGGCACCGTTCCGAGGTCCTCGTGGGACTCGGCGGATTCACGACGCTGCCCGCTGCGCTCGCTGCGCGCTCCCTCGGGGTGCCGGTCGCGCTGCTCGAGATCAACGCGGCGCCCGGCCGCGCGACGCGTGTGCTGTCGCGCCTCTCGACCCGCGTCTTCCACGCGTGGCGGGGGACGCTGCCGCCCGGCGGTGAAGACCGCCGCGAACGTCTCGTGGGCGCGCCGGTCGCGCCCGAGGTGACACGGGTCTCCGACGACCCTGCCACGACCCACGCCGCGCGCGAGGCGCTCGGCTTCGCGGCCGACGCGCCGCTGCTCGTCGTGCTCGGCGGGAGCCAGGGGGCGGGGAGCCTCAACGCGTTCCTGCGCGACCACGTCGCTGCGCTGCGGGAGGCTGGGCTTCAGGTCCTGCACCAGTGCGGACCCGGACGCCGGGACGAGGCGCCCGAGGACGGCCCCGGGCGGCGCGTGGTCGAGTTCCTCTCGCCGGTCGCTCCCGCGCTGCAGGCCGCCACGCTGGTCCTCTGCCGCGGAGGGGCATCGACCCTGGCCGAGGTGGCCGCGGCGCGCCGTCCGGCGATCGTCGTTCCCTACCCGCACCACGCCGATCGCCACCAGGAGCGCAACGCTCTCGAGCTGGCGGCTGGCGTCCGCCTCGTCGCGGACGATGCCCTCGACGAGGCGCTCGCCCGGGAGCTGATCGAGCTCGCCGGCGAGAGCGGGCTCGATGCGCGCCGGGCGATGTCCTCGGCCCTCGAGGGCTGCGCAGCCCGCGACGCCGCCGGTGCTCTGCTCCGGGAGCTCGGCGACCTGGCGGGGGGCGACCGAGAGAAACCGTCTTCTTGAACTTCGCGAGAGGTTTGCTGGAACGCGCCCGGTTGAACGCGTGCCCGGTGCTGCTACCTTCCAGTACGAAATCGACACGATGACTCCGAAAGATACTGCAGCCGCGCTCCCCGAGCGCATTCACCTCGTCGGCATTGGCGGTGCCGGCATGAGCGGAGTGGCCCGCTTGCTCGCTCAACGTGGCCATCGAGTCAGCGGTTTCGACCGCTGTGACTCGAGCTTCCTGGTCGGCCTGCGCACGCTCGGCCTCGACCTCGCGATCGGCGACGACGAGCGTCGTGAGCTCGACGCGGACGTGGAGCTGCTCGTGCGCTCGGCTGCCGTCCCGGACGAGGACCCCGACGTGGCCGAGGCGCTGCGCCGCGGCATCCCCGTCTGGAAGTACGCTCGGCTGGTCGGCGCGCTGTGTCCGCCCGATCGAACGCTCGCCGTCGCGGGGACGCACGGCAAGACGACGGTCAGCTGGCTGCTGGCCTACGCGCTGCGTGGCGTCGGACACGCCGCCGGACCGAGCTCGCCGAAGAGGGGATTCCTCGTCGGCGGCTCCTGCCAGAAGCTCGGCGTCAACTCCGCGCTTCCGCAGCCCGGTGGTTGGTTCGCGCTCGAAGCCTGCGAGTACGACCGCAGCTTCCACCAGTTTCCGGCCACGGGCGCGATCGTCACGAACGTGGAGTCGGACCACCTCGACTACTACGGGGACCTCGAGGCGATCGAGATCGCCTTCGCGCGCTTCTGCGACCAAGTCGATCCGCACGGGTTGATCGTCGTCGGCCGCGACGTGCCCGAGCGCGTCTACCACGAAGCGCGGGCGACGGTCTGGCGCCTCGGCAAGGAGGTGCGCGTTCGCCTGCTCGGCGAGGATCGCGGGCGCTTCACCATTCAAGTGGACGGCCCCGGCTGGTCCACGCCGCCGGTCCAGCTGGAACTCCACGGCAGCTTCCAGGTCGACAACGCAGCCCTCGCGATCGCACTCGCGGTTGGCCGAGGCGCGCGCGATCTCGACATCAATCCTTCCCTCGCGGGCGCAGGGGCGGCGCGCGAGGTGATGCGTTTCTCGGGCGCCGTGCGGCGCTTCGAGCGTTGGGGCGGTTCCGGCGAGGTCGACGTCGTGCACGACTACGCGCACCACCCGACGGAGGTGAAGGTCACGCTCGACGCCGCGCGCCGCGCGTACCCGGGCCGGCCGCTCCACGTCCTCTTCCAGCCGCACCAGGCGAGCCGGACCGCGCGCTTCCTCGACGAGTTCGTGGAGAGCCTGCGCGGTGTCGAGCGCGTCGTCGTCGCCGATGTCTACGGCGCCCGCAAGCACATCGATCAGGTGGGGGCCGGCTCCGTGGAGCTGGCCGCGCGCCTCCGCACCGCAGGCGTCGACTCCGTCGCCGGCGGGAACCTGGCCGCGAGCCTCGCGGCGACCCTCGAACGACTCCCGGACCGCTGCGCGCTCTTCGTGCTCGGCGCCGGCGACGTGGACACCCTCCGTGATGACCTCTTCCGAGACCTGGCCCTGCGCAGCGCTGCATCGAGCGGAGCTCGCGCCTAGGACCACGATGAAGGTGGGCGGGCAGGCCGAGTGGCTGCTCGAACCCCAGAACCCCGACGAGCTGCACCGCGCGTATGTCGCGGCGCGCGAGGCGGGGATGCCGGTGCGCCTGCTCGGCGCCGGCGCGGACACCCTCATCGCCGACGGCTTGCACCCGGGCGTCGTCATCGCGACCACCCGCGTCGACCGTCTGTTCCGGCCGGAGCCGGACGAGACCGAGGGGCTGCTCGACTCGGCGCCGCCCGAGTCGTCGCGCGTCGCACCTCCCGCGCGTGACGCGGACCCTCGGCTGGTCGCCTGGTGCGGGACGAGCCTGCCCGGGCTCGTGCGCACGGCCGGCGAGCTCGGCTGGAGCGGCCTCGAGGGCCTCGTCGGGATGCCGGGGAAGGTGGGCGGCGCGGTCGCCACGAACGCCGGCGGGCGCTGGGGCGAGCTGTGGGACGTGATCGAGACGGTTCGCGTTCTGACGCCGGAGGGCGCCGTGCGTGACCTCGCGCGCGCCGACTGCAACCCGGTCTACCGCGACGGCAAGCTCGGCGATCAAGTTGTCGTCGGCGTCGTGCTGAAGCTCGAGGTCTCCAACAAGACGAAGGTCCAGGCGGAGACGCGCCAGTACCTGCTCGAGAAGAACGCGGTCCAGCCGGTGACGGAGGCCTGCGCGGGCTGCATCTTCAAGAACCCCGACAAGGAGCTCTCCGACGGCCGCTCGGCCGGGCTCCTGATCGATCAGGTGGGGCTGAAGGGCCGGACTCGCGGACAGGCGATCGTCAGCCCGCTGCACGGCAACTTCATCGTGAACCGCGGGGGAGCGCGCGCCACGGACG
>Ga0316204_10004035_pt1 | contig 27479 bp, 28 predicted proteins | sample 6monrhotite_MG_2_FD_205661 | JGI IMG/M metagenome (GOLD analysis project Ga0316204, IMG submission 205661) | Microbial mat bacterial communities from mineral coupon in-situ incubated in ocean water Damariscotta River, Maine, United States -... | ecosystem: Environmental > Aquatic > Marine >...
GCAACGCACTGACTTGTTGCGATGACCCATGCAGGGGCTGGAAGGCGCAAGCAGACAGACCAAGCGTGGCGCTGATCATCAAAGCCAAGAGTGCGTTACGTTTCATATCTAGCCCGCCACAATGTTGACGATCCGGTCAGGGACCACGATCACTTTGCGCACATTAAGCCCTTCGAGCGAACGCGCCACCCCCGGATCGGCCAAGGCCGCTTTTTCGGCGGTATCCTTGTCGCATCCTTTGGGCAGTTCAATCTCCCCACGGCGCTTTCCATTCACCTGAACCGGCAGCGTCACTGTATTATCGACCAGCAAAGACGGATCGGCCTCGGGCCACGCCGCAATCGCGACAATCCCGTCCTCACCGAGCCGCTCCCAGCAGGCTTCTGCCAGATGTGGCATGAAGGGAGAAATCAGCTGTGACAGCAAGGTCATCGCCTCTTTCTGCGCGGCTTTGTCAGCCGCGTTGGCCGGCAGAAATTTACGCAGCGCATTGACCAGATCATGCACTTTCGCGACCGCTGAATTAAAGCGGAAACCTTCGATGGCGTCGGTCACATCACGCACCGAGCGATGCGCCGTTTTGCGGAGCTCCAACCCTTCAGCGCTAACGCTGGACATGTCGGAATTATCTGAACCTTCAAAACCGTCGACGATGCTCCACAGGCGTTGAACGAAACGCCAGACTCCATCAACGCCGCCATCGGTATATTCGACATCACGTTCGGGTGGGCTGTCCGACAAGACAAACCAGCGCGCTGCATCTGCGCCATATGTGTCGATGAAATCATCCAGGTCGACGACGTTCTTTTTCGACTTGGACATTTTTTCGATGGCACCGACCGCAACCGGACGCCCTGTCTCGATCTCGACAGTCTTGCCGTCACGCTCTTCAATATCAATCGGGGCCAACCACTTGCCAGTTTCCGACTTGTAGGTCTCGTGGGTAACCATGCCTTGCGTAAACAGTCCGGCGAACGGCTCTCCGGATGGTAGATCAACCAAACCGCAATCATGTAGCGCCCGCGTGAAGAAGCGCGCATAGAGCAGATGCAAAATCGCATGCTCGACCCCGCCTACATATTGATCAACAGGCATCCAGCGCTTGGCTTCTGCCGGATCAATCGGCTTGTCTGTCTCCCATGGTGATGTGTAGCGCAGGAAATACCAGGACGAGCAAACAAAAGTATCGAGCGTGTCAGTTTCGCGCTTTGCCGGCTTGCCGCATTCCGGACAATCGACATTGCGCCAGCCTTCATGGCGGTCCAGCGGGTTGCCCGGCGTGTCAAAAGTAACGTCGCTCGGCAATTCCACCGGCAATTGGTCCTCAGGGACGGGTACGGTGCCACAGCTCTCACAATGGACAATCGGGATCGGACAGCCCCAATAACGTTGCCGCGAGACCAGCCAGTCGCGCAGGCGATAATTGGTTGCGCCATTGCCCAGCTTGCGCTTTTCCAACTCTTGAATGGCGCGCTCGATCGCCTCGTCCGTCGATAATCCGTCGAGAAAACGCGAGTTATAAATTGTACCGTGATCGGTATAGGCCACACTGTCGACGGCATGCGTCGCCGCATCTGCATCTGGCGGTAAGACAACCGGGGTCACAGGCAATTCGTATTTGCGGGCGAAATCGAGATCGCGTTGATCGCCGGCGGGCGAACCGAAAATGGCGCCTGTGCCATATGTCGAAAGCACGAAATTCGCTGACCAGACCGGGATTTCCCAACTCTCATCGAACGGATGCAACACCTTCACATGAAGATCGATACCCTTTTTGGGTGCTTTCTCAATCTCTTCAGCGGTGGTTCCGGCGGCCGCACAATCGCGCGCGAACTTATCGACCAGTGGGTCGTCCTTGGCCAGATCGGCCGTGATCGCATGGTCAGACGCCAAAGCCAGAAAGCTTGCACCGAATAGGGTGTCAGGCCGCGTCGTGAAGACCGTAATGCCCTCACAGCCATAGCGCTCCTTGTCTGCCGGATCAGCAAACGGGAAGGTCACATGCGCGCCACGCGAACGACCAATCCAGTTGGCCTGCATCAGGCGAACCTTGTCCGGCCAGCGGTCCAACGTCTCCAGCCCATCGAGCAAGCTGTCGGCGTAATCAGTGATTTTCAGAAAATACTGGTCCAGCTCTCGTTGCACGACCGGTGCACCAGAGCGCCATCCCTTGCCGTCGATCACCTGTTCATTGGCAAGCACAGTGTTGTCGACCGGGTCCCAATTCACCTTGGCCTTTCGACGCTCAACAAGACCTTTTTCAAAAAACTTCAAAAAGATCGCTTGTTGATGCTTGTAATATTCCGGTTCACAGGTCGCGATCTCGCGATCCCAATCCAGCGCCAGACCCAGGCGCTTCAGCTGGCCGCGCATCACGTCGATATTCTTGAGTGTCCAGTCGCGTGGATGCACATTGCGCTCGCGCGCTGCATTTTCAGCCGGCAATCCAAACGCATCCCAGCCCATTGGATGGAGGACGTCAAAACCCTTGGCGCGTTTATATCTCGCAACGACGTCGCCCATCGCATAATTGCGGGAATGGCCGACATGAATTTTCCCCGATGGATAGGGAAACATTTCAAGGACATAGTATTTTTGGCGGTCAGAGGCTTCGCGTGGAGCTTTGTCCACGCCCTGATCCGCCCAGACGCTCTGCCATTTCGGCTCGGCTTCTCTGGGATTGTATCGATTCATGGAATCATCCTGAACCCGCGCGTTTTTACGCGGGCAATAAGATTAGTTATCCAGCGTGGAGATCCGCAATTGGCGTGCCCGCGTCAGGATCGCATTTTCAATATCGATCCCTGTTTGTGGGCCAACCGTCGCATCCGTCCATTCGCCGCTCTCACTGCGCTCCTGACGGAAGACGCGTACGGATAGCGCATCGCCGCGTAGCCGTGTGTCGAGGATGTAAACGGTAACCTGAAAACGCTCGTTTGGCTGTTCCGGGTTCGCATACCAATCGGTGACGATCACGCCGCCAAATGGATCAACCTGATCGAGCGGCATGAAGCTGATCGTATCCAGGCTAGCGCGCCACAAAAAGCTGTTGACGCCAATGCCCGCTGGACGCTCATCGGAGGATCCGCCGGAAAAGCCTGGCAGGCTGAGGCCGCTGCGACCATTGCTGTCAGAGTCGCTTCCGCGTGTGGACGAACACGCCGCAAGCGCTAGCATTGAAAGCGCAAGAACCGGCAAGGTTAGGGAGCGGCTGAACTTCATCTCTCGGTCTCCATGAGAAGATAGTGTGGCAAACCGGACCCATTGGCCCGACGGCGACGTGATCTATACCACGCGAAACGCGCATGGCCAGCCATTGGCGACACCTGAATCATTGCGATCTGGCAATCCCCGATCGTGGCTTTCGCGCCACAGCTGCCTTTTTCCTGCCATATTTGCCGCGCGGGGCGCTTGACGATTCCCATGCGCGCGGTGTGGATTGGCGCTTCGTCCGGGGGGACGGGGCTGATCGGCGAGGCCGCGAGAGGCACAATGACGCAGAAAACAGGCGCGATATTATTCTCCGCGCTTTCTGCAGTCCTCGCGGCCGCGCCGGCGCATTCTTTCCAGAATTCTGAAGATATGACGGATCGTCTGGATGCCGTCGAATTTCGTTTGCGCGCAGATGCGGCGCTGGTTTTTGCGGCTGGGTCTTACGGCGGCAATATTCTGGCCGACCTTGATACGCGCTTCGAATGGGAAGCGATTTCTCAAAATGGCTGGCGCTGGGGTCTGGAGTTCGGGCTTCATGCGCAGAGCGACATTCCGCGCGAAGGTTTTGCCAATTCCGCCGGGCAGGTTTTGACCACACGTCGAAGATCTCTCGCGACCGGGCGTTATCGAGGTGGGTCAGGCCAGGCAGGGCGCAGGGCTTTTGCTATTGAGCACCTGAATGTATTTTTGAAAGCAGGCTGGGGCGAGTGGCGAGTAGGACTGACGCCAGGCGCTGCTCAAGTCGAGGCGATCAATTTGCCCACGGGCTCGGCCTATCTACGCCTCGATGGCGGGCCTCTCGGGCTGGGGCGCAATGTGTTGACGCGCACAATCAATGCCGGGGCCGGATTTGGGCCATCTCTTGTGTATTCCACGCCGCGAATCATTGGCTTCCGGGCGTCGGCTTCTTTTGCACCGCAAGCGCGCTATTGCGCTGTCGATCTTTGCCTTGCCGATGCAATTACCGGCGGGGCGGGCTCAGGCAGCTTCGAAAACATGTTTGAGGCCGGTCTGAGTTTTGATCACAGTTTTGCAGAGGCTGGACAGTTTGAGGCGGCATTGAATTTGACGACGGGCGACCCGCTATCGGTTGAATTTACGGATGACTACGCCGCAATCGGGGCCGAGCTGAGATGGTCGCGTGACGGGCTTTCGCTCGGTGTTTCAAGTCTCTGGGCCAATAACGCCATATCTGGCGGCGAATATCAGGCTGTTGCGATTGCAACCCGCTATGATATTGGCGATTGGAGTTTCGGGGCAGAGCTTGCGGCGTCGGAAGATGATTACCTCCAGGAATCGGAAAACGCGGCCCAATTGACCCTCTCCCGACTTGTGGGTGATCGCTTCACTGTGACCTTTGGACTACACTCAACAAAGCGTGAATTCACCACTCCATCGGCGCAGGCTGTTGTAAATAATACGGAAAATGGGTCCGGAGCGTTCCTGGAGTTTTCGTTTCGGAACTAGGCAACGGAAGGCGTCATCTTAAAACGTTGTAACTTAGAGAATCAGCTCTTCGCCTTTTGAGTGTGATTGGCTATGTTGGTTGGGTATTGAGGGGCATTATGGCATGAGCCGGGTATTTAAAGCATGGATGATCGCAAGTGCGGTCGCGGGGGTTACTGCCTTCGCGCCGAGCGCTTTCGCGTTCCAGGATGCGGTAAGTGCTTCCAGTGATGCTGATGCTCAAGCTTGGTACGAAACCTACACATTGAACTCCGATGTTGCGCCGGGCGTCGATCTCGACTTTCCGGACAATGAAGTCGAGTTTGCTTCTGGTGGTGGCTGGGGCTTTACCCTCGGCTTCGACCGCAATGACGAGCAACGCCGCGAATTCGATTCGATTGATGCCGGCGTTTATATCGACCTCAATCAGCGTTTCCGCTTTGGCGGTTCGATCCGATTCTCCAATCCGGACAATCTGATCACAGGGCCTCAGGTTGATGAGCGTGCCCCTGAAGTGAAGTTTGAGACCGGCTGGCGCTTCTAGCGTTTCAGACCGTCAATCGCCGCCAATCCTGAAAATCCTGACCTCTGCAATCGCTTGGCCGTGTCTGAGTTTATGCCGCCCAACGCGTAAACCGGCAGGATGCAGTTCTTGATCAATGTCGCAGAACGCATCGCGCCAAGCGGTTTGGCGCCTGCATGGCTAGCTGTGGCGAAGACGGGCGATAACAGCGCGGCGTCGGCACCGATCACCTCTGCCAGTCTCAACTCTCGGCGATTATGTGCGGACATTGTCAGAATCTTCCCGGCATGCCTTTGCCGCCATTGACGCGCATCCATTGCCAGCCGAGCCGGCCAGTGCACACCGTCCGCATCGCAAGCTTCCGCCAGTTCCGGGTCTGATGAAACGAGCAGGACGAAACGCCTGTCACGCGCAATGCGCGCCAGATCGCTGGCTTCGGCATATCGCCGCGCCTCGCCATGATGGCGATAAATCAGTGCACACCCGGTGGGCAAACCCTCAGCGAAGGCCGCGACATCGGGCGTGCGCACGGGATCGGTCAAAGCAATCAACGATGGCAGACGGCCTGGAATGCCGGGCCATCTGGCTGCCAGCCTTGCCAGTATCATCGCTTGGGAATAGGTGCGTAAGGACATGAGCGACTCTGTAACCGAATTTGCTGCCCGCCGGAATGAAATCCTGAAGCGGATCGAAGCTGCCGCCAAAGCCGCTGGGCGCGACGCGTCCGGTATCATGCTTGTCGGCGTTTCCAAAAAACAACCCGACGTCCGGATCGATGAAGCCTTGGCCGTTGGTCAGCGCGTATTTGGAGAAAACCGCGTTCAGGAAGCGCAAACGCGCTGGGCTGATCGACGCGGATCTTATCACGATCTCGAATTGCGTTTGATCGGGCCTTTGCAGACCAACAAGGCCGAGCAGGCCGTGGCCCTGTTTGACGTCATCGAGACGCTCGACCGATTGAAGCTTGCGAAAGCATTGAAAAAGGCGATGGAGACAACAGGGCGCACCCCAGGCCTCTATGTTCAGGTCAATACCGGCGAAGAAGAGCAAAAAGCCGGGGTCGCGCCGCATGAGGTCGCCGAATTTGTCAGACAGCTTCGCGATGAGTTTGGCTTCAAAATCGACGGCCTGATGTGCATCCCGCCCGTTGAAGACCCGGTTGGCCTGCATTTCGCTCTACTGGCTGACCTCGCCGCAGAGAACGGCATTGAAAAACTCTCAATGGGAATGAGCGGCGATTACGAAATTGCGGTGAAGTTTGGAGCCACCAGCGTCCGTGTCGGCTCTGCGCTCTTCGGCGAGCGACCTAGCGCCTGATCTCCAAAACATCGCCGGGCCGAGTTTCCGCGAGTACTGCTTCAAGATCCGAACGTGACAGGGCCACGCAACCCAGCGTCGGCGTATAGTCCGGCTTGGCGCAATGCAGGAAAACCGCAGAGCCTTTGCCGGAAACCGGCGGGTCATCATTGTGTGAGAGCACAACCACGATGTCGTAAAGCTCATCTGTGCGGTTCATCTCTTCGCAAGAAGCCCGATAGGGCAGACGCACCGGTCGATTATAAGCGGGGTCTTCGGGGGCGTCGCACCAGCCATCGTTTTCACGTATAATCCGGACCGGAAGAGCCGTATGCGGTGCCGCTCCGCGATCTGGTCGATAAAGTACACGGCGCAGGATGTATTCGCCCAAAGGCGTTGCGCCGTCGCCCTCAACCTTACCGGCCTCTGGCTTGATGCCGCTCTTGCCCAAGGCTGCGCGATAAACGCCATTTGGGGTCTGGAATTCGCCGGCGGAGGTCACGATAAAACGGGTCATGCCACCAAGTTTCCTGGAAATCAGAGCACAATTCGGGCGGTTGGCGCGGGACACCAGAGAGTGCAATTGCACAAAAAGCAGCGCCCCGGTCGCCTCCCCCACCACGGAAGGTTCACCTCACTGGGCGCAACCGCCCTGACGTGTTGAGCGTTAACCATGCAATATTGCGGCCATTTTTCACGATCCGATGACGACTTGCACACGCCATTGTGTGCTTGACCGTGATCGCTGTGGCGGTCATTCCTGCCGGGAAGTTTTAGCCGACCGGCAGGAATTGCCTCCCGTTCAAAAAATGGCATGATCAGATTATGAGTGCGAAAAAAACGATTCTGTGCGTCGACGATGACGACGACCTCCGCGAGACCTTGATTGAGCAATTCGGGTTTCATGATGAATTTGAAGTCCGCGATGCGGATACGGCGACCAAGGGTATCAAGATTGCGCGTGACGAACGCGTGGATATGGTCCTGCTGGATGTCGAATTGCCTGACATGGATGGCCGCGAGGCTTGCCGCCTGATGCGCAAGAATGGCGTTTCAGCGCCGATCATCATGTTGACCGGGCAAGATACCGATGCCGATCAGATATTGGGTCTTGAATCCGGTGCAAATGATTACGTCACCAAGCCGTTCAAATTCTCGGTGCTCCTCGCCCGCGTGCGCGCTCATTTGCGCAGTCACGAGCAAAGCGAAGATGCGATTTTCCAGATTGGGCCTTATGAGTTCAAACCGTCCATGAAGCTGTTGATTACGGCCGATGAGCGCAAGGTTCGCTTGACGGAAAAAGAGACCAATATTCTCAAATATCTCTATCGCTCGGGCGGCAAGCCGGTATCGCGCGATGAGCTCTTGCATGAAGTCTGGGGCTATAATCCGAACGTCACCACCCACACGCTGGAAACCCACATCTATCGCCTGCGTCAGAAGATCGAACCTGAACCCGCTCGCTCACGTCTGTTGATCACCGAAAGCGGCGGGTATCGTCTTCAGTCGTGAGGGCGATTTCGGTCATTTTGTTTATGGCAGCTTGTTTTGGTGGAGCAGCCACCGCGCATGCTCAGGCCGAAGTCCAAGTCGAGCTGACATCGGAAATTCAATACGTTGAAATAACAGGAGAAACCTTTCTGGAGGTCTTTGACTCCATAAACAGTTATGTTCTTCACAACCAGGAATTTTCCGTTGACGTCCGATACAATTTTCTAACCGACGGTCCAGTTGGAGGCCCATGTCCGATCAGTTGGGGCGTAATTGTGGGACACACCGTCGTTCGTTTGCCGAGATGGGCCGGAGAGCGGCGTCCTCCGCGTCGTATTCGACGTGACTATGAAAGCTGGGAAGAGGGCATGCTGGGGCATGGCCAGGACCATATTGAGCAAACGCGAATGACCGCCGAAAGGCTGGCCGCGCAGTTATCTTCTTTCGCACCCGGTGATGATTGTTCTGCATATCAAGCAGCTATGCATCAGGCCTCTTTTCAGGTGCCGACAATTATTCGAGATGAACAAGTTGAATATCATAATAATGACCCTCGCAGACATCGCTTCAACGGTAATTGAGGCGAATAGAGCCTTTTCATTCAGATAGCCGGACGTGAACCATAGGGTGACACGCGCTCGCCCAACGGTCAGGATGAATATCGTCTTCTGTGAGTGTGGTGTTTTATGCGTATCCTGACCGGGCTTTTCCTTGCTGTCATTGGCAGTGCCGTATCTATGGCACAACCCTCTGTCTCCCAGACAGAAACGCTCGACATTCATCATTACGAGGTCACGGGTCTTAGCCCGGAGCATTTGATCAACTCTTTTCGCGCCCGCACCAATCCCGCCGTCATGGCGACAACGCTGGGCGGCGTCGATGTCCGTTATGATTTTGCTTTCGGTGGGGATGAATGCCGCCTGATGCAGGTCGAACTCAAGCTTGATATCGACATTACCTACCCGCTCTGGCGCGAAGAAGCGCGCGGTCCAGACGCCATGCGCACTGAATGGGCGCGTTTCATGATCGCGGTCCGGGCCCATGAGCAAGGCCACGTCGATCGGTTTCGGCGCGCAGCGAATGAAATGTCTGATCGTCTGGCGGCGATCCCGCCCGCCTCGTCTTGTCGAACCGTACGTTCAGCGGTCGCGGCTGAACGCGAGCGTTTCCGCCATGAAATCGCGATCATCCAAGCCGAGTATGAGCGCCAGACCGATAATGGCGCCAATCAGGGCGCACGTTTGCGGTTCCGCTAAAGCACCAGATCCAGCACGATCGGCACGTGATCGGAGGGTTTAACCCGTGCGCGTTCCGGTTCGTAGATCCGGAAACCATCACGCCCTTTGGCCAAGGCCGCATCTTTGAGCGCTGGCGTGACCCAGATATGATCCAGTCGGCGACCCCGGTTGGAGGCGCGATAATCCTTCGAGCGATAGCTCCACCAGGTGTAAATTTTCTCCGGCTCGGGAATGACTTCGCGGGCCACGTCGATGAAGTCTCCAGCAGCCAACATGGCGTTCAGCGTATCGACCTCGCCTGGCGTGTGCGAAACAACTTTCAAAAGCTGTTTGTGTGACCAGACATCATGCTCATAGGGCGCGATATTGAAATCACCGAGAATGACGATTTTGTCTTTGGCGGTATTGCGCGCCGCAAAATAGTCGGTTGTGCGTGTCAGAAATTCCATCTTGTGGGCAAAGCGCGGATTGGTCTCGACATCCGGTTCGTCGCCGCCCGCTGGAATATAGAAATTGTGAAGTTCGATGCCTTTGACACCGACACGCTGGTGCCGGGCTTCTTGGCGTGGGCAGATGCCCTCATCGCCGAGATCATCCAGCGGATATTTCGAGGCAATGGCGACGCCGTGCATGCCTTTCTGGCCGCGTACATGGAAATGCTCATAGCCCATCTCCCGGAAGGCTTTTTCCGGAAACTCATGGTTCTGGCATTTGATTTCCTGCAGGCAGAGCACATCTGGCGCGGCGGCGGCCACGAAGGGCGCGATCAGCGGTTCGGCGCGCAAACGGACAGAATTGATATTCCAGCTGGCGATAGAAAGCGTGGTCATCGGTAAATCCAATCAGAGAATATTATAGGTCGATCCGGCAAGCCCTACCGGCCAGCGACCGCGGACAAACAGACGCCAGCGCGCCAGAAACGGATGCGGCGGATCATCGTCCTCGGCCTCGGCCATAATCACCAGCGCGGCACCGTTTGCTGCCTGAATCACCGAGCCCGCAGCCGCATTTAAAACCGCTTCATCGCTCATATCGCCCAATGATGCGGAATAGGCCACGGCATCTTGCGCGGCCTCGCCCGCTTTCATGCCGACATATTCCAGAACTGTTTGAATGCCGTCCTCATCCAACCTGATAGAGGCTTCAGAGACCAGTCCGACACGTAACATTTCTTCGGCTTCCCAGCCCTCGGGATTAAAACCGATGGCCTCTGCGGCTTCGGCGGCTTCTTCCCAACTGGTCAGAAGGCCCGGCTCGGCATGGGGAAAGCCCAGCCCATCCAGATAAGCACGGGTCAAGACCTGTTCGCGCCCATCGAGCGCCTCGCCGAGACGCATGAACAGGCGGGCATCGGCCAGCCCATCGGCGAAAGCGCGAACTTTGTAAAGCAGCGGAATTTCATCCAGCAGCCGGGTAAAATCATCATCAGCCATGGGCGCTATCTAACGCGAACCGAGCCATTGCGAAACTCGAATAGCACCACGCAATTGGAAAGCGCCTGTCCTTCGGGCAATTCGCGAAACCGCCAATCCTCGACGGCGCGCACGGCGGCGGTCTCAAAATGCCCGGCAGGTACGGATTCCGCAGACCGGACACGGTGAGGCCGGCCCGTATCATAGACATGAAAACGCACCACGACCCAACCCTGCAGGCCTCGCGAATACGCGCGAGCTGGATAGTCCGGCATGGCAAATTCCTGCGCCGCCAATTGCGCGCCCTGACAATCTTCCGGGCCGATCAGCCGCTCTACATTAGCAGGTATAGGAAAGGGCTGGGACGGCATGAAAGGCTCTGACCGTGGATCCAATCGACTGGCGCCGGGCAGAGATGGCACAGCCGAGCAGGCGGCGAGTATCAAAGCGGAACAGAGAAGGGCGAGGCGTTTGATCATGGCGTCAAGCTAGCGGTATTTGGAAAAAAGAAAACGCCCCGGAACAAGTCCGAGGCGTATCCTGTGCAGTCTGTTTCTCGAGCCTAGTAGCGGTAATGCTCGGCCTTGAACGGGCCTTGCTGTTCAACGCCGATATATTCGGCCTGCTCGTCTGACAATACGGTCAGCTTTGCACCCAGTTTTGGCAGGTGCAGGGCGGCAACTTTTTCATCCAGATGCTTTGGCAGGATGTAGACTTCATTGCCGTATTGATCGCCACGCAACCACAATTCGATCTGCGCCAGCGTCTGATTGGTGAAGGAGGCTGACATCACAAACGATGGGTGACCATTGGCATTGCCAAGATTTACCAGACGACCTTCAGACAGAAGGATGATCCGGTTACCTTCCGGGAACTCCACCAGATCCACCTGCGGCTTCACATTGGTCCATTTGAAATTATGCAGGGCTTCGACCTGAATTTCATTGTCGAAATGTCCGATATTACAAACGATGGCCATGTCTTTCATGGCGCGCATTTGATCAACGCTCAGAACGTCTTTGTTTCCGGTTGCGGTAACAAAGATATCGCAATCATCGACAACGTCCTCAACGCGCACAACGGCATAGCCGTCCATCGCGGCTTGAAGTGCGCAAATCGGATCAACTTCGGTCACGGCCACGCGGGCACCAGCCTGCGACAGGGATTCTGCTGAACCCTTGCCGACATCGCCATAGCCGCAAACAAGGGCCGTTTTCCCCGCCATCATCACGTCAGTCCCGCGGCGGATCGAATCGACGAGGCTTTCACGACAGCCATAACGATTGTCGAATTTCGACTTGGTCACTGAATCGTTCACATTGATCGCCGGGAAAGGCAGTTCGTCGCGCTTTTGCATCTGATAGAGACGCATCACGCCGGTCGTTGTTTCTTCAGACACGCCTTTGATCGCGGCCTTCGCCTTGGCAAACCAGCCCGGCGTCGCGGCAATGCGCTTTCTGATCTGCGCAAAAAGGAAGGTTTCCTCTTCCGATTTTGGCTCACCCAGAACAGACGGATCATTCTCAGCTTTTTCGCCCAGGATCAGATACATGGTGGCATCACCGCCATCATCAAGGATCATATTGGCGGTTTCACCGTTCGGCCATGTGAAGATCTTGTCGGCAAAGTCCCAGTATTCTTCCAACGTCTCGCCCTTATGGGCAAAAACTGGAACTCCGGTTTCGGCGATCGCGGCAGCAGCGTGATCCTGCGTTGAGAAAATATTGCACGATGCCCAGCGAACTTCAGCACCCAGAGCGGTCAGGGTTTCAATCAAGACTGCAGTCTGGATTGTCATGTGCAGGGAGCCAGCAATGCGCGCGCCCTTGAGCGGTTGTTCCTTGCCGTATTCCTCGCGCAGCGCCATCAGGCCCGGCATTTCAATTTCTGCCATGTCGATTTCGGTGCGGCCCCATTTGGCCAGCGACAGGTCTTTGACTTCATAATCAGACATAAAAAGGTCCTTCCATCAGGATAATCGGGAGAGCTTTGGCCCTCCGGGGCGGGGACTCCCGGCCGGATAGGGGACAGCATTGCGCCGCCCGTTAGCATGCAGAGCGACACGGCACAATGTAGGGACTGATCTACCAAAGACAAAGATTATGTGAACCCCATGACTCTCGCGGCCTAAATCTTGTATAGTGTCCATGCGTCCGGCGTTTTCGGACGTCAGCGCAGAGCGACAACGCCGCGCGGAGTAATTTGAAGGGGTGGGTTCATGTCGAGTATTCCGGGGGCACACGCCAGCCTCGGCTTTGGGCGTAAACGTGTTGATTTTTATGCATCGCCCGGCGTCACGGCCGGCGAAGGAAGTCGCCGTGGAGAATACGAAATCCGCGATGCTGACGGCGGCTCTCACTCCATGCGCCTGTCCCGTCCTGATACGCCATTGGAAACCGGAGAGACGGTAACCGTATTGCGGGCTCAAAGTGGTCTTGATCATGGATCGCGACCTGTCGCGGTTATCAACCATGATCGCAATGCCTGGACCCGGACGGCCCCAGAGGCCACAACAGTTTTGGCTCGCAGCGGCATCACCCGCGCCACCAATTGGTGGCTGTCCATGGTGTTGTTTATGGTCGCGGCCATCACGTTTGCTTGGCCGGATATTCGCCTTTTCATGCTGGAGGTGGATCCAGGAATTTTCGCTTCACTGCCAGATTTCAATATTTTCGCTGTCGTCGCGGCTCAGATTCCCGCTTTACAGGGCTTTGATCTGGCCTCCGTCATTCCGGGATTCAATGGACTATTCGGGCAAATCGGATTGCCGGACTGGTTGCCAGCACAAGCGCTCGCGTTTGCCATTCCGCTTATTTTTATGGCGGGTATTACTTATTTTGCGCGCTCATGGCGGATCATCTGGGCACCCGCTTTTGTTTTTTCGGCGATCGCAACAGGCTTGGCGCTCGGTACGGAATCACCCCTTACGCCGGCAATGTTGGCTCTGGCGGGTGTGGCGCTGATTTTCTGCATCGGCGGGTTTATCAACCGAACACGTGATGCCGGACGTCTGGAAGGGCGCATTTCTCGTTTGAGCGAGAATATCCTGCGTCATCCACCAGCTGAAACCGTTGCGGCCCCCGCGGTTATGGCGGCAGGCGCTGCTCTGGCGACAGCGGCCACGATCGTGGCTGCTGAAGAGACGGTTGAGACCATCGAATCTGCCGAGGTAGACGACCTCCCGAGCGATGAAGAGCTCACAGCAGCCAGACTGGACAATGACGAAGCGGCAGATGTCGATCCGGCGCCGGTTTCGTCCTTGCAATCTACACCCGAAGAATTGGGCGCTGTGGAGACGTCTGATCGCGACATGATCTTGCCACCGCCACCGCCTCTGGCGAACCGCGCGGTGAGTGATAGCGGCGAATCCGGTGACGCAGCAGCTGAGCCAACGTCTGATGATGCGACCATAGCAGCGACGGAAGAAGTTTCGGCCATGCCGGCTCCGACGCCAACACCGGATGCCGAACCCGAAACGGAGATGGCGTCCGACATCGAGCCAGCTGTTGAGACGCCGGCCCCCGAAGATGTTCATTCTTTTGTCTCGGCTGACGCAAACCCGGGCGAGTCATTAATGTCATCGAGCGATATCACCGATGTTGCAGATGTCGCCGACGCAAATGATGCGGTTGATGCCGTGGAGGCTGCGCCCATTGTGCCGCCGACATTGCAAAATGCTGCCAGTGATGAGGTTGCCGACCCGTTTATGACGGATAGCGCGGAAGCCCCTGCGGAGGCGGAGGCTTCGACACCTGACGACAGCGAAACGCCGCGTCAGACAGATTCGTAGAATTTGTCTTCAACAAGTTGAGCGAGCGCGGTGACGGCAGGCTCTGCATCATCGCCATCAGCAATGATGGTGATATCGGTGCCTGGCCCTGCGGCCAGCATCAGTAAATCCATGATGGAGGAGGCTTCAACCGTCTCCACGCCGCGCTGGACGTGGATGCTGGCGCTATAGCTCATTGCCAGGTCGACAAACTTCGCCGACGCGCGCGCATGTAAACCACGCTCATTGGTGATCGTGACCGTTCTGGAGATCACGGCTATTTGCTTGAGCTTTCGAGTACTTTCGACGCGCGAGCAATGTATCGCTGTCCTGCGGCCTCCCCGGCTTCCGCCAGATCATCCAAAGGCAGCGATTGGCGCGATTCCGCCAGCTTGATCATCATCGGAAGGTTTATTCCTGCTAATACTTCGACTTTGCCACGCGACATTTGCGAAATCGCCAGATTTGAAGGCGTTCCGCCAAACATATCGGTCAGGATGAGAACGCCATTGCCGGAATCAAGCGTCTGAATGCTGGCACGAATATCGTTACGCCGCTCTTCCAGATCATCATCTGCGCCAATGCAGATGGCTTCACAATGCTCTAGCGGACCAACAACATGTTCGGTTGCGGCGATAAACTCGCGCGCCAGATCACCATGTGTAACGATCAAAAAGCCGATCATGCCTCACCCCTGATAATTTGATTAAATCGTGGGATCGGGTTGACGAAAAGCGGTTTTTCACGGGAACGTCATTTTTGCGCAGCGCGCGGCAAGGTCACGGTGAAGCGCGCGCCTGAAATTACGTCATCTTCTCGGGAATAGTTCTCGGCATGAATTTCGCCGCCATGAACACTGACAATCTGCCGGGCAATGGCCAAGCCTAACCCGGAATGGGACCCGAACGCTGCTCCAGCGGGTCTTTCCGTGTAGAAGCGCTTGAAGATGGTTTCCAGATTGTCCGGCGGAATACCCGGACCATCATCTTCGACGGTAAGCTTGATCATGCCGGTTTCTGAAACACTCAAGGCAATGCGGATCATTCCGTCTTCCGGCGAAAACGTGATTGCATTGTCGATGAGGTTTCGGATGACCTGCCCAAGCGGCGCGGCGCGCCCCTCCACAAAAACATGATCCAGTGTCGTGTCGAACACCATTTCGGGCTCATCTGAACGTGACGCTTCATAGGCGCTCATGGTATCGCGCATTAGCTGGGCCAGATCGACACGATCAATATCTTCACGCGATAGCTCAGCATCCAGCCGCGAAGCCCGGGATATGTCTGTAATCAGCCTGTCCATTCGGCGAACATCAGAAGCAATAACACCAAGAAGGCGTTCGCGTTGATCTTCGGTTTTCGCTTTTGGCAGAATTTCGGCCGCCGACCGGATAGACGTCAGAGGGTTTTTAAGCTCATGCGCGACATCGGCGGCAAATTGTTCAATGGCATCCATACGGTCATAAAGCGCTGCGGTCATTTCGCGCATCGCCTCGCCCAACTCACCAATTTCGTCGCGCCGTCCTGCCAGAGACGGCATTTCAACGCGCCGTCCTTTGGCCTGACGCACTCGCCGCGCCGCTTTGGCAAGGCGCCGAATAGGCCGGGCAATAAACACTGTGAGGGTCAATGAAGTCAGGATGCTGACAAGCGCGGCCATCAAGATGAAAGGAAACAGAGCGCTGCGCTCATCTGATATTATCTCGTCGAGATCGAATGATTCCAGCATCACAACGCCGACAACGGCTCGCACGGGCTGGATCGGGACGGTAACGGATACAACGCGAGATCCATCCGGTTGCCGACGAACCCCGGCAATCGTTTCGCCCCGGATCGCCAAAACAACTTCTTCCTCCAGTGTCCGGTTGAGCGCAGCGCGTTCGTCATCTGTCCGAAACCACCCTCCAAACCCATCCAGCGCCCGGGAAAGAACGCTTCGGGCATCATCCGCAAAGTCGCCGGGCAGAGTTTCGCCGGGCGGCGGCAATTCGGTGACGTCAAACCGGTCCGCGAGTAGATGGCTATCGGCCACGAGTTGTGCGGCTTTATTGTAAATTCGTGCGCGCACTTCCTCTGGCAAGTAGAGATCGCGCAGGATCAGGCGGGCATCGCCGTCCAGAAGGCGTGGTGAGGGATCGCTTTCGGCTGCGCCCTCTGCCATCACATTGGCAATCAGCTCGCCTTCGACGCGCAAGGCATCAATCTTGGCATTGACCAAGCCCCGGCGTGTTTCGGACACGGCCAGCATGCCGACGATCAGAACCAGTAAGGCCAGACCATTGGCGGCAAGGATAATCCAGGCCAAGCGGGAAAAAGAAACCCCGCGAACCGAACGGATCGTTCGGCTAGCTTTCCTTGTAACGGTATCCAACACCATAAAGGGTCTCGATGGCGTCGAACGTTTTGTCGACTTCTCTAAATTTTTTGCGGACACGTTTGATGTGGCTGTCGATGGTCCGGTCGTCGACATAGATCTGATCGTCATAGGCCGCATCCATCAACGCATCGCGGCTTTTCACATAGCCCGGGCGTTGTGCGAGGGATTGCAGGATTAAAAATTCGGTCACGGTTAGCCGAACCGGCTCACCCTCCCAGGAACAGGAATGGCGGTTCGGGTCCAGTGAAAGTCGGCCTCGCATGATCGGCTTGGAATCACCGCCGGGTTGGCCGGGATCCCCGATCGGATCCGGCCGGGCGCGGCGCAAGACGGCCTTGACCCGCTCACCCAGCAAGCGCTGGGAGAACGGCTTGGTGATGTAATCATCTGCTCCAAGATTGAGACCGAGCGCTTCGTCAAATTCGTCATCTTTTGACGTCAGGAAAATGACCGGCATGTTGGAGGACTGGCGCAAGCGACGCAGCAATTCGAGCCCGTCCATCCGCGGCATCTTGATGTCAAACACACCCAAGTCTGCCGGATCGTCCGTCAACGATTCCAGAGCGGTTGCACCGTCATTGAAGGTGCGCACCTTATAGCCTTCGCCTTCTAGAAAAATGGATACCGACGTGATGATATTCTCGTCGTCATCGACCAGCGCGATTGTGGCCATGAACGCGTCTCCTCATTCCCGATTTGGTAAACCTTAGACAAGCTCGACGAGAAGCGAAAGCGTTAGGGTTCATCACGCCTTAAATGTTTCAGTTGCATTGTTCGCGCTTGATTGCATGGAGTGCGCCGAATGTCGGCTGCCAAAATCCACTTCGAGGTCTTCGTCAAGAAGCACCGCAAGGCCGGTTGGACACTCGCCGAGGCGTTGTCTGACCGTGACGATGCTATTGAAGTTGCAAAGAAACTTCTAATCAACACGCCAACGGGGTCGGTCCGTGTATCCAAGGAGCGCTTTGACGAGGAAAGCCGGGCTTTTCGCTCTTTTACGGTTTTCGAGGAAGGCGCAGAGAAATTTGAAAACACGCCCGACAAAACTGGCGATGGGTCATTGCCGTGTGTTTCTCCGGATGATCTGACCAATCCATCGGCCCGAGACACGATGAGTCGCGTTCTAAATGAGTGGTTTGTGCGCAAACAAGTGACGCCGATGGAGCTGATGCACAGCCCCGAACAGGCCGAAGATCTGGAAAGCGGTGGCACCGAGCTTCAGCACGCCATCCAGAAAGTCGCCGTCGCAAGCGCCCAAGATGGCGATTCAACGGTTCATGCCTACGTCAAACAACTACACGAGCTCAGCCAGATGGCTTTCGACCGCATCTATAAGGATGGTAAATCCGGGCGGTTGCCGAAATTCTCAAAATACAAAACCTATGCGTCGCTGGTTGAGGAATTTTCCGGAGAGAAAACGCCCTACAAAATCCGCGCAGCATTGGCCGATCGCCTGTCCGATGAGCGTGGTTTTGGCAAAAAACTCTCTGTCTTGATGGAATTCGCCGGGGAATTGCCCGACGACGAAACCGCGCGCAGAGTCGGTTGCGACCAACTCGACATTTTCATTGCCGAAATTATGAATTTTGACTCCGGCTTGACGGCGCTATTGGGATCGGTGCCCGAGCTGGGCGATGAGGTTCAGCGTCTCGCTGATATGTTTGACGGTTCTGTCGATTCAGAAAGTCTTGCAGCCGCTCCCGCAGACGCGCTCACACTGACGCGGTTAATGAAGACGGGGGATCTGCCGTCCTGCAAAACCATTATTGCCAGCGCCTTGTTAGATCGTTTGCGCCGTCCACGGCGGATGCGGCCAAAAGACGTAATGGAAGAAGTTCAACTCGCCCGGCGATTGGCTCAAAAACTGGTGATGGCGCAGGGTCCGGACCTGTCCGTCGACGCCCTTCAGGATGCGTTTTCCAAGCGCTCGGCGCGGCTTTTGACGCCTGAAACCGTTGGCGATTTTCTCAATGCTTGCGAAAATCCCGATCAGGAAATTGGAAAACTTCTTGCGCTCGAAGAAAATATCGTCGGGGCGCAAAACAAGCGCAAGTTGGCGGGATATATCCGAGCGGCGCTGGGCAATCACAAGACTGAAGGCTGGTTTATCACGGGCGAAGGCCGGGCGATTGACCGCCTGCATCGTCTTACCGGTTTTCAGACCAAAGCGCTTAAGGGCAATTATCCTGATGAGGACAAATCCAGCCTGTCTGCCTCGTTTGACGTTTTGGGGCAGAAAGTGTTGGAGCGTTCTGGTTTGCTGGAGGCGATTGCCGGGAGCGAAAAGCCCGCGCTGGACCGCGCCGCTTCATTATTGAAACTCGTGACGTGTCAGGCCATCCCGACGGGAAAGTGCTCGACCGCCGCACAGCAAAAAGCCATTCGACTAATCCGTTCGGATGCGGGTCTCGAAGAGGCTCGCGCCGATACAGATCGTACAAAGCTGACGGATATCGAAACGATGTTGAAGGCCGTTGCCGGTCAGGCCGCCGCCGCCTAGCTGCGCAAAGCTGATGCGCCGTAAAACCCTAGACTGAACGGACCGCCCCAAAACACCTTGCCCAATCCTCTTGCGGCTTTGTCCAGCATTCGGGCACGGTGGGGTGCGCCAATCGCCCAAAGAGCGGCAGCGGCTATGCCATACACCACGGCTTGTCCCGCGCCTATGCACATCCAAAACATGATACCCGGCAAATTCATCGGGCTGCTGGAGGCGCAAGCCGCGCTTGGTCCTTGTCCGTAGGCAAAGGCCCGCTTCAGCGTATAATTCAGGCTGGCCCGATACGTCAGCGGAACTTCCCAGACCCAGGCTTCTGCTGACCACGCAAAGACCGCGCCCCGGGCCGCCATCTGGGCAAAAAGAAGATCATCTTCTCCGCCAATATCATTGCGAGCGGCATCAAAAGGTTCGTCGGAGGCTAGAGCCGAGCGTCGGATGAGCGAATTTCCACATCCATAATAGTGGTCAATATGGCCGCTTTCCTCTGGTCCAGAGCGCGCGAAAAATTCCGTATAATAATCCCGATGCAGGCTGACGCTTTCTGGCAGGCGCGTTCGAACCGGTCCGAAAACGGCATCGGCTTCATAAAACTGAAGACTGCCGACCAGTTCACACAGCCATGTTGCCGGAGCCTCCTCATCATCATCGAGAAAGGCAATCAGCTCGCCTTCGCTCGCGGCAAGGCCGGCATTGCGCGCATTGGCAACACCAGGTTCGGGCATATGCACGACCCGCACTGGAATGTCGGCATTCCTGGCAATGGCGCGACCTTGCGACATTGCGGAGCCTTCCGGGTCGTTATCAACAATGACGAGCTCAATCTTCAACCCGCAAGGGTTGGCTTGCGCCAATATGCTTTCAGCGGCACACCGCAAACCATCAGGGCGCCGAAAGGTTGGAATGATCACTGAAACCCGAATGGTCATAGTTATGGCTCTACGGTTTGCTGTGCCTTTTGCGTAACTGCGCGGACAAAGCCGGAAACACGTTGGCCAGTATCGAGCTCAACCGCTGAAATCTGGTTAAGGCGACGACGAATTTTCATTGCGAGCGGTGCAGCGGGCGTCCGTTCTGCTGCGGACCAGAAAAGTGCCCGGGCACGTGTGATCCCCAGATCAAGGCCAGGTGCCGTCACCAGGGCGCTTTTTACCGGTACGGCATTGGCGGCATAGTATTTCTTGTAGTGGTCGTGATCGGCACCGATATCGCAGCTTTCCAGACCTAAGGAAGGCATCGCGGCAATCAGTTCGTGCAGCACCTGTTGACCCGGAGACCAGGCCGCATAGGCCGAGTCATAGGCCGCGATCCACGGATTAAAAACGCTTTCGCTACGTACTCCGAATAGCCCCGCGACCATGTTTCCATTGACCCGCAAGCTGACGAATAGCCCACGAACGGCGCCAGTGGTGGTGTTATGTGCCAGCTGCATCAATGACTGCACCCAGTCAGCTGCCAGAACATCGTGCCGCCCGGTATTTTTGAATTGCGTCCGTTTCCAGTCCAGCAATTGGGCTAATGCATCGGAATCTGAATCTGGTGCTGTAAAACTGAGGGCCCCGCATTCGCGTTCCATTTGACGCGCAAGGCGGCGATGATTTTTAAAACGCTTTGCATGAAGCGCGCGTTGCTGTTCCAGAAAATGGTCAATATCCGGTCCAGGTGCGATGACATGCGCTTCGCTGTCCTCGCCGGGTGTTTGGCAGAAAATGCCAAACGGATCTCGCAGGGCGTCGAACTGGAAAGCGCGAATACCGGCCGCCTTCAATGCCTCAGGGCCAGTCGCCGCAAATTCAGGGGCGCTGACCAATGCCTGGATATCGCTGAAGGGCGCAGCAAGTGAACGTGCAAGGCGTCCGGGCCGTTTATGGAAAGCCAGAAACCCGGGCCGATTCTGCCCTTTTCTGAAGATGGAAACGCGAACGTCATCACGCACTTGCGCGACAAGGTTGGCAAATTCTGGCTGGAGTAGCGGAGAGGCAAAAGGCCCGTGAGCAAGCGAGCGCCAGACTGCCGTGTCGGTGCTCGTCAGTGCATCCGGGCGCACTATATCTGCATGGATCATATTGAACCGCTCCTGAAAGTAACGGTTCAATCAGCGCAATTATTGCGCCATGTCTCTGATTTAGATTGTTTCGAAGTCGTCGTTTGATGCCGACATCCGGAGAATTTGCGCCAACGGTTGTTGCTCGGCAGCGGAGCGGCCACACAAATACTCATTCTTGTCGAGTTGTTTGATACCTTCGGGGACGATATTGCTATCAACCCGCACTGAACCGGAAAGTACGACAATCGGGGTCACCGGACAAAGCGTCTGCATTGTCGTAAGCGTATCGTCGGGGTTGATAGAATCTGGCAAACGCAAGTCGAGAAGGACAAGATCATAATTCTTGTTTTTTAGCTTATGGCGCGCCTCGCGCAGGTCCCGAACAACTTCGAACCCAATTTCATAATCACCGGACTCAAAGACAGTGTTCTGAACCAACAAGGCGTCGGCGAAATCATCTTCAACGTGCAATACATTTAATGCGGACATAGCCAGTTTTCTTTCCCAAGAGCTCCGCCGTTTTGCCGTTGATTTTGTTAATTGTGAGTTTATTCCACTCTCACATATCAATGAATGTCAGCAGAATCGAAACCGGCGCGCCTGGCGGAAGCCGTGACTGTGTTTCTCAGGAGCATTGCAATGGTCATCGGGCCGATGCCACCCGGCACCGGCGTAATCCAACCGGCATTGATCGATGCATCATCAAATGAAACATCCCCTACGAGCCGGGTTTTGCCTGTCCCGCGTTCCGGCGCATCAATGCGGTTAATCCCGACATCCAGAACGCAAGCGCCGGGCTTGATCCAGTCACCCGGTATCATTTGAGGTCGCCCGATGGCCGCGACCAGAATATCCGCCTGCCGGGCCAATTCAGGCAGGTTCACAGTCCGGGAGTGGGCAATCGTTACGGTGCAATTCTTTTCCAGGAATAATAAAGCCGCTGGTTTTCCAACCAGAATGGAACGACCGATTATAAGCGCGGATTTACCTGAAAGGTCTCCCATGGCCTGTTCCGCCAGCAAGACGCACCCCGCTGGCGTGCACGGGCGCAATCCAGCCTCACCGGCCAGAAGCCTTCCGGCGCTGATCGCGGTCAGCCCGTCGACGTCCTTGTCAGGTTCAATCGTATTGATCACGGCACCCGCATCAATGTGATCGGGTAGTGGCATTTGGACCAGAATTCCGTCGACTGCCGGATTGGCATTCAACTGGGCGACAATGGCGATCACGTCATCTTGAGAGACTGAGGCAGGCCGCCTTATCTCTGTCGATTCCATTCCTGCGGCAGATGCGCGGCGGACTTTATTGCGAACATAGACCTCACTGGCTGGGTCATCCCCGATTAACACGACCGCTAATCCTGGTTTACGCCCGAGAAGTTTTTCAAGTTGAGCGGCGGCCTCGCCGACCCGCTGGTCGATATCGGCTGCTATGGATTTTCCGTCAATTATGCGGGCTGTCACTGATCCGTCTCCGTCAATTTTGCGATCAGGCTTTCGGCCTCGCGCGCATCGCACCCAACTGAAATGGTCTTGATTCGACTTGTCTGACCTCGCGCTAGTGTCAGGCGCGTTTTAGCGATTCCCATTTGTTTTGCGAGCATTTTAAGTAGAGCGCCGTTGGCTTTGCCCTTTTCAGGCACAGCGCGAACATGAGCGCGCAAGACCGATCGTCCGTCCGCATCGTTCTCCCAGCCATCGATCCTGTCGCGGCTAGCGTTCGGCGTTAGCCTGACACGAATGGAGATATCTTCGCCCGGCAATTTCGACCACTAGAAAATCGAGACGATTCCGCCGCGAAGCGCATAGATGATAAACTGCACAAGAAGAATCACAACGATCGGTGAAAAATCGAACCCGCCCAGATTGGGTAAAATGGACCGAATCGGTCGCAGGACCGGTTCCGTCAAGGACGAGACGACGCGCCAAATTGTCCCCACAACCGGGTTATATGGGTTCACAACCTTGAAGCTGATCAACCAACTCAGAATGATCGACGCGAAAAGCAGAAACAGGAACAGGTTCAGGGCGGGGATCAAAAGCAAATGGATCACGCTATCAACTAGGGACATATCGTTCTTTCGCCTCTGCCGGAAATTCGGTCCTGCTCTAACCCCTATTCGGGGTATGTCGCAAGCCGGTGTCGGATCGACTTGCACAAGATGGCTCTACGGTTTCATTCTCCAGTACGACATAAAATCCTTATTGATCTTGTGGTTGATATCCAACTTCAGACACTCTCCTGTGCGGTAAATATCGCTCGCCGAGGAGACACAACATGACGGACAGCTCGCCGCGGACCCCGCGCCGCAATGCCTTCACCCGCTTCCTTGATGGTGTTGAATGGTTGGGCAATCTTCTGCCCCACCCGGTCACTCTGTTTGCGATTCTCGCTGTGGGAATTGTAGTATTGTCGGGCATTCTGGGCGGTCTGGGTCTGGCAGTTGAGGATCCAAGGCCCGTGAGTGCTAGCGGCCGGGCCGATGATGGCATGATCCGCGCCGTCAGCCTGTTGAGTGCGGACGGAGTGCGCCGCATCTGGACCGGGCTGGTGACGAATTTCACAAGTTTTGCGCCGCTTGGAGTGGTTTTGGTGGCAATGCTCGGCGTGGGCGTGGCGGAAAAATCCGGCCTGCTCTCAGCTGCTGTTCGCGGCATGGTACTGGGCGCGCCGCGCCATGTCGTGACGGTGGTAATCGTGTTTGCCGGGATTATCTCCAATACCGCTTCAGAGGTTGGGTATGTTGTGCTGATCCCGCTGGCAGGGGCGATTTTCTATGCGCTTGGCCGACACCCGCTCGCTGGAATGGCGGCGGCTTTTGCGGGCGTGTCGGGCGGGTATAGCGCCAACCTTCTCATCGGAACGATTGATCCGCTACTCGCGGGTATCACGCAGGAAGCCGCGCGGCTGATCGATGCGGAATATGTCGTTGTCGCCACCGCGAACTGGTATTTCATGGTGGCGTCCACATTCCTGATCACGGCGATTGGTTCGCTGGTCACGATCTTCATCGTCGAGCCCAAGCTCGGCGCTTATGATGCAGCAAAGGCCGATCCCGATATTCTCGACAAACGCATGATGGAGCCTTTGAGCGCCGGTGAGCGCAAAGGGCTGGTCTGGGCGGGAATTGCCCTGCTCGGTGTGCTCGCGGTCATGGCGCTGACACTGGTGCCGGAATGGGGCGTGCTGCGTAATCCCGAAACCGGCGACCGGATCAACTCGCCCTTCTTCCGAGGGTTTGTCGTCTGGATCCTGATCTTCTTCATTGTCACAGGCATCGCCTATGGGCGGGTTGTCGGCACGATGAAAAATGATCGCGATGTGATCAATGCGATGGCGGCAGCTTTGGCCTCACTCGGCCTTTATATCGTCCTGGTTTTCTTTGCCGCACAGTTTGTCGCCTTCTTTGGTTGGACCAATCTGGGGGCGATCACAGCTGTCACGGGCGCCAATTTCCTTCAGGACACCGGCCTGACAGGGCCGGTCATCTTCTTCCTGTTCATCCTGATGTGCGCGTTTGTAAATCTGATGCTCGGTTCGGCCTCGGCCCAATGGGCCGTGACGGCCCCGATCTTTGTGCCGATGCTGATGCTGATCGGCTATTCGCCGGAAATCATTCAGGCCGCCTATCGGATCGGCGATTCTTCGACCAATATCATTACCCCGATGATGAGTTATTTCGGCCTGATCCTCGCCTGGGCCACGCGATACCAGCGGGATCTCGGCGTCGGCACGTTGATCGCGATGATGTTGCCCTATTCCATTCTGTTCATGGTCACTTGGTCGGGCTTCTTCTTCCTCTGGACTTTTGTTCTGGGCCTGCCCGTGGGTCCGGGCTCACCGACCTATTATCCGGGGTAAGGGTGGGAGTGAAACCTTGCAGCTATAGGGCAGCAGGCTCACGGTTGGACGGGTCACTATCCGGTCAACAGGATGGCGATTAGAAAGCAGACTGCACTGCCGGTTCAAGCCAAAGTCCGGACAGAATTTAACTGCGTCCAGCGCCGGCCATAAATTGGTCAATAGATGGCGGCGTCCTCCGTATCCGCAACCAGCCCTGCGAGGTCAACTCAATTGGGTTTTGAGTTTTTCTAACGGTGCGCCGATGACGCCGGTTTTGAGCCGCTGGCGCCGCCTCGGTTGGTGTCTTATGGGACATCCTGTATCACCTTCGAGACGAGGCTTTGGTGAGAGGCAATTCAAGTGGTGTTCAGTTCAGAACTGTCCAGCGTAAGGCGGATTGCCCGTCGAGGTTATGCAGGGATAGCCGCGACGTTACTTGTGTTAATCGTGCTGTGCGGAGCGGCTTTTGCAGATGGCCCGCAATTTCGCATGGGCGACGATCCGAGCTGGAGCGCCGATGAGGTCGATACAGTTGAATGGCAACCAATTGGCCAAATGGATGACGACCCTGAAGGTGTTTTCTGGATCCGCCAAAACATCGAATTGCCTGCCGGGTTTACCAATTTCCATGACCCGGTTCTGATCATCGAATCCAGTGTGTCATTTCAGCTATTCTGGAATGGTGAGCTGGTTGGCCAAAGCGGCCGTGTCGGCGCGGATTCTGAAGCCGAAATAGCGGGCTATGCGCGGACCATGTTCGGATTACCGCCGGAAATGACGAGCGAAGGCCAACATATGTTGGCCATTCGGGCCTCGTCGATGAATCGAGCGCCCGGGCAGGATTTTTTTATCGAAATCGAATTTCTGAATATGGGCGATCTGGTACGTAACGAGCGCCGATGGAATGTTTTGAGCGGATTTGCCGCTGGGCTCTCACTCATGCTCGCAATTCTATTCGCATATATTGCTTGGATCCGCCCGCGCCAGCGGGGCCGCTTCCTTCTGGCCACATTATTATCGTCCGCCGGTTTGATGCTCATGTTGCTGGAAATCGTGACGCAAACCTATTCCTCCAGCTACGTTAGTGTTCATTGGCTAAACTTGCTGGCGGTTTTCCCAGCGGTTTTGCTATATCTGGGCATTCCTCTTTTCGTCGCAATGCGGTTTCAACTCCGCCCGCTTTGGCTCTGGCCAGCGCTGGCCGGTCTGATGCTCGCGGGATCGTTTTTTGCCGGATCAATTCTGCCATTCGAAACCGATGTGATCGCATTTGTGGGCTTGTGTGGGGTCGGGGTTGGCATGGGAGCGAAGACTCTTTCCAGTTCGCCCAGAAACGGCGTCACCATCCTTGCGGCGTTTGCGGTTAGCTTTCTTGCCATTCTCATGGACGCTGACAATCTGAACCTGTTTCTTGCCGTCTTTGTGATTCTGTTTTCGATCGAGTTGATCTTCGATCTGATTATTCAAGAGATTACGCTGTCGCGTCTTTCTGCCAAAGCCAGCCGTCTTCAAGTCGAAGTCTTAAGTCGCCACATACAACCGCATTTCATCATGAATTCGTTGACGACGGTTATGGAGCTTTACGAAACGCGCCCCGATGAAGCTGTTCTTTTTATTGAAGACTTGGCCGCAGAATTTCGCCAATTCGCGCGAATGGCAGACCAGAAACTTGTTTCTCTGGACCAGGAGTTGGAGCTCTGCCGCGCCCATGCCGGATTGATGTCCCGGCGCATTGGCAAAGCCATGACCGTTGAGGCAGATACTGTCGATTTAAACGCCAGCTTGCCGCCCGGCGTGCTCCACACCTTGTTGGATAATGCCCTGACCCATAATAGTTATGATGTGATGCAAGTCGTTTTCAAGGTGACACAAACCATCGAAGGCGGCTCCACCATATATGTCTTCTCGGCTCCGCTCGGCGCGCGTACCACCCACAACGAAAACTCTAGCGGAACCGGCGCGCGCTATATTCACTCACGGCTGAACGAGGCTTTTGGAACAAGTTGGTCCATCGAGGACGGGCCCGTCGACAATGCTTGGGTGACGCGGATCAATATAGGGATGGGCAAGTGAGCAAAGATGATATCCGGTCGTTGCTGATCATCGAGGATGAGCCACTTATAGCGCAGCGCCTCGGACGCATGTGCCGAGAAATTTTGCCGAATGCCTGTAGAATTGAATTTGCCGCCGATACAGCAACCGCGCTGGATAAGCTGGAAACGAACAAGTCTGATGTCATCTTCCTCGACCTCAATCTGAAGGGACAGGACGGGTTTGACCTTATCCGGCATTTGTCCAGCTTTGCGGCTCAGACGATTGTTGTTTCAG
>Ga0316204_10004036_pt1 | contig 27476 bp, 26 predicted proteins | sample 6monrhotite_MG_2_FD_205661 | JGI IMG/M metagenome (GOLD analysis project Ga0316204, IMG submission 205661) | Microbial mat bacterial communities from mineral coupon in-situ incubated in ocean water Damariscotta River, Maine, United States -... | ecosystem: Environmental > Aquatic > Marine >...
ACACTTACGTGCCCGACGCCCGGACGGCCTTCTACAGCCGCATCTGGGGCGAGTACACCTGGGAGGGCGACGGCGGCAGGACCTGGCTCTCCAGCGGCGTGACCATGGACCTCTACCTCTACGGCATCCGCTACCCCGCCTACGAGCCGGCGGGTCACTACACCACCCTCGACGGCAGCCTCTCGGGCATCGACGGGGCCGTGACCGCCGTGAACATGGACAGCGTCTTCATCTACTCCGAGTCCATGAGCAGCGCCTGCCCGGACGAGCCCTCGGGCACCATCTCCCTCCGCGACGCCGACGGCGACTGGTACGACGTGGAGTTCCAGGGCCCTCAGTACTGGGGCGGCGAGGCCTTCCCCGGAGACTGCGACGGCTGCGGTGACGCCTTCTTCCGCGGCGAGCCCCTCGGCGCGGTCTGCCCGGACTTCAGCCACCTCAAGGACTGGGGGAACCGCCCGTGGTGACCATCCTCCTGGCGATGCTCGCCTGCGACCTGAACGGCGCCGACGCGCCCCCGCCCCCGACCGCGCCGGTCGACGAGACCTCCCCGCCGGACGACACGCCGGGCGACACCCCCACCGACGGCAGCGGCACCGACAGCACCGGCGGCACCGACAGCACCAGCGACACGGACGGCGCCGGCGAGGCGGACGCCCCCCCGACCATGGCGCCGATGCGGCTGCTCTTCCGAGCCAGCCTGGATCTGCGCGGCGTGCGCCCCTCGCTGGCGGAGATCGAAGCCGTGGAGGCCGACCCCGCCGCCGTGGAGGGGCTCATCGACGGCTTCCTGCTCGACCCGCGCTTCAGCGAGCGGGTGGTGAGCCTGTACTCCGAGATCTACCTGACCCGGCTGGACAGCTACTACGTCAAGGCCTCGGACTACGAGCTCGACGACGAGCCCACCTTCGCCGCCTCCGTCGGACAGGAGCCCCTGCGCATCCTGGCCCACATCGCCGAGAACGATCTCCCCTACACCGACATCGTCACCGCCGACTGGACAATGGCCGACGAGACCCTCGCCGCCGCCTGGAACCTCGACTACGTGAATGACAGCGCGGACGACAGCGCGGACGACAGCGCGGACGACAGCGGCTGGCAGCAGGCCCGCTACACCGATGAGCGCCCCGCCGCCGGCATCCTGAGCACCAACTCGATGTGGTGGCGGTACATGTCCACCGCCTCCAACGCCAACCGGGGCCGCGCCAACGCGGTGAGCCGCATCCTGCTGTGCTCGGACTTCCTGGAGCGGCCCGTCGAGTTCGACCGGGACGTCAACCTCCTCGACGAGGACGCGGTCAACGAGGCCCTGAAGTCGAACCCCGGCTGCGTGAGCTGCCACTACGCCCTGGAGCCGCTGGCCTCCTACTTCTGGGGCTTCTACTACTTCGACTACGACTCCTTCCTCGACACGACCGACTACCACCCCGAGCGCGAGCTGCTCTGGGAGGACTACAGCGAGATCGCCCCGGGCTACTTCGGCGAGCCCGGCTACTCGCTCTCCGACCTCGGCCGCCAGCTCGCCGGCGACGCCCGCTTCCCCCAGTGCGCGGTGGAGCAGGCGTACTCGCTCCTCCTCCAGCGGGACGTCACCCTCGACGACACCGACCGGCTGAACGATCTGCGCTCGACCTTCCTCGACGCGGAGCTCCGCATGCGGCCGCTCATCCGCGCGGTGCTGGACTCCCCCGAGTACCGGGCGGGCCCCAGCGACGACGAGCGCTACGTCGCCTGGAAGCTCAGCGGCCCGGATCTGCTGGGTACCCAGCTCGAGGCCCTCACCGGCTTCCGCTGGGCCCACAACGGCTACGACATGCTCTCCACCGACACCGTGGGCCTGCGAATCCTCGCCGGCGGCGTCGACGGGCGCTTCGTGGCCGCCCCCGCGGACGCCCCCACCGCCACCATGGTGCTGGTGCTGGAGCGCCTCGCCGAGGCCGCCGCCGAGTACGGCGTGCAGCGCGACATGGACAGCCCCGAGGAGGCCCGCCTCTTCACCGAGGTCGACTTCACCGAGACCCCCGACACCGACCCCGAGGCCATGACCGCCCAGGTCCAGCGCCTGCACCTGCTGCTCTTCGGTGAGCGCGTCGACGCCGACGGCCAGGAGGTCGAGGCCAACCTCGCCCTCTGGCAGGAGCTGTACGCCATCGATCGCAGCCCCGCCTCGGCGTGGTCCGGGCTGCTGTCCGCTCTCATCCGCGACCCCCGCTTCCTGTTCTACTAGGCCGAAATTCATGCCCACCAGACGACAGTTTCTGTATGGCTGCTCGGCCCTCGGCGGCCTCTCCCTCACCCGCCCGGCGCTCGCCGGCGGCTCCGGCGCGGACGCGAAGTTCATCTTCGTGGTGAACTACGGCGGCTGGGATCCCACCCGGGTCTTCGCCTCGGAGTTCGACAACCCCCAGGTCGACATGGAGCGCGACGCGGGCGAGGGCAGCGTCGGGGAGCTGATCTTCGTCGAGCACGAAGACCGCCCGAGCGTCACCGACTTCTTCCAGCGCCACGGCGACCGGGCGGTGATCCTGAACGGGCTGCTCGTGCCCAGCGTGGCCCACGAGAACTGCCTGCACCTCGCCATGACGGGCACCTCCGTCTCCACCGCCCCCGACTGGCCCGCCATCGTGGCCAGCCGGGACATCGACCGCTACGCCCTGCCCCACCTCGTCGTCGACGGCCCGAGCTTCCCGGGCGACCTGGGCGGCGTGGTCACCCGCACCGGCAGCAGCGGCCAGCTGGAGGCGCTGCTCTCCGGCGACATCATCAGCTGGAGCGACCTCCAGACCGCCGCCCCCGGCGGCCGGGCCGAGGACATCCTCGACCGCTACATCTCCCAGCGCGTCGGCGCCGAGGTGGTGAACGCCGACTACGCCCGCCAGCGCGTGCTGAACGAGGCCTACCAGTCCGCCATGGACCGCTCGATGACCCTGAAGGGCCTGCAGGGCGTGGTGGACTGGGGCGGCGGGACCAGCTTCCCCGAGCAGCTCCGGCTGGCGGTCGATGCTCTGAACCTGGGCATCTCCCGCTGCATCACGGTGGCCTACTCGTCGTACTCCTGGGACACCCACACCAACAACGACGCCGATCAGTCCCGCAACTTCGAGGATCTGTTCTCGGGGCTGAGCGACCTGATGGACCGCCTCGCGACCGCGGACCTCACCGACAACACGGTGGTCGTGGTGCTCTCGGAGATGGGGCGCACCCCGCAGCTGAACGCCACGGACGGCAAGGACCACTGGCCCTACTCCTCGGCGCTCATCGTCGGGCCGGGCCTCATGGGCGGGCGCACCGTGGGCGGCTTCGACAGCTACTACTACGGCCGCCGGCTGGACCTCGCGACCGGCGACCTGGACGAGGACGGCCGCGACCTGGGAACGGACGTCATGGGGGCGACCCTCTTGCGGCTCGCCGGCCTGGACAGCGAGGCGTTCCTGCCCGGCGTGGGAGTGCTGGAGGGTATCCTCCGGTAGACAGTCCGGGCTGGCGCTTCCCCGCCCGGGCTGTAACGCGAGGCGATGAGGCGCTTCATCCTCAGCTCGATCCGTTACAATCAATGAGGTGATGAAATATCCGGCCTCGCGGTGCGTCATGGGGCCAGGACATCGCGAGGAGGAAAGGATGAGCTTCAAGCGGAGCCACTCGGACTCGGACTACCAGAGCTCCGACAACCAGCAGACCTCCTCTCAAGGGGGTGCATCCGCTCAGGGAGATCACCAGAGCGCCTTCGGCAACCAGTTCATGGTGGACCTCCTCCAGCAGAACGGCGACGCCCCCGAGCCCACCGACCTCCAGTGCAATCACGGACACGGCGCGGGCGCCCCCGACGCAGCCGTCGGTGCCCCGCGCGGCGACGCCCCCACCACCAAGGCCAAGGCTATCACCCGCCACGATCGGAACCGCTCAAAGATCGACCGCATCATCCGCTCCGCCATGGCCCAACAGACCGACCCCTCCCAGGGCGCCAACAGCCGGGTGAACCTGCTCCGAAACACCGCCCAGTGGATCGATGAGGGCGAGGCGAACCTCTACGTGATGACGCCCACCCACGACGCGCACCTCCGCACCAACTGCCCGGCCGATCAGAACGCCTACTTCGACACCCGCAAGACCTACGATCAGGCCGGCGCCGACTACGACGCCAGCCTGGACGCCTCGGGCCAGGCCGCCAACGACGCCGGCGTCGAGTTCAAGTTCTCCACCGTCGCGGGCTCCATGGGCAACGACGGCATCACCATGATGCTGGTCGATCCGGTCAGCTTCAGCGAAGGCGACATCGTCCAGTTCTTCATCCACGAGGTCCAGCACGACGCCGATCAGCACAACAGCGGCCAGTCCTGGGAGATCGCCCAGCCGGCGGCGGACCCCAACGCGATCGAGCAGGCGCCGCAGTGGGCCTACAACAACTACGCCAGCGAGTTCCGCGCGTACTGGATGATGAACCCGGAGGGCTCGAGCGCCGACTGGTTCGTCCCCTCCAGCGGCACCAGCGTCACCGACTTCGCCATCACCGCGATCACCGCGGGCGCGGACAGCGCGACCGGCGGCGCCGACGACGTCACGACCTCCGCGACGACCGCCTTCACCAACGAGCGGCAGGAGGGCATCTTCAACCACATGTTCAGCAGCCGCGCGGACAACATCTACCTGCAGGTCGTCGCCGGCGTCGGTGAGTGGACCCAGTCCTACGCCTACCTGCCGCACTACTACAGCAATGACCCGGCCTTCAAGACCTTCGTGGACGGCTACACCCAGCCCGTCTCCGGCAACCTCATCAACTCGCCCCGCATCCAGGCGCTGGCCGACGCGATCGAGGCCGGCCGCCTCTACCCCGAGGTCGCGGCGCTCGAAGAGCTGGACCTCGCCTACCTCAAGGATCGCACCCAGTGCGAGCCCTTCTGGACCCTGGCCGCTGACAAGCTCAACTGGATGTGGCTCGCGATGCTCGAGGTCATCGTCGACGCCTACGAGGTGCCGGCCGGCCCCAGCGCCGACTTCGTCAAGGTCGTCCGCGGCGACTCCCTCTCGGCGATCGCCGATCGCTACCTGAGCGACAGCGGGCGCTGGCGCGAGATCTACGCCCTGAACCGTGACACCGTCGGCGAGGATCCCAACCTCATCCTGCCCGACATGCAGCTGCTGATGCCTCCGCTGTGAGCGCCGCCTTCGCCGCGCTCGCCTTCGCCGCGCTCGCCTGCGCCGCCGCGCCCTCCGCGCCCTCCGTGCCCGCAGTGCCGTCCCCCGCGCCGTCCCCCGCGCCGTCCCCCACTGTCACCGAGGAGAGCCCCGCCATGACGACCGCCCTCCGCGTCTCCCTCACGCCCAACACCACCACCGAGCTGACCGCGCTGGACGGCCGGGTCGAGCTGACGCGGCTCACCGCCGCCTCCAGCTTCGCGGCCGGCTTCGAGGCGGCCGCGACGCCGGCCTTCGGCACGCTGACGTTCACGCGAGGCGACGAGACGATCACCCGCGCCTTCGAGCAGCGCCGAGCCTTCGAGGTGTGGGGCCACCAGGCGGCGGTCTATGGAGACCGGGCGGAGACCCTGGTGATCGCCCCTCCCGGCGAGATGCCGTCCCCAGAGTGACGCTCCGCCCGACCGCGGACAGAGCAGTGAAAGTCCGCAGCCCCCCAGATACTGTGAGAATTCTCACCTGGATTCCTGGAGGAGCCACCATGAAATCATCTCTCTTGATCGCCGCGAGCCTGCTCGGCTTCGGCCTCTGCGCCCCCGCCGCCCAGGCAGCCTCCCCGCCGAGCGGTCAGTTCGGCCTCGGCCTCGGCGGCGGCCAGCGCGTCGGCGGTATCTCCGGCAAGTACTACATGGGCGACGCCATGGCCTTCCAGGCCGTCGTCGGAAACTACTGGGGCGACGGCCTCGGCGTGGGCCTCGATTACCTGCTGGAGCGCCCGGCCTTCGGCGGCGGCGACCCCATCTCGGTGGGCTGGAACTACGGCGTGGGCGGCACCCTGGGGGTCGGCAACGATATCCTGATCGGCGCCTCCGGCATCGTCGGCTTGGAGCTGCTGCTCCAGCCCCTGCCCATCGACTTCGTGCTGGAGTGGCGCCCCGGCGTCGTCGTCTCCCCGAAGTTCGACATTGATATCGTGCACTTCAGCGGCCACATCCGGTACTACTTCGGCTGAGATCGACGCCTCTGTTTTCAGGTGATCCGCCCGCCGGCCGATGACATACTCGTCCGAAGTCCGGGAGGATTGCCCTTGAGCGCGTTCAGCTGGTTGATGGTGCTGATTCCCCTGGCCTCCGCCGGTGATCCGGCGGCGGTCCAGGCCGAGCTCGACGCTGAAGAGGGCTGGACCCTCCACGCCCAACACAGCGAGAGCGGCATAACGGTCTACAGCAAGCCCATCGTCGCCGCGGGCGTGCTCGGCTTCAAGGGGATCAAGACGCTGGCCCCCGGCGTGACCTCCGACGCGCTGCTGACGCTGATCACCGACGTCGGCAAACACGACGACTTCAACGACGCCCTGGAGGACTCGGTGGTCTTCCACCAGGAGGGCGAGACCACTGAGTACTACCAGGTGCTCAAGCCCCCGCCGCTGGTGCCCGTGTCCGCCCGATTCTGGCTCAGTCGGGGCGAGGCTCTGCGCGACATCGACGGCGTGGAGGGTCACCACAAGCGGATCTGGAACAGCCTGTCCCCAGACGCCCGGCCTGAGGTCCGCGCGGAGCTGAGTGAGCGCTACCCCAAGGCGATGGAGCTCGTGTCGACCCACGGCTCCTGGGAGATGATCCCCGCCGGAGACGGCACGACGACGCTGGTCTACCGCTCGGTGGGCGATCCGGGAGGGGCCGTACCGCCGGCGATGGTCGCGCTGATGAGCGGCCGGCTGCTGCCGTCGACCATGGTCTCCTTCGAGAGCGCAGCGCTCCAGCAGCGGGACTGACTGCGCTGCCGGGCCCACATGGCGACGACTATCGCATGGTGCAGTGGTTCAGGATGTGCCGGCTCAGCCCCATCGAGATGAGCACGTTCCGCGAGACATTGTCGACGGACTCCGCCAGATCCAGCTCACCGTCCTCGCGGTACGCGGGCTGGTGTGCGTCGACCAGCGCGACCGCGTGGCTCCCCAGCTCGGACTTCAGCAGCTCCACCGCCGGCTGCACCTGCTCCACATAGAACTGGTACCGCCGCTCCAGCCCCTCGGGGGTGTCATCCGCCCGCCGCCTGCCCAGCGCCCGCCGGTGCATCTCCCGCTTGCTCACCGAGAGGTGGATGACCTTGATGATCGGCAGCGAGAAGCGCTCAGCGAGCTGCAGGACGTGCCCCGCCGCCGCCTCGGTCCGGGGGTAGCCGTCGAGGAGCACCACCCCGTTCTCGCCGGAGGCGGCGCTGCCGATGGTCTCCTCCACGACGCGCTCGGACCAGGCGTCCGGGGCGATGAGCCCGGTGGTGACGCAGTACTCCAGCCAGTCGACCTCGGAGGGAGACTCTCCGAAGCGCTCACGGAGATCCTCGACGTAGCTCACGGCCTTGCGGCGGGTCGCCTCGGCCACCCGGGGGTCGGTCAGCACGGCGCGATCCGACCAGATCCCGAAGCGGTCGCCCATGGAGACCCGAAACGCCGGATCGGCGGCCAGCTGGATGACGCCCCGGAGCGCGTCGCCCATGGAGACGTAGTTGGAGGACGGGATCTGCAGCGCCGTCAGCAGCGCCTTGGAGATCGCGCCCTTGCCGCAGGAGGAGGGGCCGGCGATCAGGATCAGGCCGCGGCCGGTCGCCTTGACGGAGATGGACAGGCCCAGAGCAGCGTGGACGCGGTTTTCTCGGGAAGGCACAACGTGTTCTCCAACAAGTCCGCTGTCCCGTATAGCCCGGAGCGCTAGGGGTCGTGGGTCAGCGATCCGAGCTTCCAGCCCTTGAAGTTCTCCATAAAGCCCGCATCCAGGGCGTCTCCGTCGAGCCACCTGGGGAGCACCTCGAGCGTGTATGTGCTCTCGAACTGCAGCCAGAGACTCTCGTCCGGAATGCGCGCGGGGCTGTCATCCCCGCGCTCCAGCTCGCCGCGCTGGGTGCGCGCGCTCACGCCGTGAGGCGTGAGGTAGGGCGTGAAGGTGAAGACGCCGGGGCGGTAGGGCCCCGTGTCCGCCGCGCCGGCGCCGGTCGAGATGACCGCGTTGAACTCCACGGCGCTGTTGCGGTGGAAGTAGGGCGGCCGGAAGGTGTGCTCGGTGGCGTCCCAGCGGCCGCGGAACACGCCCACGTCGATCGCGCTGCGGCCGTGATCGTCCATGGGGGACGTGAGCACCGTGAGGATGGAGGGATCCGGGTGATCGAAGCTCACGGAGCCCATGCTCATGAAGTCGGCCAGGTCGTAGACGAAGGGCGCGTAGGTGCCGTGCCAGGCGACCACGTCGAAGGGGCTGTTGGGCGCGACCGTGCGCCAGAAGCGGCCGCCCTGCTTGACGATGATCACCGAGTCCTCAGCGACGTCCTCGTAGGCGGCCACGGGCGCCCGGAAGTGCCGCTCGTCGGCGAGGCCGTTGGCGCCCACCGGGCCGCGCTCGGGGAGCTGGAAGTGGCCGTCGTACAGCTCCGCGGCGAAGCCCCGGGCGACGCCGTCCGGCAGCAGCACGCGGAAGCGGATCCCCCGGGGGAGCAGCAGCAGCTCGCCGGGGGCCGCCTCCAGCCAGCCCAGCTCGGTCTGGACCCGCAGCCGGCCCCGCTCGGGGGCGATCAGCAGGTCGCCGTCGATGTTGGTGAAGGCGCGCTCCATGTCCGCGCTGGCCGCGTAGAGGTGGATCGCCATCCCCCGCTTGATGCTGGGATCCCCCGCCCCCGCGAAGGTCTGCACCCCATCGAGCCAGTCGACCTCGCCCCCGGGCAGCGCGACGGGCTTGTAGCGCTGCACCTGCGGCAGGGAGACCGCGTCATGGAAGCGGGTCTCGAAGCCGGGCGGCGGCGCGTCCATCAAGGCGAAGCCCCGATCGTGGACGGCGGGCCGCAGGCGGTAGAGCCAGGTCCGCAGGTTCTGGCGGCGGCGGAGGGTGAAGCCGGTGCCGTTGAGCTGCTCGGCGATCAGGCCGAAGGGCGCCTCCAGCGGCGCGCTCTGGCGCCGGGGCAGCGCGCCGGGGACCGCCTCGCTGGCGAGGTGATTTCCGAAGCCGGTCTGGTACTCGAGCGCGTCGCTCATCATCACCTCCAAGGGTCCACACAGACTGGATCAAGTCCTCGATCGAGTCCTATATCAAGTCGAAGAGCAGGGCCTCGGCGTCCGCGCTGGCCTTCGCGATCACCTCGGACGCCTCGACGATCGCCAGCCCGTCGCCGGCCTGCAGCAGCACGCCGTTGACCTCCAGCTCGCCGCGAATCACCTGCATCCACACCCGCCCGCGGGCGATCGCGTGGGTGACGCTCTGCTCCGCATCCAGCAGCAGGCGGTAGAGATCCATGTCCTGCCCGACCCGCAGGGAGCCGTCGCGGCCGTCGGGGCTGACGACCAGCCGCGCGCCGCGCGGGGTGGTGTCAAAGGCGCGCTGGTCGTAGCGGGGCTGGGTGTTGCCCTCCGCCGGGAGCACCCAGATCTGCAGGAAGTGCACGGGCTCGAGCGCGCTGGCGTTGAACTCGCTGTGGGCGACGCCGCGGCCGGCGCTCATCACCTGGACCTCGCCGGGCCGGATCACCGAGCCCGTGCCGATGGAGTCCTTGTGCTCCAGCCCGCCGGCGACCACGTAGGAGATGATCTCCATGTTGCGGTGGGAGTGGGCGCCGAAGCCCCGGCCCGGGGCGACGCGGTCCTCGTTGATGACGCGCAGGTGACCGAAGCCCATGTACTCGGGGTCGCGGTAGCCCGCGAAGCTGAAGGTGTGGTTCGTGTCGAGCCAGCCATGATCGGCGTGGCCCCGCTGGGACGCCTTGCGAAGGTGCATCTGCATGGGAGCCTCCTTGAATGCTCTCAAGTTATGCATCGCTATCACGCATGACAATCCACATAAAATGCCAATGGGTATTGCGATAATGCAAGACATCAACTGGGACGATCTGCGGGTGTTCCTGGCGGTCTTCCGCCGCGGAAGCCTGAGCGCCGCCGCGAGCGCCCTCTCGGTCAACACCTCCACGGCCCAGCGCCGGGTGGGCGCGCTGGAGCGGGCCCTCGGCACCCGGCTGTTCGATCGGGATCCAACCGGCAGCGCCCCCACGGCCGCCGGCGAGGCGCTGCTGCCGCTGGCGGAGCAGGTCGAGGCGGACGTGATGACCGTGCTGCGATCCATCGCCGGTCGGGATCAGGCACCGCGCGGGGCCGTGCACCTGACGGCCCCGGAGCCCACGCTGCCGCTGCTGGTGGGGCCGCTGGCCGGGTTCCGCGCCGCCTTCCCGGCGATCGATCTGCAGGTGAGCTTCGCCGATCGCTTCTTCGATCTGGCCCGACGCGAGGCGGACGTTGCGCTGCGGCCGAGCCGCCAGCCGCCGGAGGACGCGGTGGGGCGGCGGGTCGGGGCGGTCGCGTGGGCGGTCTACGCGGGCACGCGGGCGAATCGAGCCCCGGCGGATCTGCCCTGGGCCCGGTTCAGTGATGACCTGGCGCGGCTGGACGCGGCCCGCTGGTGGCAGGAGGAGCACGCGGGGGAGCCGGTGCTGCTGGCGGTGAACTCGGTGCCGGCGATGCAGCGGGTGGTCGCCTGCACGGACTGCCGGGGGCTGCTGCCGTGCTTCGTGGGGGACATGGATCCGGAGCTGCGGCGCGTGGGCGGGCTCATCCCGGAGGCCGCCAGCGACCTCTGGCTGCTGCTGCACCGGGATCTGCGAAAGGCGGCCCGGGTGCGAGCCCTGGCGGATCACCTCTGGGAGGCGCTCGCGGCGCTGCGGCCGCTGTTCGAGGGGGAGCGCCCCCAGCCCGGCGGCGCGGCGGGTCAGTAGAGCAGGCTGTCGATGGGCTGCTCGCTCGGCGGCAGGTTCTCGTCAGGCTCATTCAGCATCTGCCGCAGATCCCGCTCGATGGTGCGGCAGAGCGCGTTCATGGGCACGTCGTTCATGCTGCGCTCGAAGGGATCCTCGCTGGCGTCGCCGATGGCCTCCATGGTCGCGAAGACCCAGGAGATCAGCATGGAGGAGGCCAGCACGGGGACGATGAACACGGCCTGATCGGCGGCGCTGGTGGCGGCGTCCACGTACTCCGAGAAGACATCCAGCAGCCCGAAGGGCACCAGGATCACGAAGACCCGGGTGAAGATGCGGCTGTACTCGGCGTACTGGCGCGGGAACGGGGTGTTCTTGATGCGCTCGCACTTGCCCTGGAGCGTGTACAGCTCCTCCAGCAGATCCATCATGGCGATCTGGTGGAAGAGGTCCAGCTTCTGAGAGGTGAGCTCATCGGCGAGGTGGGTGCCCTGGCGGGTGACGATGTGGGTCGCCGTGTTCAGCCGGGCGCTCAGCTCGGTCATCTCCTCCGGGGAGAGGAAGGGGGCGATCTCCTTGTCCCAGTCGTTGCGCATGTGCTCCGCGTGCCTCTCCAGCCGCCGCTTCGTGCCGCGGGCCGGCTTGTCGAAGAAGCGGGAGCTCTTGCGGAGCTGGAGCCGCAGCGCGTTGATCCAGGCGATCTGTCGATAGATGAGCACCCGCCGCAGCTCCCGGGCCTCCTCCGAGTCATCGCCGGGGCGGATGTAGCTCACCACCATGGTGCCCCAGGTGCGGCTGGAGTTGACGATCCCGCCCCAGATCTTCCGCCCCTCCCAGAAGCGATCGTAGGAGGCGTTGTTCTTGAAGCCCACGTAGAAGGCCACCGCGATGCCCATGGTGGACAGCGGCTGGAAGGGAATGCGCAGGAACTCCAGGCCCGCGAAGGCGTAGAGCGAGAAGACGATGGACGTCCAGATGAAGGCCAGGGTGAGCGAGGGGAGCGCGAAGAGGATCGCCCCTCGGATGGGAAAACGGCGGGTCTTGAGCATCGGGGGCGGCCTCCGGGGTCGAGGAGACCGAGTTTATCGTCCTTGGGCGCTTTCACACGTACGGTCGATGACGCGTAAGGGGGTCTGTCGTGGTTTGATGGTTCCAGATCGGGGGCTCCCCAATGCTTCTCCTGCACGCGCTCCTCCCGAGCGCCGCCGCCTTCTGTGGCACCTACGTCGGCAGCGCCGAGGCCGACCTCTACAACCAGTCCAGCCAGGTCGCCATCGCCCGCCAGGGCGACCGCACCACGCTCACGCTGATCAACGACTACGACGGCCCGCTCACGGACTTCGCGCTCTTGATCCCGGTGCCCGAGGCGCTGGGACAGGGCAGCGTGTCGCTGGCGGATGACACCCTCATCGCCCGCGCCGACGCCTACTCCGCCCCCCGGCTGGTCTCCTACGAGTGCAGCGACTTCAGCGAAGCAGGCCACGGCGGCAGCGGCTGCGCCTATGGCGGCGGCTGCGCCAACGACTACGACCTCAAGCGCCAGGCCGACGCCGCCTCGGGGGTCGCGGACACCGTGGAGGTGGTGGACTCGTTCACCGTGGGCGCCTACCAGTTCGTCGTGCTGGACGCCGAGCAGTCCGGGGGGCTGTACCAGTGGCTCGACGAGCAGGGCTACGGGGTTCCACCCCGGGTTCAGCCGCTGCTGGACGAGTACATCGACGCGGGCAGCTACTTCCTGGCCGCCAAGGTCACCCTGGACGCGCTGGACGACGGCGGGACCTGGCTCGCGCCCATCCAGCTCAGCTACACCTCCGAGGTCTTCAGCCTGCCCATCCGCATCGGCACCGCCGCGTCGCCCGGCATCCAGGATCTGCTGATCTACACCGTCACCGACGCCGCCGACGGCGAGGTGGCCATCTCCAACTACCCGGAGGTGGAGCTGGAGCAGGAGTGCATGTGGGATCCCGGGAGCACCGGCAGCTCTGGCGGCTTCTTTGATCACTACCAGCAGCAGCTCACCGACGCGGTCACCGAGGTCCAGGGTGCCGCCTGGATGTCGGAGTACAGCTGGTCGCCGGCGGGCTGTGACCCCTGCAGCAGCGACCCCCTCAGCGAGTCCGAGCTGCGGGCGCTGGGCTATGACGGCGACCCCTGGGACGCCCACTTCACCCGACTGCACGTCCAGTACACCCCCGAGGCCGCCACCCAGGATCTGATGCTCTACAGCTCCGGCATCCAGAGCAGCGAGCAGGTGCGCTACATCGTCTACAAGGAGGAGCTCGAGTACCTCTACCCCATCTGCGGCGAGGGCTTCCCCGACGAGCCCGGCCAGTGCTCGGACGAGGCTGTGGAAGACGGCTCCGCGGGCTGCTCCAGCGGCCCGTCCCCTCTCTCCAGGAGCCGCTGGCCGCTGGGCCCGCTCTCCCTCCTGGCCGTGACCCTCGCCGGTCTCGTCGCCCGCCGCCGCGCCTGACTGTACTCCTGACCGCGCCTGACTACATTGGCCGGAAAACAGGAGCGCGCATGGCCACCCGCAGCGACCAACTCACGACGATCCTCACGACGCTGGAAGACCCGAAGTGGGACCGGCTGACCCAGCCCTTCCCGCCCGGCGAGCTGTACAACGGCTTCAAGGTGGTCTGGGGTCAGCTCCTCACCGTGCTGGATGACTGGCCGGACGACGAGGGGCTGGCGGGCGCGGTGGACGCCGCGAGCGCGGCGCTGGAGGGGAGCACCGCGCACCTGCGGCTCGCCCCGGAGATGTGGTGGCGGGGCGTCATCAAGCGCAAGGGCGGTGACAGCCTGCGCGTGAAGCGCCGGGGGGAGAAGGGTCACCCCGCGCTGGCGCTGGTTCGCTCCCTGGAGCTGTACGATAAGCGCATCACCGACAAGGCCGCGCGGCTGCTGGCGGCCTGCCCACAGCTCGCCGGTGTCGCCCGCCTGGGCGTGAGCAACAACCGCCTCACGGCGGCGGGGCTGGAGGCGCTGCTGGAGGCGGAGTGGCCGCTCATGACGCTCAGCGTGAGCCGCAACAAGCTGGGTGACGACGGCGCCCGGGCCATCGCGGCGGCGACGCACCTGAGCGGACTCACGGAGCTGAGCGCGGGAGACATCGGCATGGGCCCGGCGGGCGCCGCGGCGCTGCTCGCGGCCCCTCAGCTGGCCCGGCTGCAGACGCTGGTGCTGATCGACAACCCCATGGGCGACGCGGGCGCGATCGCCCTCGCCGAGGCGACCCACCTCACCCGGCTCTGGCAGCTCAACCTCTGGGGCTGCCAGATCGGCGACGAGGGCGCCGCCGCCCTTGGAGACGCGCCGCACCTCATCAACACCAGGCACATCGACCTTCGGGACAACCTCATCAGCGACGAGGGGGCCGTCGCGCTGGCGACCTCGCCGCTGCTGCAGAGCGGGATCGGGCGGGCGCTGACCCTGACGGGCAACCTCATCGGTGACGCCGGCGCCGCCGCGCTGTTCGAGGTGCTCTCCGGCACGAGCTGCCGACTCAACGACAACAAGCTGGGCGACGGCGCCGTCGACGCCTTCCTCCGCAGCGAGCGCCTCGCTCACTACACGCAGCTCGAGCTGAACGGCAACGTCGACATCAGCGACGCCGCCCGGGACCGGCTGCACGAGGCCCTGCTGGCGCTGCACGGCGGCAAGCTCCAGCGCGCCGGCTACACGAGCTGGCACGTTCAGCAGGCCTGACCGCGCTCCCGCGCCACGATGGCGACTCCAGCGCAGGCTGCCCGCGGGTGCTGGGTGAGGCCACCCCAGCTCAGGTGGGCCATGTCGCTGGAGGGGGTCATCGCGCTGGGAGCCACGGCGCACCTGGCCCCCCGGGAGGCGCTGGGCGCGCGCTACGAGGCGCTGGCGGAGCGGTGGTCCGGGCGCGCGGAGCCCCCGGCGCGGGTGTCGCTCGTCCTATGAAGCGTCCCGCCGGATGGAGGCGGCGAGCCCGGCCTGCCCCAGCCAGTAGGTGAGGATGATCGCGGGGCGCACGCCCTCGATGGGCGAGCCGAAGCGATCGACGGCGATCAGCGTGTCCGAGAACAGGAACAGCGCCGCGCCGAGCACCGCCAGCAGCGCCCACCCGCCGCGCTCGGCGGCGTACGCGCTGGCCCGCCACGCCATCGCCGAGATGGCCCCCATGTAGGCCACGACGGGGACCGCCATCGCCCCGAGCTGGCTCCCCAGGACGAGGTAGATCGCCCCGGTGAACAGCGCCCAGGGGATCGCCAGCCCCAGCCGGAGCGACGGGGCTGACCGGCTGAAGGCGACGATGTAGACGATGTGGCCCGCCAGAAAGGAGACGAGGCCGAAGAGGAAGGTCTCGGAGGAGAGCTCCAGCAGCATGTCGCCCAGCAGGCCGAAGCAGAGCGCCCCGACCACCAGGCGACCGGTTCGGCTCGGCGCCCCGAGCCAGGTCCAGGCGATCAGCGCCAGCATGGGCAGGGGCTTGGCGGCCATGCGCAGGGGGTAGCTCTCGATCAGGCCGCCCACCAGATAGAGCGCGACGCCGACGAGCCCCCAGACGAGCAGGTGGACGGATATCGTCGGGCGGGTCTCCATCGATTCCCTCGCGCGGCCCCAGGTGGATATGACGGGGGCATGCCCCTCTATCAATGTACAGGCTGTGCGCGCACAGCCCAGCGACGTCCAAACGATTCCCCGCGCTGCATCTACTGCGGCGGCGAGTACAAGCCCGTCGACGACGCCCCTGAACAGGCCGGACAGGCCGGACAGGCCAGCCAGGCCAGCCAGCCAGCTCGTCCGCTGAAGCCCCTCCGCGCGCCCCCGCCCATCCGCTCCGCCGAGCCCTCGACCGCCCAGCGCATCATCGGCTGGTGCCTCTTCTCCCTCGCGAGCGTCGCCCTCGCCCTGGTGGCCCTGCGCCACTACCCGGGCCTGGAGCCGCGCGTGCTGATCGGCGTCGGGGCGCTCCTGAGCGTGCTCCTGGGCGCGGGCGGCGCCACCGCCACGCAGGCCTGGGCGGCGCTGACCTCCAAGCCGCGCGGCACGATCCTGCTGGTCGGTCTGGCCGCGCTCGCGCTCCTGCTGTTCGGCTGCTCCGTCTCCCTGCTCATCACCGGCCTGCTCTGGGTGTTCGTCCAGTCGTTCGTCCGCCGGGCGCCGGCGGTGTATGGCGTCCCCGTCCTGCTCCTGGCGCTCGTTGGCGTCGGGGGGCTCGCCTTCTGGACCGAGGGCTCACACGATCCCGGCGTCTGGCTCCACGACGCCGCGACCGGCGCACCGGGACACGCCGACCACGACCCCGACTTCGCGCTCCGCGCCTCGGTGTGGGCCGGCGAGCTGAGCACCCGCGACGACGTCGCCTCCTGGCGGCTCTCCATCCTCGACGTGGAGGAGGACACCTTCCGCGCCACGCTGTACATCGGCGATGACGCCGCTCAGGTCTCCTACGACATCGTCGGCGCGCACCGGGACAACTACATCGTCTACTACCAGGAGGGCATCATCGGGAACGACGCGCCCTCGCTCTTCTCGCTGTTCGGTGGGGTCACCGACGCCTACATCCTGAACGGAGACAGCCTCAGCTTCACCGAGGCCGGCGGCCGAATCACGGTCATCGCGCGAGCGACCTCCGGCGGCGGGAGCGCGGCCCGGGAGCTGCTCGGCGAGGAGACCAACAGCCTGCCTGAGTTCACCGACCTCCCCGTGTACCAGCCCGGCTTCACCGTCAGCGGCCAGCGGCTGTTCAAGGGCAGGCTCACGGCCGTCAAGCCGCGCGGCGGCGGGAAGGCCCGCCTCATCACGGCCGTGAGCCTGTTCGGACCCCCGGGCGGGCTGGAGGCGGCGATCCCCGCCGAGCAGATCCCCGGCGCGCTCACCGACCCCTGGTTCTACGATCCGGTCAGCGGCGTCAAGACCGGCAGGGCCGGCGCGTGGCGGGCGATCCCGGGCGCGCGCCCGGTGGACTTCTCCATTGAGGGCATCGCGCACGCCCCGCAAGACCTGGCCGTCTTCTCGCTGACGGATGTGCTCCCGGTGGAGCCGCTCTCCCTGTCGGGCTCGGATCTGAAGCCGGGTCAGGTCGGCTGGTTCCCGGTGGGCACCCGCGACGAGCCGGGCGATGTGCTCTCGGTGGAGATCATCGACGCCTCGGACGAGTGGCAGCTGATCCGCCTGCCGCCAGACACGGACACCAGCCGCCTGATCGGCGCGCCGCTCCTGACGGACACCCGGCTCGTCGCCGGCATCCTCGTCGGCCTGCGCGGGGATCCGGCCGCGGGCCAGTTCGGCGCCGTCGCGCCGTCGTCGGCGCTCCAGAGCGCGCTCAGCACCCTCCCCTGACCCCGGATCTCAGCCGACGGCGTAGGTGTAGATCTCCGCGTGCTCATCGCTGACGACGTGCAGCCTGGCGCGCGCCGCGTCGTAGACGACCCCCTCGGCCTTCTTGACCGGCACGAACCGATCCCTCTCCCCGCTGCCCTTGCGCCAGGTCAGCGGGAAGCGCCGCAGAACCCGCAGCGCCTGGACATCGAAGAGGAAGGCCGCGCGGGCCTTATCGCTCACAATCCAGACCTGATCCCCGCCCGCGTGATCCATGCCGGAGTAGTCGACCGCCCCCTTCTCCGCGAAGCCCATGGCGCGCTTGTCGAGCTCACAGATCCGCGTGAGCGACCGGAAGTCCTCGCTGATGGCCAGCAGCATCCCGGGCTTGCCCTCCTTCAGCGCGAGCCAGCGCCGCCGCGTTGAATCCCAGGTGATGCCCTCCAGGCCCTTGTTGGCCTTCGAGCCCCGCAGATCGCCAGCCAGCGCTTCGTAGCCCCGCATCCCAGAGAGCGGGTGCCGCGCGGTGCGCCCGGTGGCCAGGGTGTGCTCAAGGACCGTCGAGGTCCCCGCCGAGGCGTCGTGCTCCTGGATCACCGCCAGGGTCCGCCCCTCCTTGAAGGCGATGCCCTCCAGCCCGACGTAGCCGAGGTCCAGCGAGGTCGTGGTGTCCAGGCGGACCGGGGTGTCGCCCCGCTCGTCGAGGAGGAGCCGGAACAGCCGCGATGTGCCGTCGCCGACGGTCCAGAGGGAGCGCCCGTCGGGGCCCAGCGCCAGCCCGGACGGCTCACGGAGCGCGCCGCCGGTCAGATCCCGGAGGCACTGGCGGCGCAGGTAGGTGAGGGTAAGCGCTTCCATCAGAGCTTCGACTTCGCCTTGAAGATCGCCACCCCGCCCGCGATGAGCAGCAGCTGGATGACGATCCGCACATAGGCCGCGGTGTGGCTGCCGATGGCGGGCGCCTCCTTCAGCGCATCCCAGAGGTGCAGCGGCAGGAAGCCGATCATCAACGCGGCGAAGGCGAGCCCGGCCCGGGCTCGGAGCCGAGGCAGGAACAGGCCGATCCCGATGGCCCCCTCCACCACCACCGCGAAGCCGTTGGCCAGCCAGTGCGGAATGGGCTCGGGGATGAAGCCCGCGTAGAACTCCGGCGCGGCGATGTGCCCCGCGGCGCCGGCGAGCAGGATGAGCCCGAAGAGGACCGACAGCCCCGTGGTGATCGTGCCGCTCATGAGGCGGGGAAGAAGGGGCCGACGAGGTTCTCGGTCACCTCCCAGAGCTTGCGCGCCGTCGCCTGATCCCTGGCCCGCTTGTCCACGAAGGACGCGCCGACCGGCCCGCGCATCTGGCTCATGCCGGTGGGGCCGTAGTAGGTGCCGGCCTCGGCGCTGGGATCGGCTGCGGCCAGCACCAGCGGCCAGGCGCCGCGCTCGGCAGACTGGGCCACCAGCTTGTTGGTGACGCTGTAGAGCGACCTGAAGAACCGGCTCCCGCCGTCCATACCGACGCCAGCGGACTGGAGGTTGGTCGCCGCGTAGCCCGGGTGGCAGGGGATCGCCGAGACGGTGCTGCCCCGGGCCTTCAGCCGGCGGTCCAGCTCGAAGGCGTACATCAGGTTGGCGAGCTTGCTCTGGGCGTAGGAGGCGGTGGGGTCGTAGGACTCCTCGAACATCAGGTCGTCGAAGTCGATCTTCCCGTACTTGTGGGCGATGCTGGAGACCGCCACGATGCGCCCGACCGAGGCCTCCAGGTGCGCCAGCAGCCGCTTGTTCAGGCGGAAGTGCCCCAGGTGGTTGGTCGCCATCTGCAGCTCGAAGCCCTCGGCGGTGCGGGTCTCGGGGGGCTGCATCACGCCGGCGTTGTTGATGAGGGCGTCCAGGGTGGGACACTTCTCGATGAGCGCCGCCGCGGCCCGCTCGATGCTGGCGGGATCGGTGAGGTCGAGGAGCACGAAGTCGACGTCAGCGCCCGGGGTGTGGGCCCGAACCTCAGCCAGCGCCGCGCTGGCCTTGTCCGCCTTGCGGGAGGTGATGACGACCCGGGCACCCTTCCCGGCGAGGAGCTTCGCGGCCTCCAGGCCGAGGCCGCTGTTTCCGCCGGTGATGGCGTAGGTCTTCCCGGTGAGATCGGGGAGGTTGTCGGGGGTCCAGCTCATGACGCAGCTCCGGTGCCGAGCCGTGGTGGCTGTCGGCTGACTCCGTAGGAGTAGGCGCTGAACCGGCTGCGTCAATCCGCAAACTGCCTGAATCAGCCCTCGCTCCCGACCGCTCACCGGCCAACCGCACCGGTGAGCGGCGCGGCCGTCGCGGGAGACGGCTGAAACGACGAGAGATAGGTGAACCACCCGGGAGCTGGCCATGTTCGCGCTTACCCTCATCACCGCTGCCCTCGCGGCACCCACCAACGCTCTTGAGAGCACTACAGAGAGCACTACCACGCCGCCGCCGCGCTTCGAGTCGGACGCGGAGGTCCGGCTCCAGGGGGAGTCCAACGACGTGTACGCGGCGGCCGGGGCCGTCTATGTCGACGAGCCGATAGGCGACAACGCCTTCCTCGCCGGCGAGCAGGTGTACATCGAGAGCGCCGTGCGCGGCGACCTCTTCGCCGTCGGGGAGACGCTGCACATCAACGCGCCCGTGAACGGCGACGTCTACGCCCTCGTCGGCGGGATCGAGATGGGCCCCGAGGGGCGCATCGACGGTCACCTCCTGGCCGGCGGCGGCGAGCTCAACCTTGACGGCCCCATCGGCGGCAGCGTGACGGCCGGCGCCGGGCAGATCGTCATCTCCGCCCCCATCGGCGGAGACGTGCTCATCGAAGCCGGCGAGCTGTTGTTCCGCGACGGCGGGCAGGTGGGGGGCGACCTCTCCTACACCACCCCCGAGGTCACCTCTGGCGTCGACGCCTTCGTCGACGGCGACGTGTCGTGGACGGAGGGGAACGCCAGCGACACCAGCGTCCATGGGGCCAGGTTCGATGGGGCCGGCTCCGATGGGGCCAGCTCCGATGAGGCCAGCTCCGACGCGGGCACCAGCCCCCTCGCGGCGAGCCTCAGCTGGGCGCTCTGGACCGGCTGGAGCCTGATCGGCAAGCTCATCGTGGGCGCGGTGCTCCTCCTCCTCGGCGGCGGCGCGGCGGCGCGCATCGGGCGCCTCCTCGGCGAGCGGCCCTCTCAGAGCCTGGGCTTCGGCGTCGCGGGCTTCGTGCTCCTCCCCGCCGCGTCGCTGGTGGCCTGCGCGATGCTGATCCCCCTCCCCCTCGGCCTGCTCGGCCTGCTCACCTTCGTCGCCCTCCTCTACATCAGCCAGCTCATCGCGGCGCAGGCGCTCGGCGACGTGATCCTCCGGCGCTTCCGCCCCGACGCCCTCGGCGCGCCGCTGGTGTCCATGGCCGTGGGCCTCATCCCGCTGGTCCTCCTGTCGAGCCTGCCCGGCGTCGGCGCGCTCGTCTGGTTCGTCGCCACGGCCCTCGGCGGCGGGGCGATCGGGCTGTGGCTACGCGAGCTGGCCCGCGCGTGAAGCGGCTCGGTGTCGCGGCGGCGACGGCGGCGGCGGGGGCCCTGGTGGCCCTCGCCGCCTTCGGCGCTCTGCATCACCAGCTCATGCCGCTGCAGGCGCTGGCCACCGGCGGCCTCGTCGCCGGCTGCGTCGCGCTGCTGCGCGGCCCCTGGGCGCACCTCCCGCCCTTCATCGGCCTGTGGCTGGACCTCGGCGTGGCCGCCGCCGCCGCGCTCCTCTTCGCGGCCGCCCACGCCCTGAGCTTCGGCTTCGCCTTCGCGGTGCTGCGGGGCCCGGAGCTGGGCATGCTCTTCGGCGCCTCGCTGACGGTCGGGCTCGCCACGGCGGGCCTCGCCTACACCCACCTGCGGCTGGCCGCTGAGGTCGAGGTCCAGGAGCGGCGGCTGGCCGAGCTGGAGCGGGCGGCGCTGCGGAGCCGCCTCTCGGCGCTGTCCGCGCAGATCAACCCCCACTTCCTGTTCAACACCCTGAACACCCTGGCCGAGGTGGTGCACGAGGACGAGGACGCCGCCGAGGAGCTGGTGCTCGACCTCTCCGCCATGATGCGGACGGCGCTCCGGAGCTCGGCCGGGCGGGTGCCGCTCGCCGACGAGCTGGGGCTGGTGCGGCGCCTGCTGCGCATCGAGTCCGCGCGCCTGGGCGACCGGCTCGACTGGTCCATCGAGGGCGAGCAGGCCCTGGAGTCCGTGCTCGTGACCGTGCCGGGGCTGCTCATCCAGCCCCTCGTCGAGAACGCGGTCAAGTACGCGGCGGCGAGCCGCGCCGGGGGCGGTCAGGTGCGCGTCTCGGTCCAGGTGGAGGGCTCCCGGGTCCAGATCCGGATCGCCGACGACGGCCCCGGGCTGCCCGAAGACGTCGCCCGGGAGCTGGCCGCCGGCGAGCTGACCGTGCGCGGCACGGAGGGGAACGGCGGCGGCCTCCGCAGCTGCGTCGAGCGCCTCAGGCTCACCTGGCCCGACGGCGCCGCGCGGCTGCGACACGAGCCCGAGGCGCCCGGCACCTGCTTGATCCTCGCGCTGCCCGTGGACGCGGCGCCCGCTGGAGAGACCCCATGACGATACGCGCGCTGGTTGTGGACGACGAGCCCCGGGCCCGGGCCCGCCTGCTCCGCCTGCTCGAACCCCACGCGGACGTCGCCGTGATCGGCCAGGCGTCGACCGGCGCCGAGGCCGTTCGGCTGGTGCTCTCGCTGCGGCCCGATCTGGTGTTCCTCGACGTGCAGATGCCCGAGCTGTCGGGCACGGACGCGGCGGCCCGCCTGCGGGAGCTCCTGCCCCAGAGCGTGCGGCCGGCGGTGGTGTTCACGACGGCCCACGCCGAGCACGCGGTCCAGGCCTTCGCGCTGGAGAGCACGGACTACCTGCTGAAGCCCATCGAGCGGGACCGGCTCGCCGAGGCGCTGCGCCGGGTGCGGCAGGCCCGCTGGTCGACGGCGGCCCCACCGCCCCCGGCGGTCCCGGCGCCCCCCTCACCGCAGGGCACGCACTCCGTCGCGGGCTTCCTGACGGGCCACCGGGGCCGCGCGGTCGAGTCCGTCCCGGTGCGCGCGCTGCTGTTCATCCAGGTCGAGGACGGCACCGCCTGGGCCCACACCATCGACGGCGGTCGCGTCCGGCTCGCTGGCGGCCTCTCCGAGATCCACGCGGGGCTGACCGGCGCGACCTTCATCCGGGTCAGCCGATCAGCCGTCGTCAATGTCGAGCGGGCTCTGCGTATCCGACCGGCGGGCTCCTCCTTCGAGGTCGAGCTGGAGGGCGGGGGCCGGGTCGCGGTCAGCCGGCGGCGGGTCAAGCAGCTCGAGGCGGCCATCGGGATCCGATAGGCGCCGTCAGCCGTACTGAACCGCCGAGACGCGGGTGCCCAGGATGGTGTCCTGGTAGGGCAGGCTCCCCGCGTCGTCCCCGGCCGCGCCGGTCACCACCATCAGCGGCAGCAGGTGCTCCTCCCGGGGGTGGCTCGCCGGCCCCGACGGGGCCTCGCGCCAGCGCGTGAGGGCGTCGTCCCGGCGCTCGGGGTCGCGCACGACGTCGCTCAGCCAGGCGTCGAAGATCATCGCGTCCCTGACCCCCCGGGCGGTGTTGTAGCCGCCCATGTTGTGGTAGCTCATGCCGCTGCCGACGATGAGCACACCCTCGTCCCGCAGGGGGCGCAGCGCGCGGCCGATGCGCAGGTGCGCGGCGGGGTCCAGGCCGCGGACGAGCGAGAGCTGCACGGTGGGCACGTCGGCGTCGGGCCAGGAGACCGCGAGCGGCACGAAGGTGCCGTGATCGTAGCCTCGCTCGGTGTCCTCGGCGGCGGCGATGCCCGCCGCGCCCAGGAGCTCGCGGACCCGCGCGGCGACCGCTGGGGAGCCCGGCGCGGGCCAGCTGAGCTGGTAGGTGTGCGCCGGGAAGCCCGAGTAGTCGTACAGCATGCCGGGTCGGGCGGCGGCGGAGACCGTGGGGGTGGCGGCCTCCCAGTGGGCCGTGACGCAGAGGATGGCGGCGGGGGGGGCGGGCAGCGCGGCGGGCAGGGCCGCGAGGTAGGCGCGCAGGGAGTCCATGGCGCCGGGGCCGCCGAAGTCCTTGAGCCAGGGCCAGGGGCCGCCGCCGTGGGGGATGTAGATCGTGGGCATTCGCATAGGGCACCTCCAGTGGTGGGCCGCGGTTATGCGAGCGTACACCCCAACGAAGGTGCCCCATGCGCTCCTTGTCCGCGCTCCTGCTCACGACACTCCTCACAGCCTGCGGCCAGGGCGCCAAGGATGATCAGCGCGGTGTGGACTCGGTCCCCTCGGAGAGCAGCGCGGACACCGAAGCGACCGAGCCCCCGACCGACGATGACACCGAGGACAACACAGCAAGCGACAGCGCTGTCGAACCCACAGACACCACTATCGACACCGCCATCGATACTGATAGCGCCGCCCCCTTCGAGCCGGGCGCCGCCCCCACCGCCCCGCTCCTCCCCGAAGCGGGCGAGCTCTACATCGAGCAGGTGCGGCTCCCCTTCCTCCCCGGTCTGGATCTCGGCGAGGCCGCCATCGTCATCGGCCCAGACGGAACCACCGTCCTCCTCGACATCGGCAACACGAGCCACGACGACAACCTCCGCGACGCCCTCTCTCCTCTGAGCCCGGACCTGAGCGTGGACTGGGTCGTGCTGACCCACCACCACCAGGACCACATGGGCTCGCTGGAAGACCTCCTGCTGACCGCCTCTCAGACGGTGACGGTCACCCAGGGCATCGTGCACCGCGGCTTCGTGGAGCTGGGCGGCGGCATGAGCACGGACGACTACGAGCGCTTTTGCGATGCGGTGCGCGGGCCCCTCGCCGCTGTGGATGTGCCGCTGTGCGAGTCCGCCGCTCCCGCGCCGTGCGACGAGGACGCGACTGACTACCCCGCGATCGCCTGCGACGGCTTGCGCCTGGGTGAGCTCGGCAGCTCGGACGACGACGGCGCTGACGTAGACACCTTCATCGACCTGGGCGATGGCGCGCGGCTGACGCTCATCGCCGCCAGCGGCTGGGCCTCTGGCGATGACGGGCTCGTCCCGCTGGCCCCGGGGGCCAACGAGCACGGGGATGTGGAGAACGCGCTGAGCCTCGTCGGCGTGATCACCTATGGGGACTTCGTCTACACCTTCGGCGGCGATCTCAACGGTCCCGGCGGCGCCGACGGTCCGGACATGGAGGGACACGTCGTCGCCACGAGCGGCGCGCGGGTGCTGGGCTCGCTGGGGGCGGACGTGGTTCACGCACACCACCACGCCCGGGAGACCAGCAATGGTCCTGCCTTCGTGGACTGGGCCGCGCCCGATGACGGCCTGACACGCAGCGTGATCGCAGGCATTAATGAGGGCTACATCGGCTCTCCCCAGGGGGCGGTGCTCGACGCCTTTCTGCTCGATGACCGCCTCGCCGGCGGTCGATTCTGGATCACTGAGAGCGCGAGCGGCGCGCTCCCGGATGATGTGGTGAACGCCGACGGCGACATCATCATTCGCACGGTTCAGAGCGGTCGGGGGTATTGGATACAGGCGCGTGAGTCACTCGAAGCACAGTCCATCGAGGCGGTGCGCGCGCGGTAGTACGCCCCTGCATCAAACACAATAAAAATCGAGGTAATGGACAAGGGAGGGCACTGTGACGATGTTGAGGCCACCCACCAGCCAGATGCTCAGCGGGGCGTGCTCGGGGCCTCGACCGAGGACACACACCGCCCCGCTGTCAGCAATGCGCATCCAATACAAATCACTTATTGAGCAGACTCTCATGCAAAACCGCAGCCGCATCGACGCCCGACTCAATGAAGCGCAGCGGCGCTTCCTCGACGCCTTCCTCGCGCGCTTCCCGGAGCTGGCCGGCGCGATCCAGCTGAAGCCCTGCGGCGACAACCCCACCCTGCTCATCGATCCACCGCCTCCCTCTCCGCGCTCGCCGCAGCTCCAGATCTGGCTGGATCCGGCCGACGAGGAGAGCATCAGCCTGGGCGGCTGGCACACCCACGGCGAGATCTGGCGCGAGACCGGGGCCGAGGGGCACTACGAGATCGTGACCATCCTCGACTTCCTCGCGGAGATTCTGGAGGATCGAACGGTCCTGCTCACGCCGAGGGACAAGCCGGTGCTCCTCGCTGACCGCGAGCACCTGCTGCTGATTGCGACCGACCCCGATGAGCCCGAGACGCTCACAATCAGATCCTGGAGCGGCCGACTCGACGGTCCGCTGGAGGCGTTCCTCACCTGACAGACGCTCACCGAAGCCAACCGCGACGAACCCTGCGGCGTCATCCGTAGACTGTTCACACGCGCACCGCTATGGGCGGACCTGCTCACCGAGCTGTTGTGGCTTGAGCGCCAGAAACTTGAGGCGCCCCATTCTATGAGGGTGCTTGCTTCGCCACGACCTGTCGCCTCGCCACACGGGCCCGCTCCTCGCGGATGTTGTCGATGGCAACGAAGTAGTCCGGATCTTCCAGCACGTTGATGTCGCAGATCTTCTCTGCACGCTTGATGAGCTTGATGCAGTCCGAGCTGAGGTGCCGGAGATGGACCTCCTTACCGACCTGCTGGTACTTCTCGGCGAGCTTGTTGATCGACTCGATCGCGCTCTGGTCCATGATGCGGGACTCACCGAAGTCGATGATGACCTCATCCGGGTCGCCGCTGACATCGAACTTGGAGAGGAACAGGGTGGTCGAACCAAAGAACAGCGGTCCGTAGATCTCGTAGTGCTTGATGCCGTGCTCATCGATGTTCTTGCGGGCACGAATCCGAAGCGCGTTCTCCCAGGCGAAGACCAGCGTAGACATGATCACACCCGCCAGGACCGCGACAGCCAGGTCGAAGGCCACGGTCATGGCGGTCACCGTGAGCATGACCAGGACATCGGACAGGGGCACCTTGTTGAGGATCTTGAAGGTGTTCCAGGCGAACGTACCGATGACGACCATGAACATGACGCCGACCAGAGCGGCGATGGGCACCATCTCGATGTAGGTCGCGCCGAACAGTATGAAGCCGAGCAGGGTGAGCGAGGCGACCACACCGGACAGCCGACCGCGACCACCGGACTTGATGTTGATGATGCTCTGGCCGATCATCGCGCAGCCGCCCATGCCACCAAACAGACCATTGACGATGTTGCCAGCACCCTGAGCGATGCACTCCCGATTGGCTTCGCCGCGGGTCTCGGTCAGCTCATCGACCAGGTTCAGGGTCATCAGGGACTCAATCAAGCCAATGGCGGCCAGGATGAGCGCGTAGGGCAGGATGAAGGCCAGGGTCTGGAGTCCCATCGGAATCAGCGGCACAGCGAAGGTGGGCAGCCCCGCGCTGATGCCGTCCCCTCCGCGCGCCGTGATGAAGCTGGAGACGGTCTCGGTCGGGATGCTGCCGAAGATGACCACCGCGCTGACGACGACGATGGCGAGCAGTGCTTCTGGCACCTGCTTTGTGATCCGGGGCAGCACGATCATGATCCCCATGGTCAGCGCCGTGAGCCCCAGCATGGTCCACATGGCGGCGCCCTGGAGCCACTCAGCACCGCTCTTGAACATGCCGAGCTGCGAGAGGAAGATGACGATGGCCAGCCCATTGACAAAGCCCATCATCACAGGGCTTGGGATCATGCGGACGAACTTTCCGAGGCGCATCAGTCCTGCGCCGATCTGGAGGAATCCAGCGACAAGGAGCGTGGCGAGCAGGTACTGAAGCCCGAGCCCATCCCCCATGGCGTTGCCCTGTGCGACCAGCGAGACCATGACCACCGCCATGGCACCGGTCGCGCCCGAGATCATTCCGGGACGTCCACCGAAGAGTGATGTGACGATGCCCATCATGAAGGCACCGTAGAGTCCGACAACCGGCGAGACCCCGGCGACGAAGGCAAACGCGACCGCTTCAGGAACCAGCGCAAGTGCCACGGTGAGCCCAGAGAGGACATCACTCTTGATGCTGCCCTGGCTTTGATCGATAAGTGTATACCGCAATGCGGTGTGCTCCAGATTGTAGTGGGCGTGGATTCGAGCCCACGGCAATACAACGGCGCATCAAACGGGGCCACACCACTTTCTTTGCTGGGCCACCTGTCCCCGGGGCGAGCAGCTCGGAAACCCAGATGGAACGCTCACTCCGTGGTCATCGGAGTAATCTCAAAATCTACTACACCGATCAGGTGTTTATTTTTCATGTTTTTCAGGGGCCTCCCGACTATCATACAGGGTCGCTCATGCATAATGAGCCTTCCATCCACAGTGCTCAAACCAAGCACAAACATTCTCGATGGAGATTGTCGCTGATGCTCTCACCATGGCTTGGATCAGT
>Ga0316204_10004037_pt1 | contig 27476 bp, 20 predicted proteins | sample 6monrhotite_MG_2_FD_205661 | JGI IMG/M metagenome (GOLD analysis project Ga0316204, IMG submission 205661) | Microbial mat bacterial communities from mineral coupon in-situ incubated in ocean water Damariscotta River, Maine, United States -... | ecosystem: Environmental > Aquatic > Marine >...
CATTTTTCAGATTGAATTTTCTATATAAATCTTCAGCAATACGTTTTTTTTGAGCCAATTGTGCGGCAATTCTAGCGACTAACTCCGCACTATCGAAAGGTTTACTTAGATAATCATCTGCACCTTGCTGCAATCCCTCAACAATTTCTCTTTTTGTAGATTTAGCGGTCAATAAAATAAGTGGTATGTGAGAGCTCTCTACCGTGGACTTGAGTTTTTTAGCAAGTGCTAGGCCATCCATTACAGGCATCATAACATCGGAAATAATCAAATCGGGATGGTTCTCTATGACATATTGAAAAGCAACTTCACCATTGTCTGCTTCGCTAATATTATAATTGGGTTGCAACAAGGAACGAATAAATTGGCGAAGCTCAGGGTTATCATCAACAATTAGAAGATTTTTACGATATCCAGCGTCCGCTTCTTCCGTTATTTTTATTTCTACAGGTAAATATTGGTCTGATTCTGTCGAAAAGGATCCCGCTTCTTCATCCACCTTGAAATCATCAATTAGTTCGGGACTGTAACGTTTAATATCTGTCATAAGGGTGATGGTAAATTGAGTACCTTTACCCTGCCGACTACTGACTACCACCTCACCACGATGCAAGTTTAACAATTCTTTTACCAAGGCTAAACCAATTCCTGTACCTAGTTGAATAGTGTGTGATGCCGTCCGACCTTGATAAAAGCGGTCAAAAATATGCTGTTGGTCCTGAGAGCTGATACCGTACCCTTCATCTTTCACCCAGATAATAATCTTATTGTCCATTTCCTCCATACCAATTTCGATGGTGCTCTTTGGAGGGCTAAATTTAACCGCATTGGAAATTAAATTGAGGATTATTTTTTCTAAATGGTCAGCATCAAAATGGATAAACAGAGGCTCTTCAAGGCCAATCGTTTTGAACATAATTTGTTGTTTTTCAGCTTGTAAACTAAACCGCTGAATACAATACTGTAAACTTGCAGTTGCATTTATTTTAATTATTTTCATGGGCATACCGCCCGCGTCTAAACGATTAATATCCAACACTTGACCAAGCAAATCCATCATGTGCAAGCTGTTCTTAAGTGCCATATTCAAATATTCTTGATCTTGAGGATTTTCAATATGGCTACTACCCATAAGTTCTTTTAGTGGGCCAATAGCTAGAGATAATGGTGTTCTAAATTCATGGGAGACATTTGCAAAAAAACGATTCTTAGCCTCATCCATCTCTCGTAACTGGGTATTTTGCTGACTAATAATCTGGGTTCTTTTAACAATCTGATTTTCCAGCTCTTGAGCTTGTATGCGAAGTCGATGATTCCTGAATCGAGCGTAAATAATGGCAACCGCAGTAATACACACTAATAATGACACTAGTGCTAGGATCCTTACCCAAAAAAGCTGGTGCCAATAAGGTTGATGCATCAGGTGAACTTGAGCTATCGGGGATAAGTTGCTCGGATTGGTTCTATACTGTAGCTCAAAGGTAAACTCTCCAGATTCCAAATTAGTAAATTCTGCAAAAGAAGCTCTCGCCCAGTCAGACCAAATTTGCTTATGACCCAACAAACGATAACGATATTCCAAGGTGTTGTTATTGCTGTAATTAACCGCACTAAAGTGGATACTAATTGCGTTTTCTTCCGCCGCTAATCCAATATTTAGACTATTAAAATCAAACCGACTGTTGGTTAGTAAATTTCTCCCACTTTCCAACTCAATAACCTTTGTTAAAACTGGCTGCTGTAATAGCGATTCATCCTGCAATCGAGCTGTACGATACCGAACAATGCGACCTCGGCTGTTGATCCACAGATCACTGTTATTGTCAGTGTACAACCCATGAACAAATTCCAGTTTAAGCTTATCTAACTGCGAAAAGTCAATAGTATACCTATCATCCTTTGTAGGATTTAGTAACCCCACTCGATTAATACCGGAACTTTTTCCACGAGTCGCAAACCAAGCGCCACCACGATTGTTGGGTTCTAATATTTCAATGTGACGTACATTATTTTCCTGCCAATCTGCCATTGTTGCAGCTATAAAACCGTTTCCTGCCTCATTTGTCATAAGTATTTTTTCTTCTGTACTGTTCAGTAAGACATTTGCCCCCAGACCAAAAACCATTGCTACTGATGGCTTCTGAGATTGAGAAAAAGGAATCGGCTCAATTGTTACATTAGGCCAGTTTTCTAATTCACTTATCTTGTAAAACTCTCCCTTGATAGTGCCCAGCCAAAGCTTCCCGTTATCATCTTGATGAATTGAATAAAGATCTTGATTGAAGTTGGGCAGCAGTCCGCTAGTACTCCATTTCCCTTTGTCTTTCACCAGTCTTATTAACCCATTAATACTTATGCCGTATATAACATTGTTATCTTGATTTGAGCGAATAAGCTTTCGAACGTCGCGACCATTATAATGACTAGAATCATGGATATTTGACAAAACCGCGTTTCCTTGGGCATCAGTAGTGAGAATATCTACTCCAAAAACATGACTAATAAACAAGTTTTCTTGATCAACTAAAAAAGAAAAAATCAACTGAAGTTCAGAAGGTACTTTAATAAATTTTGCCTGTTGTTCTAGATCCGTAGCCAAATTGAGCTTAAATAATCCGCTAAAAGTACCCACAAATATCTGGTCTTTAAATTCAACAACACTAGTATTCACTGCAAAGTTTTTCTCATCCACATATTGACTGAGAGGAGAATTCAATTCAACCCTAGAGATGCCATTTGTTGGATGCGAAATCCAGATATTTTTTTGATTATCAATTAATAAATTATTTATCTGATTGTCTTTTAGACCCTGCTCATTATTGTAAAAACGGATCAGCTTGCCGTTCAAATCGATGATTGCAATTCCGGAATGATGAGTAGAGATCACTAAGTATTTATTATCCATTATTTTCACATCAGTAATAAAACTCTCCGCTAGCCAATCATCAATTTCAGTTCGAAATATTTCGATTTTATTTAAGGTTCTTTGGTACAGTTTTATTGGGCTAAATAACAGTATTTTTCTATCATTTAGTGATAACATTCCTTTAAAAAAAGATACATCTAGATCATCGAATTCAGGTTTTTTACTCAGTTTTTTATCATCTAGCGAATAACTAAACATCTTTTCCTGAGAAGACGACGAAATTAATACTTGCTCTCCGTCGTATATCATAGCCTCTGGTTGAAAACTCTCAGGGATCCAGCTCAAACCAAATTCAGGGTGATAATGAAATAAATGACTGGGTGTTAAATAAAGCACGTGGCTACCTACCGTCATTACATGCAGGACATAATTGAATTCAGGCACCTTTAGATCACTAATTAGAGAATTAAAATACCATTTCCCTTGTTTGTCGGCTTCAAAATATCCCAAATCTCCAGCCGTACCCGTATAAATTCGATCATCCTCGCTGAGAGCGAATTCAAAAAATACTTGTTGATCGCCATATGACATCAATTGCCAATCATTTCCGTTATAAACAAGAATACCTGCACCGTTGGCTACATAAATAAACCCTTTTTTATCCTGAGCCATCATGAAGTTTTGCGGGTTTGCACTCACTGGCATGGTGTCAAAATGCTCACCCAATGGTTGACCTTCCATTTGCCAGTTCAATGATTGAGCCGAATGAGAATAGCCAGCAGCAATAACTGAAATTAAACAGAATATTTGAAATAATGTGTGAGTGATCCGGTTAATCAATATGATTGTCGAGCTCCCTAAATTTGAAACCAGCCTTATAATTGTCCAAACATATTTAATAAGTGATCCATCACGCAAATTATTGCATGTGTTTAACATTATTTATACGACCAAGTACTCGAAATGGGCAAAATATTGATCTGCCAACAGCTGCCCACCAAACAACCTGCTCCTTCAAAAAAATTATAAACCAATTATTCCCAAGCTCTTTAGTTTTTATCTTAAAAAAAGCACAAGAGGAAATACTTTAAAACAAGTACTCAGAACCATACAATACCGCTTTATGGCGATGCGAATCAAAAAGATTCTGAATAAAAATATTGCGGCTGGCAAAATTAGCCCTAGAGAAGGTGTTAGACTGCTCGATTATTATGAGGCGTCTTTGACTAGCTATACCGATTTAAAAAATTGATTCTAACCAGTAATCGGGAGGATTAACTAATGAGTTACATTAAAAACCTTAAATGTTCAGACTGTGGTGCAGAATACCCACGGGATCAACTAATGAATTTATGCCCGATTGACAACCGACCGCTTGAGTTGATTATTGATGTAGAACAAATCAAAAAGGATAAACCAAGTTTTGGATGGTATCGACCAGAAATTAAATCCATGTGGCGATTTGGTTCATTACTTGGTTTAGATATTAATGATGACAACGACCAAAAAGATATTATTTCGTTAGGTGAAGGTTATACGCCTGAAATTCATCTTCATAATCACCCACTTGCAAAACAGCATCAATTTGATCTTTATCTAAAAGATGAAGGTCAACCTCATAAAGGTTGGGGCGCAAATCCAACCGGTAGCTTTAAAGATCGCGGTATGAGTATGGCGATTTCAATGGCGAATCATTTCAGAATCAAAAAAGTGGTTGTACCCACTCAAGGTAACGCTGGTGATTCACTTGCCGAATATGCCATAAAAGCAGGCATGGAATCAGTCATTATTATGCCAGATGATACCCCAATGCCGATCCTTGGACGTGTTTCTGCACTGGCTAAAATGCGCGATGATGTTGATATCGAGCTAGTCAAAGGAACCATAAAGGAAGCTGGCGCGTTGATGAAAGAAAAATACCTTCCGCAAGGTTATTTTAATATGGCGACTTTTCAAGAGCCGGGCTGGCGAATTGACGGCAAAAAAACCCTGGGTTATGAGTTAGCAGAACCTAAAGACGGAAAAACAGAACAATGGAAGCTGCCGGATGTTGTTCTTTATCCAACCGGAGGAGGGACGGGGATTTTAGGTATGTGGAAAGCCTTTGATGAATTGGAGACTCTTGGACTAATTGATAGTAAGCGCCCAAAAATCATTTCGGTACAAGCTGAAAATACTGCGCCTGTTGTTAACGCCTATATCGACAATCAAACCGATACGACGCCTGCTGAAGCTGGTGAAACAATCGCCACCGGATTAAATGTTCCTGGTGGAGTAGGGCATTTTAAAGTATTAAATATTATTAGAAAAAGTGGCGGTATGGCAATTAAAGTCGATGAGAACTCAATCGAAAAGAACCTAACCGATATTTATAAAGAATACGGCATTTGGATTTGCCCTGAAGGAGCCGCAACCATCGCCGCGCTTGACCAAGCAATTAATAATAAAATGATACAATCAGGTGATAAAGTGGTGGCTTTTAATACTGGTTCATTTGAGAAGTATTTGCCGAACGTTAAGCATTTGATTTTTGGATTAAAAGATTCACCCTGAAAAATAAGCTGCTAATAAAATGTCCGTTTATAAGCGCGAAAATTTACTTTTCAAAAAATCAATCATAACTCGAGTCTTACTTGGTAAAAAACTTCTAGAAGGGTAAAGCAACCACGCCGAAGTATCAAAATCTTTAGCTGTAACTTGATAATCTGTTAATACAGGAATTAATTTTGATTCTGAAATATCTTTGTCAATCAACCAGTCTGCCAATAGCGCAGGACCCATTCCTGCTAATGCGGCTTCTCTCAAAGCTAACCCGCTAGAGATTGAAACATCAGATTCTATTTTCACTCGCGCGACTTCTAAATTCTTATCTTGGAATATCCACTCTTTTCTATAATCTGGTAACGAGAAAACAACGCATTTGTGTTTCTCCAGATCACTTGGTTTATTAATTGGTGTATTTTTTAGTAAATAATCTGGACTCACACATACATGATACTTAGTATCAAATAGCTTTGTTCCAAACAACTCCGCGTCCTGCTCTGGAGATAACCTGCAAGCTAAATCTACCCCTTCTGCAACTAAGTCTACAACCCTATCGACCAGAAGAAGTTCTAATTTAATTTCTGGAAATTGAAGTCTAAATTCAGAGAGATGAGGCAAAATACAAGTTTGTCCAAATGAACCCGATGCTGTCATGCAGAGTGTGCCACTAGGCTCTTTGCTGACTCTTTGGGCATCTTCAAGTGCATGTTCAAATTCTTCTAACAAGGGCTCAACCCGCTTTAGATAAATCTCACCAGCCTCCGTAATAACAAGATGTCGAGTAGAACGATGAAAAAGGCGAATACCTAGTTTTAATTCAAGCGCAGCGATATTTCTAGAGACAATAGATGGGTCAAGGTCGAGTTTACGAGCAACAGCAGCAAAACTACCTAGCTTGGTTACCTCGACAAACAATGTGAGTGATTCAATACTCATTAATGCATTATACGCATTAAGGCAGTGCATTCAATGATATTTATTGCTGTAAATGCATCATGTAAATTAATTGTGTCATTCACAGAGGAGAAAAATATGAATATTAAAAATGCAGTTGTACTTGTTACTGGTTCAAATAGAGGTCTCGGAAAAGCACTAGTTGAATCCTTGATCAGTGCCGGAGCAAAGAAAGTTTACGCCACAGCACGAAACACACAAGAGTTAAATTTTGGTTCTGTCAAATCAGAAGTTGAGCTATTAGCTCTCGATATTACTGATCAACTATCAATACAAAAAGCGGCAGTAAAAGCGAGAGACGTTACTCTACTCATCAATAACGCGGGAGTTCTGGAGTTTGGAGACATCCTAGAAGTGCCGGTTGATCGTATCAAACATAGCCTTGAGGTTAATTTTTATGGTTCGTTAGCGATGTCGAAACAGTTTGCACCAATCATAGAAAGTAACGGAGGTGGTGCAATAGTCAATATCTTAACGCTGTTATCGCTAGCTAGTATGCCTGGTTTATCAGCCTATAACGCTTCAAAAGCAGCAGAATGGTCAATGTCTTTATCTTTGCGAGCATCTCTTAAAGACAAGATGGTTGATGTGCATAATGTTTTTCCTGGAGCTGTAAATACTGACATGTTACGAGCTGTAGAAATGGACAAAACCGACCCAGCCGAAGTTGCCAACAATATCGTAGAGGGAGTCAATCAGGGGTTAGAAGATATCTTTCCTGATCCTATGTCAAAAGAGGTCTACCAACAGTGGTGTAAAGATCATAAATCGGTTGAAAGGCAATTCTCTCAAATGTAACTCTTTACTTAACTTTTAATCGCTGATTGATTATTTGTTTTTTTATGCAACGAATAAACCTTTTGATTAGCTGCCGAAGGTTTTGTTTGGTTTAATAATAATCGAGCAGAACCTTTTTCCTAAAAATATTTAACTCTTATAACCAAACAAATTATCAGTATTAGCTAACTCAAGGTACTATTGCACCTTCTAAAATTCCAACACCAATAAAGCTGAATTCAAATGAAAGGTTCGGTTCTTACAGCCTACATAATGACAGTACTTATTTCTTCTACGACCCCTTTGGGGATCGTGTGGAGTAGTGAGTCTGTGCACCCGTCTATGGCAGTATTGTTGCGAATGTTAATCGCAGCGATTCTAGGATTAATCATTATTTTTTTCCGCAAAATTGAACTACCAAGAAATCCGACCGCCTATAAATTATATGCTTATTCTGGCATGGGTATATTTTGTGGATTACTTCTGACCTATATGTCTGCCAGCTATTTACCCTCAGGTACAATTTCCTTAGTTTTTGGCTTGTCTCCGATTATTTCAAGCCTACTCGCTAGCAGAATTTTAGGGGAAGAAAAGTTTACTCGAGCAAGAAAAGTAGCCATCACAATGGCTCTATTAGGGCTTACTTTGGTCTGTTTTGACAGTTTAGGGTTTAGCCCCAACAGTTTACTTGGAATTGTCTACTTGGTTGTAGCGGTTTTCTTTTTTTGCTTAAGTGGCGTCATGGTTAAAAGTGTAAAGATCGTCATCCATCCACTCTCAACAACGGTAGGCGCACTAATATTAACTCTGCCATTTTTCACCTTGGCTTGGTTTTTTATGGATGGAACATTGATTGTTTCTGAATGGCAACCTCGCTCAGTCTGGGCAATCATCTATTTAGGCGTTTTCGGCTCTTTAATTGGCTTTGTTAGCTACTTTTATATTTTACAAAATCTCGCAGCAAGCACCGTCGCACTAATCACCCTAATGACACCAATAACAGCAGTAGTCATTGGAGTTGCCTTTAATGGGGAAATAATTACCCCAAAGCTCGCCATTGGTGCGATGTTTGTTATGCTAGGTTTAGGTTTGTTTCTTTTCGGCCATCGTTTACGGCTTTAGTATACGAGACAATTATTGAATAAAAGCCTGTTAAATAGAAACAATTCTCAGATGAAACTTGAGGTGATTTATGATATACCTAAGCTAATCAAGACCTAGTTAGCCTCATTCATCAAAACAGCGGACGATTCTATGAAAAACTATTTCTCTCGACTCATTTCTTTTTCTCTTTTATTACTAGCCTTTACAGTTAATGCTGAACAAAGAACCCTCAACAATGGGAACCTGATACTACAAAATATCCCGGAAATACCCCAATCCACAGTTGATGCACTCAATCAATATCAAAATATCCGTTCAGCACCTTTTAGAGGCTGGAGTAACGATGGAAAGAGTATTTATATTTCTACTCGTTTTGGTGATGTCAGCCAAATACATAAAGTCGATCAGGCTGGCGGCGCTAGAAAACAGTTAACTTTTTTTAAAGAGCCAATTGGCAGTGTATCAAGACAGCCGAATACCGATATTCTGGCTTTTACAATGGATGCAGGCGGTAGTGAATACGCACAAATATTTTTGTTAGACACCAATACCGGCTCTAGCAAAATGTTAACCGACGGCGAATCTCGCAATGGCGCCATTAATTGGAGCCCCGATGGTAAACACCTCGCTTACCAAAGCACCAAAAGAAACGGCAAATCAAATGATATTTGGATGATGGATCCCAGCGGACCCGGAGACGCTAGAATAATACTTAAATCAACTGACGGTTCTTGGTGGGGGCCTTCGGCCTGGACGAGCAATAGTAAACAATTGCTGGTTGCTCAATATGTCAGTGCAAGCGACTCTCGAATACATCTAGTTGATATTGAGGCCGGTACACAAAAAATGCTTGCTGGGAGTGATAAAAACGCATCCTCCAATTTTGCCCTTGAATTCAATAAAGACAATAGTGGTTTCTTCTTAATTACTAATCAATTTAGTGAATTTCAACAATTGGCTTTTCAAGGTTTAAAGAGTAGCAAGCCAACTATTATCACTTCTGATTTAAAATGGGATGTGAGTAGTTTTGCAATCAATAAAGATAAATCTTTAGCGGCATTTTCAGCAAATGAAGACGGCATTAATATCGTTTATTTAATGGATACAAAAACATTTAAGTATAAAAAAGTTAATAACTTGCCTATTGGGTTAGTTGGCGGTTTAGAGTTTAGACCGGACGGAAAACAATTAGCTTTAACCTTAAATACCTCACAATCACCCAGTGATAGTTTTGTCTTAGATTTAAAAGAAAATTCTCTAGAACATGGTGATCTAACTCGCTGGACTTATAGTGAAGTTGGCGGCTTAAACACAGCGACTTTTTCTAGCCCTGAACTAATTCGATTTAAATCCTTTGACGACCGTCAAATACCCGCTTTTGTTTATAAACCAAAAACCAAAGGCCCTCACCCTGTCATTATTTCTATTCATGGTGGACCAGAGGGACAATTTCGTCCATCTTTTAGAAGTGATTATCAATTATGGATGGATAAACTTGACGCAGTTGTAATTGCACCAAACGTTCGCGGCTCTGCTGGTTATGGAAAAGAATTTCTTTCTCTCGATAACGGCTATAAACGAGAAGACTCCGTTAAAGATATTGGCGCATTGCTTGATTGGATTGCTACCCAACCGGATCTCGATAAAAACCGCGTTGCTGTATATGGCGGAAGCTATGGTGGTTATATGGTTCTAGCAAGCTCTGTCCATTACAGTGATAGACTAGCTGCGGCAGTTGATATTGTCGGAATTTCTAATTTTGTTACTTTTTTGAAGAATACTAAATCTTATCGAAGAGATCTCAGGCGAGTAGAATATGGTGATGAGCGGATCGAAAAAATGCGTAATTTTCTTGAAAGCATCAGCCCCAACAATCATGTTGATAAAATAAAAATCCCAATGTTCGTGGTACAAGGACAAAATGATCCGAGAGTTCCCGTTACAGAAGCCGAACAAATTGTAAAATCATTACAAGAAGCGGGGAATACTGTTTGGTATATGAATGCGATGAATGAAGGTCATGGCTATCGCAAAAAAGAAAATAGAGATGTTTATCAACAAGCGGTGATGTTATTTTTTGAGACCTATCTTTAAATTAAAAAAATGATTAAATATTACACTCTTTAATTTGACAAATAAATTTCAGAGTGTATTATTGCGCAGAATTTAACCAATCTTGCTATTTAGCAATGCGTAAAAAAGCTAGAACCTAGCACGTTATTATGAAGAGATCTTAAATGAAATTAATTAAATACCTGGAAAACAAAAACTAACCTTCTCATGCTTATGCTCGGAAGGAAATTGAATACCTTTCGAGTCAGATAAAATCTTTTTTAAAGCCCTGACCGGTTCCCTGTCAGGGCTTTTTTCGTTTGGCATTCTTAAAACAAATTAACAACATTGTTATTTTTATAATAACTTTGAGGATACAGTTATGCCTGTAAAAATTGAATTAAATAAAAACGCAAAGAATGGAGTAAAGCCTGTAAAGATATTTACCAGTGATGTTGGAAATTTAGCTCTCACTCAACTAAAAAATCTTTCACAGTTACCTTTCATCCATTCGCACATTGCAGCAATGCCAGATGTTCATGCAGGAATAGGTGCAACAGTTGGCTCGGTAATACCAACTGACAAAGCAATTATTCCTGCGGCAGTTGGCGTTGATATTGGTTGTGGAATGAATGCTGTTCGACTTTCGTTAAAAGCATTTCAATTACCAACCAATTTAAAACAAATTCGTTTAGCGATTGAGAGAGCTGTTCCTGTTGGTGCTTCGGCACATAAAATGGTTTCAGTAAGAGCTAAGAATTTACCAAAGTTACAACAAGGAATTGATAGGCTTTTTGATAAGCATCCGCAACTCCTAAAGATGATGAAAAAACCACGTCAAACATGGGTTCAACAAATGGGAACACTCGGAAGCGGAAACCATTTTATTGAACTCTGTATCGATGAAAACCAAGATGTTTGGATCATGTTGCATTCGGGAAGCAGAGGCATTGGAAATGCCATTGGACGTTATTTTATTAGTAAAGCAAAAAAAGATATGCAAGGTCACATGCATAATTTGCCTGATCGCGACCTGTCTTATTTTTCAGAAGGCTGCACTAATTTTAACAGTTATATGGATGCGGTGAAATGGGCTCAAAATTATGCATTTTTTAATCGTCAAGAAATGATGGAACTCGTGGTAAGAGCAATTAAGCCGCTTTTACCGCCTTTCCAATTAACCAAAGAGGCGATTAACTGTCATCATAATTATGTACAAAAAGAACGGCACTATGGAAAAAATGTTTATGTCACAAGAAAGGGAGCGATTAGTGCTCAGCAGGGAGAACTTGGGATCATTCCCGGCAGTATGGGAACAAATTCTTATATTGTGAGTGGTAAGGGAAAAGCCGAATCTTTTTGTTCTTGTGCTCACGGTGCCGGAAGAAATATGACAAGAACCGCTGCACGCAAAAGGTTTAGGCGAACGGATATGGAAGAACAAACAAAGGGAATTGAGTGCCGCAAAGATAGTGGTGTTATTGATGAAATTCCAGCGGCTTATAAGGATATTAATGTGGTAATGGAAAATCAATCTGACTTAATTGATATCGTGCATCAATTAAGACAAGTTGTTTGTGTTAAAGGCTGAGGGGTTAATAAGATGATATTTATTTTAAACCCCTCGTTTATTTTTTACTAACTGGAGAAAACAATGAGACTAAAACTCGGTTTTATTAGAAAACAATTACTTTTATTTGAAGAAATAAGGAATACCTATTATGGAAATGAATTTATTAAAGGAGGCTATCGAATGCTTGAGTGATCAACGACGTCTTGTTCATTATCATGATGATCAATACGCGTTATATTTATTACAGCAGTACTGTTTTAAAGAAAACTGTTTAAATAAAGGAAAGCAAGCGAGTATTTCAATATCTGACTTAAAATCGACCCAATTTGCAAAACTATTACAGCGACCTAAAATAAAAGAACTGCTTGCTGGTTTTGGTGATGGAAAAATTGTAGGCGAACGATTACAAGATATAGTGATTAATAACTACAAAAGTTATGTGATTACTTTATCTCGATGGGGTTGCAAAAAATGCTATAGCTGGAATCAGACATCTGCACCGGGGGCAAATTTGGTCATGCAACTAAACTTTACCAACCAACATGATCAATATTTGGTGGATTTGAAGATAGATGCGTCGCCCTTTAAGTATCGTCATCATCCGATTCATCGAACTAAGAGTTCACTCTCTTGGGCGCGAATAGATTTTGATCTTGATACTGGAGAAGCTTTAATTGAAGAGATCCAAAATGATTGGCTAAGACGTGCATCTACACACGCTAGGTGGGCAAAAAGAGCGTTACTCAATGGGCAAGATTTTTATAAAATAGGAAATGAAGAATATTCTGCTGGAAAAATGCTTGAATATACCAATGACCTTTTAGATAAATATCAAAAATGTTGGCACGAAACAACATTGTTTTATGCCATTAAATTAATCAGAGAAGAGCTTGGAATTAAAAATATTTTTTATCATAGCTTTGAAACTGGAGCAGTATTAAAAGATATGGGAGATTGGTTGCCACCAAGATCGTTATATACCGATCTACCAAAGCAATTCTGTTTTAGTCGATCAAAGCAGGGACCAGAGTTTATTGTTAACAACCCTAAGATAAAAAGGAAGTTAAAGAAACTTAAAAATGCTCACTGGTTTCAATTAAATTTATAAACTTAATATTTCTTGAATTCAAGAGAGGAAAATTTATGCCAAAAAGTAAGAAGAAACGAAATCGTCAAGTGAATACGATTGCCGTGGCGCCACGAAACCCTTATACCAATCATCCATTGATGAGAAAAGGCGGCGTTCATCAAAAATCAAAATCAGCCGAACGATCTCAGACTCGTCGCGAAGTCAAACAAATGGCTCGCGACTGGTCCAAAATATTTTTCAATCGTTTCTAATTAATCATTGTGCTAATTTCGGATGCAGGTATGCCCGTTCCTCCTGATGGTTGAATATAATCAACTTGATACAAGCTCCCAAGAAACCAATTAGATATTATTACTTGATCAACACTGTCCGTTACGGTAATAATCAAATCATTCCCTAGTTGAGAAAAGATGAGACGTTCTATGGTTAAATCATCAGTTAATATTAACCAGTCTGTTCCATCATTACCGATAGAATTATCAATGACATCATTCCCATCAGCAACACCATAAACGTAGATATCATCTCCACTCCCTCCCAATAATAAATCATCACCAGCATCGCCTCCCAACTGATCATTTCCATCTCCAGCAAACTGAATATCATCGCCATCACCTCCATCAAGATAATCATCCCCTAGCCCGCCAGACAAGTAATCATTTCCGCCTAGACCGAATATTTGGTCATCTCCTCCAAGCCCTTCTAGGTAATCATTACCGTGCCCAAAATATACCTGTTCCGCATTTTCGGTTCCGGCAATTTGGTTTTCATAATCATTAGGATCTGGCTCCACCCATCCTTCTGGTACTGGTTCTTCATTCCCGCCACCTGGCGGCGGATCGGAAGGCTCAGTTAGCATCAAGTCGATTTCACTAGCAGGGATCCCACTCGATCCAGATGGCTGAATATAGTCAATTTTATACTCGTCACCAAGAAACCAATTGAGTATAGTTACCTGATCTGTAGAATCTTTAATGGTAATAACTAAATCGTCTCCAATACGCGTGTAAATCAAACGATCACTCGTTATGTCATCTGTAAAAATCAAATAGTCAACTCCATCGACGCCAACATAGTTATCGATTATATCTTGGCCATTACCCGGTCTAAAGACGTAAATATCATTACCACTTCCACCGATTAACGTATCATTACCGGCATCACCTCCAAGTTGATCATCACCATCACCACCAACTTGAATATCATCACCAGCTCCACCATCAAGATAATCATTTCCAGTTCCACCATTAAGATAATCATTTCCGCCAAGACCAAATAGTTGGTCATCCCCGCCTAAACCTGAAATATAGTCATTTTGATGTGAATAATATAACTGCTCTCCAGCTTCTGAACCTTCAATAACATAATCATAATCTGCCGGATTCGGCTCTGTTCCAGTTCCAGGCTCTCCACCAGTTACACTGTTGATGGTAATGGTTACGTTCGCCTGAGATTCAAATTCACCATCACTAAGATTATAACTAAAGCTTGCAGAACCATTGTAGTCGGCATCTGGAACAAAAGTTATCAGATCATTTTCTAACGAAACAACTCCTCCTTGAACACCAAGGACACTACTAATGGTCAGTAAATCATCATTAAGATCAGTATCGTTAGCAATAAGATCAGCAGCCAAAATATTGAGAGTAACATTTTCATCAGTAATAAAACCACTATCATCATTGGCAATCGGAGCAAAATTGTTAGTGTCTAATATTCGAGTTTTAACGTCCAACTGAGACCAAACTATATCGGCAAAACGAATTTCCATTGCTTTGGATAACTCGAATGTTGTGTCGGTGATATCGAGCCAATTTTCGAAGGTTATTTGATCGCCCAATCCCCCCCAACTTAAAATTAAATCATCTACATCAATTGAAAAAATAAATGAGGATTCAACGAGGTTACCATCAAAAATAAACAATAAATTTTCTGAATTATACTGGTAGCCATCCACAAGGTCATGTCCATCTCCTTCAGCAAAATAAAGATAGCTATTTGCTTCTACACGAAAAATATCATCGCCTGTTCCACCGTTAATATGAGACAAGCCAAGCCCAAACCAATCGGATATCTCATCATTTCCAGACTCTGCAAAAATGTAATTGGTTCCTCCATTAGTGTTGATGTAATCATTCCCAGCTCCAGCATAAACTAAATCTATTCCTCCAGATGGACTGATTTCATCATTATCACTCGAACCCAAAATAATATCATTATCATTGGTTCCTTCAAATTCGTACTCGAAATCTGTCCGTATACTTTCTCTGATATGCCCGTACTCCGTAACCCAACTCGTCAAATAGTCATCAATACTCGTTTGGTTTTTTAGATCAAGATACGCACCATTAAGATTCACACTAGTTAGATCAACACTAGTTAGATCACTAAGTTCTACAGTCAGTCGGTTGTTGATCTCTGTAGAGTGACCATAACGACCATAAAACCGCTCTGCAATGATAAAGTCATCGACTGATGCAGGCATTTCAAAATCAGCTAACTTATCAAACCAACCACTTGTACCGATAACAAAGTCATCACCAAAACGATAATATTTCAAGTCAGTGGCTAGAATCGACTCATCTAGAACTATCACGTCTGTTGCGCCGATATCGGTTAACGAAATTTCATCCCTGTCATGACCTCGCGAGAATAGAAGACGATTACTACCTCCGTCACCCGAAAAATAATCATTCCCAGCCCCTCCATTGAGTAAGTCATCGCCTAACTTCCCATACAGATAGTCGTCTCCTTGCTCTCCATAAAGTTCATCATTACCAGTACCACCGGCGAGGTAATCATCTCCATCCATGCCATAAACAATATCTTGGTCTTTTACAACATAGATACTATTGTTAGCTGCATCAATCACATGCTCAACAAGCTGCCTCATTGCTTCACTATCCCAAATAACTCCATTGCTGAAAACTATTTGATCAATTGGATGTTTAAGCTCTGCCGGTGTAAAGAAATTCTCTACTATAATTTGGTCTCCTTGATTGCCATAATTTACAAGTAGATTGGTCGCAAGCGTCGGATCTCGAATTAGTTGTACATTTTCAGGTAGAATTCCTTCACCAAACTCAATGATATCTGTATCAGTAAATTGAAAAGTATCATTGTAAGGCGTACTAATCGTATCGACACCATCACCTAAACTGAAAACAAATTCATCATTACCATAACCGCCTTTAAGAATATCATTTCCAGTACCACCTATAAGACGGTCATCGCCGGACATTCCAAGTAAGGTATCATCACCTTCTAGACCGCTAAGAAAATCATCATTTTCACCACCTGTTAACGTATCATTACCAACAGTTCCCGGTAGTCCATTTTCTGAATTGACAACAACATTCAAAGGAACGACTTTTGTATGACCTTGTAAATCGGCTGCAACAACAAAAATGGAGATAGTTGCCGTGTCATCAATTCCTGGTGTCCCTGTAAAGGTTTGGGTAGAAGGATCAAAACCAAGCCAATCTGTTAGTAGGCCTCCTTCGCTCGCAAATGCCATGACTTCCAATACATCACCAAGATCAGGATCACTGAATAGGTTAGTTGGGAGTGTATAAGAAAAAGGTCGTCCTAAATCAGCAGTTTGTTCATCTAAAAGCATATTGGCAACAGGTGAACGATTACCAGTTATCATCTGTTCAATATCATCCCCCGACAACACGCTTCCATCAAAAAATTCAAACGATTCAATTTTTAAATTTGGCTCTTGGAACCAGCCTAATATAAAAATATGATCTTTTATATCATTTCCATCAATATCTAAGGTATCAATAGCAATCAGTAAACCATTCCTTTTTTCTTCTACGCTTAAATTCGTTGACAAGATTCCCTCGGCAAAAACAACTTTGTCATTACCAGATTCATCTAAGATAACATCACTACCATCTGCCGCTCCGAAGTAATAAGTATCATTTCCACTACCGCCAACAATCTGATCATTACCCGCACCAGCAGTTATTAAATCATTACCCGCTTTGGCGTCAATTTCATCAGCTCCTGATAAAGCTAGCACCGCATCATTGCCATCACTGGCAGTAATTACATCAGAAAAATCTGTTCCAGAAAAAGTAGAGGCCACGTCACCAAGCTGAGTCAGATCAATCGTTCCATTTTCTAAAGTTAAGCTATTTAAATAACTAGCAGGATCAGCATTAAACCAGTTAGTTAAAGATAGTTGTTGATACTCAACCCCATCAATAACAACGTCTTGCATACTAAAAATATAGCCGGCATCTGATAACGCGACGGGGTCAATCCAGCTTGTAACTGTACTATTAGGTTCAGCGGCTTGTAGCAAGTCACCTGTTTTTAGAGATTTTTCTTTTTGTTGATTTTCTTTTGTTGATTGACGAGTGATGCCAATATTCTGACCAGAACCTTTAATCTCTTGAGGCATACTCATTTGTTTTAAATTGGCACTTAACTTTGAGCTTAAACCCGAGCTTGAACTGCTGGTTAAACTGCTACCACTACCGCCACTACTCAATGCATAATTAATTAGCAGCGAATTATTTGATCGAAGATAACTTAAATCCTCGGCCGTTATTCCAGGCGCTACTGCGACTTGAGTCACCGTGGTTGAAGGTGGTGTGTGATCCTTAATCAAATAACTTAAACTGACACTCGTTCCGTCAGAAAAACTAACCGTCCATGCGCCTCCCATACTAGTACTTTGGATAAAAACGGAATCACCAATTCCGTAATCTAGAAAAACACCAGAATCATTAATAACGGTATTGACAGAACCGAAAGTAACCCCAGCACCAAAAACGATTTGGTTAGAACCACTACCATCATCAATCTTACTTTCACCATCACCAGTATTTGCAATATAGCTGTCATTACCCGCGCCGCCTCTTAAAGTATCCGATCCTCGACCACCGGCAATAGTGTCATCACCTTCATCACCTTGAATTACATCATCACCCGAACCACCAGCAAGCTGATCGTTACCAGCACCACCCCACAAATAATCAAGCTCTGATCCGCCAACTAAAATGTCGTTACCTTCGCCACCAATTAGTTCATCTTCTCCGGCTCCACCATCAAGAAAATCATCTCCCTCATCACCAAATAAAGTATCAATATCTTTTCCACCAATGAGATAATCATTGCCTTCTTTTCCTTGTAATTCATCATCACCTTTACCACCTTCAAGATGATCATTTCCTTTACCTCCAGAAATTAGGTCGACGCCATCATCACCATAAAGTTTATCGTTACCCGCATGACCCACTAATTGATCATCACCTGCACCACCATAAATAATATCGTCACCATGATTTGAATCTGCTAAATCTTCGTGATCTCCCCAAATTAGATCATTACCCATATCACCGTGCAAAATGTCATCATTACCAAACCCCCAAATGTTATCAACACCATCGCCACCATAAACTAAATCTTTGCCGTTATATTGTGCCTCTTCTTCAGCATCAATTTTTTCTTCAACTTCATTTACCGAGCCATCAGCATAAATATGATCATCACCTTCACCACCGTATATCGTGTCATCACCGGTACCGGAACTAATATAATCATTTCCTGCTCCTCCGAAAACCGTATCATCACCACCGGCGTCTTTTAGTTCATCAAAATAAGTCTTATTTTCATAAGCATTCGTATCACCTTGCTGCATCCAAATCAAAATCTCAGCATCAGCGTATATGAAATCATCGCCATCACCACCTTCAATTCGATCAGCATGAGCTCCTCCATAAATAACATCTGCTCCTAGACCTCCAAGTAAATAATCATTACCTAAATTTCCGAAAATCTGGTCATCGCCTGCGCCGCCAAAAATTGTGTCATTTTGAGTTTCTGCATCATAAGCTGCCGGAAAATCTTGAAATGCTTGGTTTCCATAATCATATTCTGGTGCACTATTACCTGCGGATGGGACGTGGGTAAAAAGAGTATCACCATAAATTGTGTCGTTACCAATACCGGCTTCTATCCAATCATTGCCAATTTCTCCTAAAGGAGTATGCAATACTAAACCTAAACCAAACAAAGTTAGATCGCCATTTATTAGATCATCTCCTGCACCCGCTTTAATGTAATCAGCACCGAGTCCACCATGAAGGTATTCTTTTTGGTCATTACCAATAATTCGATCATCTTCACCACTTGCTAAAATAAATCCTGAATAAGCCGTGTCATTAGTAATTACTTGCGCTACGTCAAGTCTCTCCCTTGAACAGCTATTATCAGTAACTACTTTATCCCATGAATATAACCAAACCATTTGACCCGCTTCTGGAACCGTATTAGGACAAGTACCTTCGAAAGAGGCTGATGCATTGTGAGTTTGAGTAGTGACATCGTCTAGAGAATCAATGTCTGTTGGTAAGGTAATCCCTAAATTTCCATTGGTGAATTTGGGGATGTTAACAACCGATTTAACTTGACCATTATCTTCAAACTGAATAGTCAGCGTGTCATCAACTAACATATAAAGGATCTCTTTGTCTTTATTGTAATAAGAAGAAGAGTTTGCTGATTTTCTTTTTGCGCCAGAACCGTCTACAACTTGATCTTCGTATTTGACGATACCAGTATCATCACTTTTATCATCTTCGATATTGTAAATTTTGTCGTTCCCAGAATCAGCGGTAAATAGATAAGTATCGTTGCCTTCACCGCCATCTAATATATCGGAGCCTTCTTCGCCTTCTAGGGTGTCCTCGCCTTTGCCGCCAATTAGAGTGTCATTACCTTCGCCACCTTTTAAGGTGTCATTACCAGAACCACCCTCTAGGTGATCGTCACCACCCAAACCTGAAAGTGTGTCTTCACCTTTCAAACCGTATAGACGATCAGTCTCAAACGAACCATTCATAACATCTTCATAGAAAGCACCAAACCTGACAGTTGCTTCCTTCACACCAGCAACTTGGTTAATAATAATGTTTGAAACATGGCGATATTCAATGTGTCCGAGTCCCACTACCTTTCCAAAAGTCTCTTTATTAGTATTAGCATTTAATTGAGTAGCCAGCATACCGGCCAAATCACGTGCAGCACTTTCTGAATAATCATCTAAATCAATATCAGAGTAGCTGGCGGAGCTACCAGTAAACCCAAATGGAAGTCCTTTTAACGCTGAATGTATCGTACTTTTTTTAGTGGCATCACTTTCGTTGTAATAATCAAATATCTGATTAGGCGATTTACCGGCAAGTACTTCGATCCTCCCATCGGAAATGGCATTTGTTGCAATACCAGAAATACCATCCCAAAGTTCTTCGCTATAAGCCGTATTTGTTACGTGGTACATGCCATCAATTAAAGTGTCTAGATGTTCAGATTCTAAATAATTTGCGGCGTCCATCAAGGCCGAGTGTTTTGCTAAATCGTAGTTATGATCTAGCTTATAAAAACTCCATGCAACTCCTAAAGAGTCAACAATATATTCCGAATAGTGACTCGCTACATTCCCTGGAAATTCGATGTTCACTGGTATTCGATCACCTCCACCCTGTTGAGTAAATGTCAGATCGCTAGTTGTCATATTAAATCCATCAGCCGCATACATATCACTGATCGAATTATAATTACCCCCATAACTAGCAGCTCCGCCAATTTGCTGATAAAAACTATTCTCGTCAAGTTTAAGGGGATATATTCCCTTAAATACAGTAGCCAATCGACCGGCAGTTCCCCCAGCATTAATCGTGTACGAGTCTTTAGAATAATTATTAAATAGTCTACCAAATGCAGCCGTTAAATTTCCTCCTAAGCTATGCCCCGCTCCATTTACATTTTTAGCAGCAAACCAACTTGGATGACCTGCACCATCCGAAGCTTGACCAAACTCCAACCAATAATCTCGAAATAAACTCTTTTTGACATAATTGTAGTTACCACCCTCAGGTGCTTTTAACCGTTGCACGTAGTTATACAAATCAGTGACTTGGCCTCTAGGAACGCCGGAGCCAACAATACCGATAATATCAGCACCAACTATATCCAGCCCCCCATTGGTTCCTCTTGATGCAAAAATAACTTCTTGAGTATTTTTGTTTTTAAAAACGGTGGCTGAAAAACCTGTGAAAAAATCATCTTTAGTGTGATTAAGTAGTTCAAACTGGTCAGTAAATAGCTTTCGCTTGTTTGTATTGATAAATCCTTTTTCGTTTTCTTCTAGAAAATCCTGCAAATCGGTAGGTAATGCATCTCCTTCATTAAAGTCTTCGTAAGCCGCTTGAGCAATCATCGCATGATAGAACAATTCCTCAATATTCTTTCCCCCTTCACTTGATTCAGCCCAGCTTGATGGAATGCTACTAATGAGCAAGCATAACCCAACAGCAACTAAATTATTCATTTGGCTTAGTTTATTTTCCTTGATGATTCCTAACATTATTTATTCTCCTTAATAAAAGTGTTTTCTAATAGAAAAGCACTACCTAGATCTCTTCTCTTGTATTTACCATGATTGTAAGAGCATTCTGGCAATCTAAATAGAGTTAGATACCCTCTAACACTCTCACTCTTAATATTTTGATGGACATAAGTATATGCCGCTATTTTTTTTTGTTCAAAAAAGTCATATATAAATCTATGACTATAAATCAAATTCCATGTTTTTCGGCTCTTATAAAATTGTCCATAACGTGCGTTCCTAAAAACCTCATTTCTTCTTTCACCCTCAACCAAAATACCATCCCGCTTAGAGTGGGGAATATTATCGATATGTTTATAAACACCCCATCCTGCAAACTGTTTAACTCCCAACGATAAATCAATCGGCTTTTTGATAAAACCCGTTGGAGCGGATATGATATATTCAAAATCAAAATCTGCACTATATTTGCCGGAGTTTTTATATAGACTATCCACAATCAAAATATCGGGTTTAGCCACTTTTTTCTCAGGCAAATAAACAGGTGCATTACTACACGCATTTAATAGCAACGCATACTCAAACGCATGAAAATACATTGGTGCCATTAATATCCAAAAACAAACCCATTTTCTTCGCCGAAGTGGATTCTTTGCTTTTTGATAGCTAAACAACCCAGAAAGAAACCAACAAAACCACCAAAACAATGCATAGGCAGCTAAAACCATTAAACCAATCATTATGATTTCCTTAATGTGAAATATTTAGAATTTGGAAGGTGCTGTTGAAATGAAAGACAAACGAAAGAGCAATGCAGTATATTTTTTAACAAAACATTCAAAAATGAGATAATGTAAAAGGTGATTTTCAGGAAGGTGTTATTTAATTGAATAGAACCAGTATAGATTTTTGGTTCAAATCCATTTTGAAAGATGCCTCTCCGACATTCCATAAAGTGTTTTAACATTCCGTTTCCTTGCAAAATTCCTTTAGCGGATAAAATCATACACGCTTCATTCTTAAATAAAAGAGATCTTGTTCTGATTATTTAATTATTTGTTTTTTTGGTTAACAGCTCAACCAAAAGCCGCAGTTAAACCGCCTCCCAAACTATGACCTACACCATCGACCTTATGATGAAACCAATCGGTATGACCCTCACCATTGGTTTTCCAACCAAAATCTAACCAAAACTCTTCAAAAACGGAATCGTTTAAATAGCGATAGCCTGCTCCTTCGGGTGCCTTTATCCGTTGGATATAATTGTATAAATCTCGCACTTGAAATTGCGGAACACCCATTGCTGCAATACCGTAAATATCGGCTTCAACTATATCTACCAGATCTGAAGTTCCACGCGCTGCAAAAATTGTTTTTCCGGCATTGTCGCCTGTAAGATACTTGAACATGCCACCCGCAAAACCGGAGCTAGTGTTAGGTTCGAAGTCTAAAAGTTCGAAGTTTTCTGTGATGACGTTGATTCGACCTTGCTCATCTCTCCAATCTTTGTGTAGTTTTAAAGTATTCTTGAATTCTATTGAATTTTCTGGAAGATCAACATAGATAGCATCAGCAACCAGAGAGTTCATAAACAATTCTTCAATCGTTTTACTATTCTCCGCTTGCACACTCAAAGAAAGCGAACTTAAAAAAGTCATACTTAAAACCAGCTTTAGTTTCTTAAAATCAACTTTACTCATTATTTATTCTCCATAATAAATGTATTTTTAACTATATCTTGATAACCTAGATTAAAATCTTTTTTGTTTGGACATTCCTCAAGACGCACATGAAAGAAACCTAAAAGATTTCGCTGGTAACTTTGAGGAAACACAGGGATTATTTGAGAGATTTTTTCTTTTTTTATAAAATCATATATATATCACTGCTATATGAATACCATGTTTCTAATTCTGGAGCAGGTTCGTTCACAAGTAAGTAACGAATTTCATATAAAACTTCTTGCTTTTCATTACCACCCAAAGGCTCTTTTTTATAGGGGTAAACAATGTAATCATCAAACTGTTTTATTGACTGATTTAAATCAACTGGTCGGTTATTCATGTAGTGGGGCGAAACTATATATTTAAACATACCATCAAAATAGCGACCTTTATTTTTATATCCAGAATCATCTGTTATCAAAATGTCTGGTGCTTTAATTTTCTCCTCAGGAAAGTAAACCACCGCTTCTTTACAAGCTTGTTGCAACAAAATATATTCAACTAAATGAATATAAACGGGTAATAATGCGGGAATTAAGAAAATCCCAATTCTCTTTATTTGAAGATGAGGCGTGTTTTCTTTAATAAACAAGCCAGAAAGAAACCAACAAAACCACCAGAATAATGCGTATACGGATAAAACCATTAAACCAATCATTGGAGTCTCCTTAAACTAAAATCATTAAAACTTGGAAGGTTTTTTTGAATTAATAGACAAACGAAAATACAACCTAAGATATGTTTTAATAAAATATTCTGAAATGAGATAAGACAAAAGATGATTTTTAGAGAGGTGCGATCTAATTGATAAGAATCAGGATAGATTTTTAATTTAAGTCCAGTTTTAATAATGTCATACTGACATTCCATTAAGTTTTTTAACATTCCTTTTCCTTGCACAGTTCCTTGAGCGATTAGAATCATACACGAATCATTTATAAATAAAAGTGCTCTTGTTCCGATTATTTAATTATTTGTTTTTTGGTTAACAGCTCAACTAAAAGCTGATTTTAAATTACCACCATCCAGAGCTTTTAAACGTTGAACGTAGTTATACAAATCTTTTGCTTGGTTTTGTGGAGCACCTGATAACACAATGTCATTTATATTTGCGTCAAGAAAATCGCCAAAGAGTCCTGCAGTCCCTCTTGATGCAAAAATAGCTTTTTGAGTATCTTTATTTTTAAAAACAGTCGCTGAAAATCCAGTCAAAAACCGATCGGGTTCATGGTGAAGTAAATCAAAATTTCCGGTAAATATTGCTCGTTTTTGTTTGTCTCCGTATTGATCGCTATCTTCCAATTTCTTTTCAAATGTACTAGAACTTTCACCTTCATCAAATTTGACATACGATGCTTCTGCAAGCATAGCGTGTTTAAATAGATTCTCAATTGATTTGACAGGTTCACTAGCTTCTGAAAACGCGCTTGTCGATATAAAACTAAAAAACAACGAACTCGCTAACAATATTAAAGTTCGAATGGCTACTTTACTCTTCCTGTTATTTTCTTTAAACACTAACTATCTCCTTTTGTGAATGTATTCTCTAGTAAAAACTTTATGTGTAAATCTCTGGATTTGTACTTCCCATGATTGTAAGTACATTCTGGCATCCGAATTAAAGTTAAAAAATTCCGAATACTGCTCGGATTTATCGATTGAGCAATCTCTCTAAAACCGGCAATCTTCTTTTTGTTTTTATAGTCATAAATAAAATAATCATGGTAGACAAACCCCCAACCTCTCTCAATATTTTGATAGAGTGCAAAATTTGCCCTCTCAAATATATCAAGTCTTTCCGCACCTAGAACCACATTTTCATCTGATGTCGATTTTTCTAAAACATTCTCGTAAATAGCATAATTTTCGAATTGCAGCCTCCCAACATTTAGGTCTATTATGGCGTATCCACTCCGCGTATCTGAGTCTATCGGAGAGATCAAATAGTCAAATTTTTTGGTGTGTCTGAATTTTTTTCCAACATTGTCGAACTCCTCACCGTTTGTTATAAGAATATTAGGCCTTTCGATTTTTTTTCAGGCAAATAAACAGGTGCATTACTACACGCATTTAATAGCAAAGCATACTCAAAAGCATGAAAATACATTGGCGTCATTAAAATCCAAAAACAAACCCATTTTCTTCGCCGAAGCGGATTTTTTGCTTTTTGATAGTTAAACAAACCCGAAAGAAACCAACAAAACCACCAGAATAATGCGTATACGGATAAAACCATTAAACCAATCATTGGAGTCTCCTTAAACTAAAACAATTAAAACTTGGAAGGTGTCTTTGAATTAAATGACAACCGAAAGAACAACCCACCATGTTTTTTAATAAACCATTCGGAAATAAGATAAGGCAAAGGATAGTTTTTAGAAAGGTATTATTTGATTGAATAAAATCAGTATCGACATTTGATTCAAATCCATTTTGAACGATTCCGCTCTGCCATTCCATAAAGTATTTTAACATTCCTTTTCCTTGCTAAGTTCCTCAAGCTGTTAGAATCCTATACGATTAATCTAGAAACAAATAGCGACCTTGTTCATATTATTAATTAATTTGTTTTTTTTGATTAACAGCTCAAGAAAATACCGCAGTTAAGCCGCCTCCCAAACTATGACCAACCCCATCGACCTTATGATGAAACCAATCGGTATACCCCTCGCCATTGGTTTTCCAACCAAAATCCAACCAATATTCTTCAAAAATAGAGTCGTTTAAATAGCGATAGCCTGCTCCTTCGGGGGCTTTTATTCGTTGGATATAATTGTATAAATCTCGCACTTGAAATTGCGGAACACCCATTGCTGCAATACCGTAAATATCGGCTTCAACTATATCAACCAGATCTGAAGTTCCACGCACTGCAAAAATTGTTTTTCCGACATTGTCGCCTGTAAGATACTTAAACATTCCACCCGCAAAACCGGAGCTAGTGTTAGGTTCGAAGTCTAGGAGTTCGAAGTTTTCTGTGATGACCTTAATTCGGTCTTTCTCATTTTCCCAACTTTCGTGAGTATCAAGCGTCACTCCAAATTTAGTCGTATCTTCTGGAAAATCAACATAGATAGCATCAGCAACCAGAGAGTTCATAAACAATTCTTCAATTGTTTTACTATTCTCTGCTTGCAAACTCAATGCAAAAGGGCTTAAAACAGCCATGCTTAAAACTATCTTGTCCATTTTTAGCTTTTTGAAATAAAACTTACTCATTATTTATTCTCCATAATAAATGTATTTTTGATGATATCTTTATATTTGAAATGTTTATTAGCCGAACATGCTTTTGGTTTTATGCGAAAATAGCCAATTAAATTATGATTTCGACTTCTAGATAAGACATTAACTATTCGAGAGATTTTTTTTTGTTCTAAAAAATCATATACAAAGTATTCAACCTTATGTGAAAACCAAGTTGTTTCGCTAATAGTGGGGCCATAAATAAATGCATATCTCACCTCTGCTAGTATTTCTTTTCTATCTTCACCCTCCAAAGGCTCAGCCTTATAGGGGTAAACAATGTAATCATCAAACTGTCTAACTGACTTATTTAAATCAACCGGGCGATTATTCATATGGTGAGGCGAAACGATGTATTTAAACATGCCATCAAAATAACGACCTTGATTTTTATACCCGTAACCTGTAATCAAAGTATCAGGGATTTTATGTTTCTCTTCAGGAAAATAAACCACCGCTTCCTTACAAGCTTGTTGCAATAAAACATATTCAACCAAATAAACATGAACGGGTAGTAATGCCGGAATTAAGAATATTCCCACTCGCTTAATTTTAGGATTGCGGGTACTTTCTTTAATAAACAAGCCAGAAAAAAACCAACAAAACCACCAGAACAATGCGTAGACAGCTAAAACCATTAAACCAATCATTGAGGTTTCCTTAAACTAAAACAATTAAAACTTGGAAGGTTTTTTTGAATTAAATGACAACCGAAAGAACAACCCACCATGTTTTTTAATAAACCATTCGGAAATAAGATAAGGCAAAGGATAGTTTTTAGAAAGGTATTATTTGATTGAATAAAATCAGTATAGATTTTAGGTTCAAATCCATTTTGAACGATTCCGCTCTGCCATTCCATAAAGTATTTTAACATTCCTTTTCCTTGCAAACTTCCTTTAGCAATTAGAATCCTACACGATTAATCTAGAAATAATCAAATTCTAAGGTTTGTGTTTGGCTAATAGAGTGATCAACACTAAGTGATTTGGCTGATTTTATTAGGTATTATTTATTCTCCTTAATGAAGCCGCTTTCGAATATCAATCGAACTATTAGTTCTCTTTATTGAGGTGGCACAGGTATCTGCAGATTATAACAAGCCTGAGATTTTAACTTGACACTCATAATCAACCATCTAGTCCAACCAGTTGAACACCTACTTAAATTGTATTCCCTCT
>Ga0316204_10004038_pt1 | contig 27463 bp, 20 predicted proteins | sample 6monrhotite_MG_2_FD_205661 | JGI IMG/M metagenome (GOLD analysis project Ga0316204, IMG submission 205661) | Microbial mat bacterial communities from mineral coupon in-situ incubated in ocean water Damariscotta River, Maine, United States -... | ecosystem: Environmental > Aquatic > Marine >...
TCCTCGCGGCGCCGCGGTCGTTTCCAGGACTGGCGGGTTCAGGGGCAGAACTCGATCGTCAACGCCTGCGACACGTTGAACCCGGCTCCGCTGCTCGCCGCGTCGCGGTAGAAGTACTGCGCATAGACCCGGGTGCCCGAGAGGACCGCGCCGGGACCACTGCCCATTGGCGCGGCGCTCGAGTCGACGGGGCGAACCACCGTGCCCTGCGCCGAGGAGGTCGCGGCCGGCGGGAGGCGGAACAGCCCGCCAGCGATGCACAGCCGCCCGTCACCGAGCGGCGTGGCCGCGTAGACCGGGTACTGCGGCGCGAAGCCGTAGAAGAAGAGCCCGAACTCACCGGACGGGAGCCCCGCAGCACTGAGGACGAGGTCGTTCGAGGCCAGGCTCGTGCTCCCCGAGGTCGTGAGCGTGGCCGAGACCCCCGTCGAGTTCGGGAAGCCGGAGCAGTGAGGCCAGACACTGCAACCCAGCGCCTCGTAGACGAGGCGCGGCTCGGTGAGGACCACCTCACTGGTCGCCGTCGCGAAGAGGCCCTGGATGTGCATGTCGAACCCCGGAACCAGACCCACGTCGACGACCAGGGTCAACTCGCCTCCGGCGGGGAGCGTTCCCAGCGCCGTCGTACCGCCGGCGAGGCTGAAGGGCGCCTGCAGGCCCAGCACGCCGCGGCGCGCTGGCTGATGGGCGAAGTCTCCGCCCGCGGACAGCGCGAGGTCGACCCGGTCTCCCGGCTGACCGCGGAAGGTCGCGCGCACGCGACCGGGCAGGAGCTGACGCGCCTCGATCTCGACGCTGCGCCCCTCGTCGAGCACCGGCTGCACGCAGCAGCCGACCACGCTCGTCCCAGGAACTCCGTCGGCGCCGGCCGGCAGCGGCGGGTTGCATGGGGCGCACGGCGCTCCCACACCAGCGACGCCGCCGAGGAAGCTGCAGCCCTTGTCCTCGAGTTGCGCGTTCGTCAGCACCACGGCGTCCCCGCCGTTGCCGCCGACGCCGGGGGTGTGCGGCGACGGGCCGTCGTCGGCGTCGCTGCCGGCGCCTCCCTGGAAGATCGACTGCGAGGCGAACACGAAGCAGTCCGTGAACACCGCCGCCTCGCCGCCGTTCCAGCCATCGTAGAGGTCCAGGTAGTACGGGTCGCGCCCGGGAGCGCCCAGGACGAAGCAGTCGAAGAGGGCGACGTTCGTCGCGACTCCGCCACCCTCCACGACGAGCGCGGGCTCCAGGTCGCCCCCGCCGCAACTGTACGTGCCCTTCGCATCCTCCCAGCAGCTCGCGTAGCCGGCGGTGATGGAGGTGTCGACGAAGACGACGTCGCTCGACCGGGTCACGTACGCCCCGCCGAACTGGTCGCAAGCGGAAGGCCCTGCGCAGGCGTCGCTCGATCCGACAAGCAGACAATCTTGGACCCGGACCGAGCCAGCGCAGTCCTGAATCGTCAACGTCCCCTTGGAGGCTCCAAGATTGGCGTCGTAGCCGTCGGTGAGCAGGAAGAGGTTGGCAATCAGCACCGACTGGTCCGGCCCCAGGTTCTCGACGATGAAGACGTGGTTCGGCGAGTAGCTCTCGAGGACCTGCGGTTTCGCGTTGGGGTCCTGACCGATGAGGTTGAGACTCTTCCCGTCGATGCGGATCTCTTCGAAGTACTGCGCCGGGCGAATGACGATGGTGTCGCCCTCGGCGGCAGCTGCAATCGCGTCCTGGATGCGCGTGAAGTCGCCGCCGCCGGCGCCATCGACGATCCAGGTCCCGGCGAACGCCGGAGTCGGAAGGAGGAGGGCGGCCAGGAGCGGGCGCTTGAGTCTCTGGAACATCTGCGAGTCTGGAACTGGAGAGCGGCGAGCATCTTCGAAGGTAGCACGACGGGCACAAACGCAGGGGGGCGACTCCGGGGAGTCGCCCGTGCCCGCGCGTCGCGTCCGCCGCTGGACCCGACGAGGTTCCTCCGACTCCGCTCCTCGTCAGGGCAGGAACGTCACCGACACCGCATCGGTGAGATTGAACTGCCCCGCGCCGGCGCCCGTGTCGCGGTACCAGTACTGGAACTTCCACGTCGCGCCCACCTGAAACAGGGAGCTGTAGGGCCAGATGCCGGTGTCGAGCGGGCTCGTGACGTTCCCGCTCGCGTCCGAGGTGAGCAACGGATACGTGCGGACCGCCTGACCGATGCACAGGAAGCCGTTGCCGAGCGGCGCCTGGATCTCGTTCGGCCCACGGATCATCAAGCCGATCTGCTGGGGCGGGAGGCCGGTCGCGGAGAGCACGAGATCGTCCGCTCCGAGGCTGCCCGCGCCATCCGCGTGGATTTGCGCAGCTTGACCTGTCGAGTTGGGAACCGAGCTGCAGTAGCGGGTGATGTCGCCCTCGAGTGACATCACGTACACCGAGCCGGTGTTGGAGAATGCCTCGTCCCCCGAATAGGCGCCGCAGACGAAGTCCATGACCCCGTCTCCGTCGATGTCACCGGCCGCGGCGGCCGCGCGACCGAACTGGTCCCCGGGGATCTTGCTCAGCAGCTGCTCGAGCGGGGCACCATCGACGCCGGAGAAGATCCGTACGGCGCCGTTGTCCGAGTACGTGCCGAAGTCGTTGGTGAGGCCGACGAGCAGGTCCTCCACGCCATCGCCGTTGCGATCTCCGGCGCGGTCGAGGGCGACCCCGAGGCGATGACTGTGCGCAAGCCCAGCGACATCCCACAGGGGGCTCCCATCCAGCCCGGAGTACACGCGCGCCCGCCCGTTCGCCGTGAATCCCCCCGAGTCGTACAGCTCGGCAGCGACGACGACGTCGTCCCTTCCGTCGCCGTTGACGTCGCCGAGGCCGGAGACGAAGCGGCCGAAGAGCGAGAACTGCTGATCGCCGTCGAAGCGGTGGATCAGGCTCCCGTCGACCCCCGAGACCACCCAGGCGATTCCGTTGTCCGACGGACCGTAGCCGTCGCCGCCGATGATGAGGTCCGGTACCGCGTCCGCGTCGACGAATCCCGCGGAGTCGACGGACCAGCCCATGCCCTCGAAGGGCGCGCCGTAGACCCCGAACAGCTCGGCCCCGTCGGCGCCGGAGAAGACCCGGACCGAGCCGGAGTTGTTTCCGTTCGTGTTGTCGTAGGCCACGCCGACCGCGACGTCGTCGTGGCCGTCCCCGTTGAGGTCGCCCAGGCCGGCCACGCCGCCGACGATGAAGTTGTTGGAGACGGTCACGCTGAACGTGTACAGCAGGCCGCCATCTGCACCGGAGAAGACCTGCGCGTTGCCGGTCGAGTCGCCCAGCCCGTAGTAGCGGGAACCGACGATGAAGTCGTCGTGACCATCGTTGTTCACGTCGCCGGCGCCCGCGACCTGTCCGCCGAACTCGTCGGCGTTGGCCGAGCCGTAGCGGGTGTAGAGGACCGACCCGTCGGCGCCCGACCAGACCCGCGCGTAGCCGAGGCCGCCCCCGGAGTTGTCGCGCGAGGCTCCGGCGATCAGGTCCGGCACGCCATCGTTGTTCACGTCTCCCGCTGCGGCGACGGACTCGCCCAGCTGATCGAAGCCGCCGTCGCCGTGGAACCAGTGGAGCTTGGTCTGGGCCGTGGCAACGCTGCCGGTGGCGAGGACGAAGCCGAGCAGAGAGAGGAGCGAGCGAGCAAGCATGCGAGTCTCTTTGTTAGGTCGTGCGAGTGTCGAATCCTGGGCGCTTGACCCGCACCAGTACCTCGAGTCTACGCGCGTTTTCACGTTCTCGCTCGATCGTTGTGCGAGAGCGCTGCGGCCGGCAAGGGAAGGGCCGCCCAGCCCCTCTCAACCGCCCGCAAGGAGCGAGTTGACGCGCTCGAGCCCGCGCTTCGCCTCGTCGTTCTTCGGAGCCCGCCGCAGCGCTTCCTCGAACGCCGTCTTCGCCTCCCGCAGCCGCCGCTGCTGTCCGAGCAGCTTCCCACGCAGCACGTACGGCTCGGCATCGCGCGGCTCCGCGTCGCCCGCGCGCCGGAACAGCTCGAGCGCCAGCTCACCGTCCTGCGCAACGAGGGCCGCCTCCCCCATCGCCATCAGCGTCGGCCCGTGCTCGCCGCGGATGCGCAGCGATTCGCCGTAGGCCGCGAGCGCGTCCTGCCCCCGCCCGGCACGCAGCCAGAGCACCCCGAGGTTGAAGTGCCCGACCGCGTAGTCGGGGTCGATCTCGATCGAGCGCAGGTAGTAGCGCTCGGCCTCGGCGAGATTCCCGAGCCGCCGGTGCGCGCGCGCGAGGCCCTCCGCCGCGCCCGGCAGGGACGGGTCCCCCGCGTGCGCGGCCTCGAAGTGCGCGAGCGCCTTCTCCACCTGGCCGTCGAGCAGCCTCCTGCGGCCCGCGAGCATCGAGAGCTCCGGGAACGGCGGTTCGTCGATGAGCAGGTCCAGGAAGCCCTCGAGGTCCTCCGCGCTCGGGGGCGACGCGAACGCGCGCCGCAGCGCGCCACCGGCGTCGAACACGAAAGTCGCGCCATCCGGCGCCTCGCCCGTGGCGCTCTCGAACAGCACGTCGCGGTGTGCGGGCTTCAGCGCGTCGCGCGCGGGCCACGCGGCATCCTGGGCGCCGATGCGCACGACGGTCACGAAGCGCTGGGTGACCTCGGGCGCGAGCGCCGCCAGCTCGGCCGCGTCGTCCGACCAGCGCGGGACCTGGCGCGCGCGGACCTCGTCCTCGCCCTCGACCAGCGTCAGGTGCTGCCCCAGCGGGAGGTCGCTCCAGGTCTGCACCAGACCCGACGGCCAGGTCACCGTCACCTCGTCGAGCTGCTCCGCCGCCCGCCAGGCGAAGTGCAGCTCGAGCGGCACCTGGCTCTGGAAGCCCTCGACGAGCTGCACGATGTCGTGTTGCTCCAGGTCTCCTGCGCGCGCCGTGACCGTCGCGCCGAGCGCATAGCGGTGGGACGCCGTCGCCTCGAGTCGCAGCACCGCGACCGCTCCAACGCGGCTCCGGTTCTCGTACAGGCGCAGCCCTTGGAGCGTGTAGGCAACGATGTCGAGGTCCCCGTCGCCGTCCACGTCGAGCGGCACCACGCAGCGTCCGTCCTCGATGTGGTCGAGCCCGAAGTGCCAGGCCGCGTCGTAGAAGACGTCGTCGTCGCTGTCCGCCTTGTAGAACAGGCGGTCGCGCTGGTAGCCCGCGTAGGAGCCGCTGAAGTTCTGGTCCGCGTTGACGTCGAAGGTCCGCTCACCGCGCTCCAGCAGAGCGCCGTCGGTCGCGACCTGGCGCCAGAAGAGGCTGTCCCAGTCGGGGAGGTCGGGGTCCGCGTGGGAGGTGAATCCGTTCGTCGCGAGCAGCTCCTCGTCGCCGTCGCCGTCGAGGTCGCAGAACATCGCGCCCCAGCCCCATTCGCCCTCGGCGACGCGCGCGGCGCGAGCGTGTTCATACCAGCCGCGCTCCGCGCCGTCGGTGGCCGCACGGTCCGTGTAGAGGAAGTTGCCGCCGGCGATCGTCAGGACCCGCTCGCGCGTGCGCTCGCTGATGTCGTCCGCGATCCGCCCGATGCGCTCTCCGGCCTCCGACGACATGTTCACGACGTACATCGAGAACTCGCCATCGTCGTCGTGGTCCGCAAGCGTGACGCCCATCGTGTACGCGGACTCGCCCTCGAAGACGGAGTCCCCCTTCGGCTCGAAGCGGCCTCCGCCGTCGTTGACCCAGAGCACGTTCGGGCCGAAGTCGTTGCCCTCGAACAGGTCCGTGTCGCCGTCGTGATCGAAGTCGTGCGGCAGGGCCACGTAGGTGTACTGCTTCCCGCCGAGGCCGCGCAGCGAGGTCTCTTCACGGAACTTCAGATCGCCCTGGTTGACGAACAGGTGGTTGTAGCCGCCGTCGTGGGCCTCGACGAGGTTGTACTCCTCGCCGCGCGACTCGTGTGTCCCGTAGACTCCGAAGAACAGGTCGAGGTCGCCGTCTTCATCGATGTCGATCGGCACGATGGTCTGCACGCCGACGCCGCGCAGACCGACGTCGTTGCGGAAGGTGAAGGCCGCCTCGTCGAGGCTCCAGCCGTCACCGTCGCGGACGTAGAGCCCACAGCTCGCCTGGTCGCCCTCGAAGCGCAGGACCCGTGAGCTGACCAGCTCCTCGAATCCGTCGCCGTCGAGGTCCGCGTACAGCGCCGAGATCCCAGCGTCGTTCGGCGCTTCGATCGGGAGCTCGCGCGGCACGAAGCCGCCCTGCCCGTCGTTCAGGAAGAGGGTCGCGAGCGAGCCGCCGAGGCACGCGATCACGTCCGGGTGGCCGTCACGGTTCCAGTCGCAGGCAGACAGGCCGCTCAGCGCGAGCACGCGGTGCTCGTCGATGAAGTCCTGCAGCAGCGCGCGGTTGGCGGGCGACATGCCGAAGGTGAAACCCGTCGCCGCCGTCACGTCGCGGAACAGCGGGACTGCGCCTTCGATCGTGGTGCACTCGAAGAGGTCGAGGACGTCGAGGCTCCATCCGCCGACCAGACCCTTCGAGAACTCGACGTCGAAGAGGGCGCGCAGGTCCGCGCGGCCGCCGGACGCGAGCGGCCCGGCCAGGTACAGCTCGGCGCGCCCGGTCGCCCGACCACCCGAGACGTCGAGCCAGAAGCGGTCCAGCTCGAAGCTCGCGCGCGACAGCTCGGTCCATCCAGCAGTCAGCTCGGACAGCCGTGCGCGCAGCTCCTTCCTCGAGAGCAGCACGTCCCCCGGCCCGTCGACGACGCGAATCGTCAGCGCCGCGTCGGGCACGAGCCGCCCCTCGCGAGGGTCGGGGAAGCGCCCAGCCGCGTCGATCGCGATGTTCCCGGGCGCGCTCTGCTCCAGCTTCTTCGCCATGGTCTCGTGCAGCTCCGCGACGGCCGCCTCCGAGCGGAGGATGCTGCGGACGAACTCAGCGGGCCGCTCCACGGGCACGTGGGGCAGCGCCGGCGGTGCCTCGCTGCAGGCGGTCAAGGCGAAGAGAGCGGTGAGGAGCAGTCGCGGGCGAGCCATGACGAGAGCGTACGCGAGCCGCTCCTGCGCGCGCCAGCCGGCCAGGAACGGATTCGGGGCGACCGGCGCTGCCGGCCGCCCCGAAGTGCGTCCTCCTCGTCGGTGCGGGCTTCGCGACCTAGCGCGCGCCCTCGTGGACGACCTCGCCCTCGATGATCGTGCCGACGCAGTGGGTCGTGTACTCGAAGGGGTCGCCGTCGTAGAGCGCGAGGTCGCCGTCCTTGCCGACCTCGATCGAGCCGACGCGATCGCCGACGCCGATCAGCTCGGCCGCCCCGAGTGTGATCGAGCGCAGGGCGCGTTCGCGACCCAGCTCGCTGACCGCGGCGATGGCCGCCTCGAACAGAATCACCCGCGTCTTCGGCACGTAGCTCTCGAAGCCGCTCTGCAATGCGATCGGGATCCCTGCGTCGGCCAGCTTCGAAGCGTTGAGCCACGAGAGGTTCTCTGACTCCCCCGCCGCGCGCTGCATGGTCGGATGAACGATGACGGGAACGCCCGCCGCGGCGATCTCGTCGAGCACGAGGTGCGCCTCGACGGCGTTGTCGAGCACGAGCCGCAGCTTGAACTCCTTCGCGACGCGGATCGCGGAGAGGATGTCCTGGTGGCGGCGGACCGTCACCATCAGCGGGACCTCGCGCGACAGCAGCTTGCTCACCGCTTCCATCCGCAGGTCGACGGCGAAGTCGTCGCCGCCCTTCGCCTTCTTCGCGGCGTAGCCCTGGCCCTTGACGAGCAGGTCGCGCAGCATCGCGACGGCCTTGCCCCGCGTGCCCGGCGACTTCGCGCCCTCGACCTGGGCCTCCTCCCCGAGCGTCGCCGCGACCATCGCGAACGGCACGATGACCGCCTGCTCGACGGTCGTCCCGCGCGTCTTGGCGATGAGGGTCTGGCCCGAGATCAACGCGCCAGGGCCGTGCCCCGTGTGGATCGTCGTGACGCCGAAGGAGCGCACCCAGTCGATGAGCGCCTCGCGGGCGTTGTAGGCGTCGATCGCGCGAAGCTCGGGCTGCAGCGGCTCCGAGCCCTCGAGCTGGTCCTGGTCGTGGGGCTGGTTCAGGTAGCCGGCGACGCCGACGACCGTGTGCGCATCGACGAGCCCAGGCGTGACGACGGCGGCCTCGATCACGCGCAACCCAGCAGGAATCTCCGTGACGAGCGCGGGCCCGAAGGCTGCGATCTTGCCGTCACGGATGATCACGACGCCGTCCTCGATCACGCCGCCCGAGACGGTGTGGAGCTGCGCGGCGCGCACGGCGAGGTCCTGCGCCACGGAGGGCGCCGCGAGCGCGAGGCCGGCGGCGAGGGTCTTGAGCCACATGGGAAGTCGGGGCGTCGAGATGGAGTCGGGAGCGAGGAGGTCGCGCGTACGCGCGGTGGTTCGAAGGAGACGCATCACTGTCCCTCCCCGCCGTCGCAGCAGCTCGTGATGGCGCGCGGCGAGCCGGCGCCCATGCCGCCCGTGGCGTACAGGCGGTCGTCCTCGTTCGCGCGGTCGAAGACCCGGCGGCCATCGATCCAGGTCTCCTGGACCTTCGTGTAGACGCTGAACGGATCGCCGTCGAGCACGATGAAGTCGGCGTCCTTGCCCGGCGTCAGCGAACCGATGCGATCCTGCAGGTCGAGCATCGCGGCGGGCTCGAGCGTGAGGGCGCGCAGCGCGCCCTCGCGCGTCATCCCGGCGCGGACGGCGAGTGCCGCCATGCGCAGGAACAGCCGCGAGTCCGTGATCCAGTCGTCCGTGTGGAACGCGACCTTGGCGCCCGCGCGCTCGAGCACCCCACCGGCCTCGTAGCCGACGTCGCGCGCCTCGAGCTTGCCGCCCGGGCTGTCGACGAGGATCAGCGAGCTCGGCACACCGGCCGCCGCGATCTCGTCCGCGACCTTCCAGGCCTCGGAGACGTGGTGCAGCACGACGCGGAAGCCGAACTCCTCGCGCAGCCGCAGCACGGTCAGGATGTCGTCGTGGCGGTGCGTGTGGTGGTGGACGATCCGCTTGCCCTCGAGCACCTCGACGAGCGCCTCCATGCCGAGGTCCCGCTCCGGCGCCTTCTCCGGGTCGTCACCGGCCGCGGCGAGCTTCGCCTGATAGGCCTGCGCCTTCACGAAGACCTCGCGCACGAGCGCCGCGGATTTTCCGCGCGTCCCGGGGAACGGTGGGTCGCGGCGCGAGTTCGTGCCGTTCGCCATCTTCATGCCGCCCATCGGCGCGCCGTCCGCGTCGCGCACGACCCACTCCTCGATCGTGTTGAGGTCCCGCAGCTTGAGGTACACGGTCTGACCGCTCATCAGGTGGCCGGAGCCGGGCATGACGTTGGCCGTCGTGATCCCGCCGGACTGCGCGCGCTGAAAGCCGGTGTCGCGCACGTTGATCGCGTCGAACACCGAGACACCGGGCTGGATCGGGGCCGAGCGGTCCGCCGCCCAGCCTCCGCCGAGGTGCGAGTGCGTATCGACGAGCCCCGGCATGACGACCTTGCCGATCGCGTCGTGCACGTCGGCGCCGTCGGGGATCGTCACGGTGCCGGCCGCTCCGATGGCGACGATCTTCCCGTCCTGTACGAGGATCACGCCGCTCTCGATCGGCGGTCCGTCGATCGGGAGGAGCTTGGCGCCCACGAAGGCGGTCGGCTGCTCCTGCGGCGCCGCGCCCGCGATGGCGGTCAGGAGGCCAGCGGCGAGGCCGGCGAAGAGTCTGCGTTGGTGTTCTTTCATGGTGTGTCGGGGATCAGACGCCGGGGTCGGCCTCTTCGGCGCGCTCGAGCTCTTCCAGCGTCACGGGGCGATAGCCGCCGCGCGAACGGAACCAGAGCCAGATCAGGCCGAAAGCGATGACGAGCAGGGCAGGGAAGCGGACGGCGTACATCAGCACGCTGCGCCCCGCCACCTCGTCCTCCACCCGGAAGGACTCGCGCACGCGCAGCTCCGCGGCTTCATCCAGCCCGTCCATCCACGCCCAGCCGGCGACCACTCGCGCTTTGGCCTCCTCGCCGAGCCCGGCCACGTGCTCCTCGCGGTCCAGGATCGTGTTCCCGTTGTCGTCGAGGTCGCTCGAGATGAGGATCGCCGGATCGATGGCGGCGTGGGTCTTGCCGAGGAACGCGTTCTGGGTCGTGGCGTACTCGACGAACTCCGGCTCGCTCTCATTGAGCGCGCCGTGGATCGAGGTGTCGAACGCCACGCCGAGGATCGGCGCGCCGATGACGCCCAGCGAGAGCAGGCCCATCGCGGAGACCGTGTTCAGGGTCAAGGCGCCGCCCTGCGGGTAGCGCTCGGCGGTGAAGCCGAGGATGCACGGCCAGTAGTACGTCTGGCCGATGGCGTAGATCAGGAAGGCGAAGAACACCGCGGGGCCGGCTGCGCCCGAGAGCCAGGCGAGGCCGACGGCGGACAGCAGGCCGCTGAGCGCCAGGAGACCCGGCGGCGAGAAGTGCTGCAGGATGCTGCCCGCGAAGACGCGCAGGATCAGCATGACGCCGGCCGAGAAGACGATCGCGTAGCCGACGGAGATGCCGAGCCCGTCGAGCGCGGGCCCCATCAGCTTCTGGATCCAGCCGTCGGTCGCGAGCTCCGCGGTTGCGACGGGGATCATCAGCAGGCACAGGGCGAAGAACAGCGGCCGGCCGAACGACTTCACGGCGAAGCCGAAGACGGCGCCGAACACGAGGCCGGCGATCACGCTGGTCTGCAGCCAGTCGCCGGACGCGAAGCCGAGCGCGTTGCCGAGCTCGTGGATGATGAGGGTCGACGCGAGGGCGGAGCTCAGGAAGCCCACCTGCTGGAGCATCTCGCGGAACGGCACGCCCGCTTGAACGCGCTCGTCGGTCGGGAAGCGGCAGGGCCCGTACATGATCGCGTAAGCCAGGGTCGGGAGGAGGATCCAGAGGCCGTGGAGCCGCCACGACTCGAAGCCGGCCGCGTTCGCGCCCATGATCAAGAGCGTCCCACCTGCGACCCCCGCCGGCCAGGCGGCGTGGAGGATCGTGAGCCACTTCGTCTTCTCCTTCGGATAGACGGCAGCGCAGACGGGGTTGATGACCGCCTCGACGACGCCGTGGCCGAGGCCTGCGAAGATCGACGCGTAGTACAAGCTCTCGTACCCGTTCGCGAAGAAGAACAGCACGCCTGAGAGCGCTTGAAGCGCGAAGGCGGCGTACATCGGCTTCTTGTAGCCGATCTTGTCGACGACGAGGCTGAACCCGATCATCGTGACCGCGATCGGCCAGAACGACGCGCCCATGATCTGCCCGACCTCTTGGTAGGTCAGCGTGAACTCGCGCCCGTAATCGCCCTGCTTGGCGATGCGGAAGGCGAAGCCGAATCCGGCAGCGGTGAGCGACAGGAAGCTGGCCCAGAAGAGCAGGCGCTTCTCACGGTCGGTGAGGTCAGTGCCCTTGACGATCTCGGTCATCGGCGGTCTCCAGAAGACAGAACGGGGGATCGAACTCGACGCCACGCGGGAGCGCTGAGGGGCGACGTTGTAGCAGATAGGCCCCACCAAACGCACTCGGGGCCGACCAGCCGCCCCGGATAGGGGCTCCTGAGCTACGAGCCGTGTCTTCTGGGTCGAGGCCAGCCATCTCGGTCGCTACCCTCTCCCCGTGAACTTCCGTCGTATTCAGCACGGCGTCGTCGACTCGACGAACGAGCGGGCCTTCGCCGCGATCGAGGAGGGCTCGGCGCTGCACGGTGACGTGCACCTCGCGCGCGGCCAGACCCTCGGGCGCGGCCGCCAGGGCAAGCCGTGGCACAGCGCGCCCGACGAGGGTCTCTACCTCAGCGTCGTGCTGCTCCCCGAGCCGCCGCCGTACAAGCCCGCCGCCCTGACCATCGCCGCTGGGCTCGCGCTGGTCGAGGCGCTGAACGACCTCGGGCTGCCGCCGTTCGGCGAGCGCATGCCGAAGCTCAAGTGGCCCAACGACGTGCTCGTCGGCGGCGCGAAGCTCAGCGGCATCCTGACCGAGACCCGCGGCCTCGACCTCTCGCAGCCCCACTACGTCCTCGGCATCGGGATGAACGTTCGCCAGCGCCACTTCCCGCGCGAGCTGCTCGCGGAGCGCGAGGTGACGAGCCTCGCCGCGCTCGACCTCGACACGACCTGCAACGAGGCCGCCGAAGCCGTCCTGACGCGCCTCGCGCCGCGACTCGAGCAGGTGCGCGGCCAGCACCGGCGGCTGGCCGACGACTACCTCGCCGCCACCGGCCTGGCGGGCATGCCCGTACGCGTGAGCGTCGGCAAGGAGACGCACGTCGGCGTCCTGGGCAGCATGAGCCTGAACGACGGCCTCGAGCTGCGCTTGACGAACGACGCGATCGAGCACATCCCGATCGAGTTCGTGCAGGCGGTTCAGCTGCTCGACTGATCCACCGAGGCCTCGCGAAGCACGCATCGCGAGATCGGAGTAGGCTCGGCGCGCCGGCGACTTCCCGCCTGCCCACCCGCCCCTTCCACTGCGAGGCCCGATCATGCGCCAGCCCCTCCCGATGCTCCTCGTCGCCGCCGTCCTGATGCTGACGGGCGGTCTCTTCACCATGGCTCACAGCGCCAGCTCGGCCGCAGGCCTGCTGAACGTGACCGGCGTGCGAGCCCAGTACGTCGACCTCGACGGCAACCTGCCCCACGTCGACACGACCTGCCACCTCATCAACACCGACCTCATGGCGCCGATCGTCCTCCGCAACGTGCGGGTCCTCGGCCCCGGAGGACGAGTGGACGTCCTGGCGAACCTGACCAGCCTCGACGGCACCGTCCTGCCGCCGCTGGGTGAGCTGCGGATCCCGATCGACAGCTCGATTCCCGGGCTCCTGCCGCAGACGACCCTGAGCGCGCCGGGGGTCCGCAGCGTGATGATCACCTGGGAGGGTTCTCCGGAGAGCCTGAACCTGACTGCAGTGATCGAGCGCTATCCGCCCTCCTCGGTCGACCGGCGCGCGCACATCGTCGCGGACGGGTATGCCGTCGGACTCTGATCAGAGTGCGTAGGTCGGTGAGGATCCTCTTCCCCGCGCTCGTGGGACTCGGTCTCGCGAGCTGCGCGTCCCACTCCCCGCCGCCGAGCGCGGCCCCCGTCCTCGAGCTCGAGGCCGACCGCAGCGTGACCGTCGGCGCGGCGCCGCACGGCATGGCCTTCGCCGACGGGTTCGTGTACATCGCGGTCTCCGGCGAGAACGTCATCGCGCGGATTGACCTGGAGACCCTCCAGCCCGAATCCCGCTGGGAGGCGCCCGGCGTGCCCCTGGACGTGCGCGTGGTGGGCGACGAGCTCCTCGTGCCGCAATTCGGGGAGAGCGCCGTCCTGCGCCTCGATCGCGCGACCGGAGAGCCGCTCGGGTCCCTCCAGGTCGGCGCCGGCCCCTCGCTGTTCAACGTCCGGCAGGCGGCGCAGGCGGCCTGGATCGTCTGCGAGCACGCGGATCGCGCGGCGCTGATCGGCGGCCGGCCGCCCGTCGTCCAGCGGACACTCGAGGTCGGCGATCGGCCCTATCCGGCCGAGATCCGCATCGACGCCCGCCAGCTGTTCGTGCCGCTGTACGAGGAGCGGGCCGTCGCCGTGTTCGAGCTGGAGACCAGCCGCCGCATCGCGACCGTGCCGCTCGGCGACGTCCCGCAAGGCGGCGACATGACCCTCGACGGGCGCTACTACCTCGTCGCGTGCCGCGACACGGGCTCCGTGGCCGTCATCGACACGATCTCCCACGAGGTCGTGCTCACAATCGAAGAGGGCATCGGGCCCGATCCGTTCGCGGTCGCCATCCCCGGCGACGGGCGCTACGCCTACGTCAACAACGCGGGCGGCGACACGCTGTCGCGCATCGACCTCGCGACCTGGCGCGTCGACGCGCGCATCCGGACCGGCGCGCAGCCGATCGTGATGCGCGAGTACGGCGACGCCCTCTACGTCACGAACGAGGTCGACGGCACGCTCTCGGTCATCACGCTCCCCTAGCCGCCCGCCGGGGCGCGCGGCCCCCCGGCCGCTACGGCTTCGTGACCTCGGCGTCCTCGACGATCAGCGCGTACTTGTACCCGTAGCCGAAGTCCTTGTCGGCGACGAGCTTGCCCTTGACGAGCACGACGTCGCCGATGGCGACCTTCGCCTGGGTGGTGATCGTCAGGTCGTTCGTCCCCTCACCGCCCGTGCCGTCCTGCACGTGCAGCCAGTTCTTGCCCATCACCTCCGGCGTGAACTTGACGACCTCGGCGCGCAGGAGGATCTCCTTCCCGACCCAGGCGTCCTTGCCGACGATGAGCTCCTCGACGGTCTGTCCGCCCGCGGCGCGCTCGACGGCGCCCGCGACGCTCGCTCCCGCCGGAGCGGCCGACGAGCCGGTCGGGAGGATCTCGGCGCCGGGGTCGGCGGACGCCGCCCCATCACCCGCCGCGACGCCCACGAGCGCGGAGCCGAAGTAGATCGTCTCGAAGGTCCGGTCCAGGGTCGGGCTGTGGAAGCCCGGCATCGCCTGCGGGTTCGAGACCTGCACGGTCTGGCCGACGGCGACGGGCGTCCCGGGGCCGGCCGCCCAGGCCTCGCCCGAGGCGGTCTCCAGGCGCACGTAGGTGTATCCACCCGCGTCCATCGTCTCCGCGACGGTGCCGACCAGGCCCCCGCTCGCCGGGGTCGATGCCGGCGCCGGCGTGCCCGTCGTTGCGGAGTGCGGACTCTCCGGGGTCGACGGCGCGGAGGACTCGGCGCCCGCGGGGGTCTCCGCCTGGCGGGGCTGGTTGGAGCAGGAGGCGGCGAGAGCGGCGGCGACGACGAAGGACAGGACGGTGCGGTTCACGGGAGTCGGGGGTCGGAGAGGAAGGGACGGGCGAGAGGATAGCGCCCCTGGGCTCGGAATGACCCCCGCCGGCGCTCGGGTGCCGCCCGACCGTTCTATACTGCGCGGCTTCCGGCCCCCCGCCGACCCCTCCAAGAGCCCCATGACCCGACACGACGGACGCGCCCCCGGCGAGATGCGGACCCTCCGCTTCGAGCGCGGATTCACGAACACCGCCCCCGGCTCGGTCCTCGCCTGCTTCGGCGAGACCCGTGTCCTCTGCACCGCGACCTACACGGACGGGGTGCCCTCGTTCCTGCAGGGCAAGGGCCGCGGCTGGATGACGGCCGAGTACTCGATGCTCCCGTCCTCCACGAACACCCGGAAGTCTCGCGACCGCGCTGGGCGCGTCGACGGCCGCTCGGTGGAGATCCAGCGGCTGATCGGGCGCAGCCTGCGCGCCGTGATGGACTTCAAGCAGATGAGCGAGCGCACGATCTGGATCGACTGCGACGTGCTCCAGGCCGACGGCGGCACGCGCACGACCGCGATCAGCGGCGCCTGGGTCGCCTTGCACGACCTGCTCACCTCGATGGACGAGAAGCGCATCCTGCGCGGCTGGCCGCTCGTCGGACAGCTCGCCGCCGTGTCCGTCGGCCGCGTCGATGGCATGGAGGTCTGCGACCTCGACTACAAGGAAGACAGCACCGCCGAGGTCGACTTCAACCTGGTCATGACCGACAAGGCCGAGTTCATCGAAGTGCAGGGCAGCGCCGAGGGCGCTCCGTTCTCGCGCGCGACGCTCGACCTGATGCTCGAGCAGGGCCACGCGGCCTGCAACGAGATCTTCGCCGCCCAGAAGGCCGCCCTCCAAGCGCGCTGACCCCGTGAGCGAGACGCCCGCACAACTCCTGCTCGCGAGCGGGAACCCGAAGAAGCTGAAGGAGCTCGACGCGCTCCTCGGACCGCTCGGGATCGAGCTCCTGAAGCCCGCCGACGTCGGCGGCCTCCCGGAGGTGATCGAGGACCGCCCCGACTTCGCCGGCAACGCCGCGAAGAAGGCGAGCTCCGCGGCGGTCGCGACCGGCAAGTGGTCCCTGGCCGACGACTCGGGGCTCGAGGTCGACCACCTCGGCGGCGAGCCCGGCGTCCTGAGCGCGCGCTACGCCGGCGAGCACGGCGACGACGCCGCGAACAACGCAAAGCTCCTGCGTGAACTGGACGGCGTCCCGCGCGAGCAGCGCGGCGCCCGCTTCGTCTGCGCCCTCGCGCTCGCGCGCCCCGACGGCACGATCGCCGCCGCGCTGCAGGGCACCTGCCGCGGCGTGATCCTCGAAGCCGAGCGCGGTACGCGCGACTTCGGCTACGACCCCCTCTTCGAGTTCGCGGAGGACGGCCACGAGGTCGTCGGCCGCGCCTTCGCCGAGCTGGAGCCCGCCGAGAAGGCGGACGTCAGCCACCGCGGCCGCGCCCTGCGCGAGCTCGCCGATCGCCTGAGAGACCTCCTGGCGCAACAAGTCTGAGCAGCACCCGTGGACACGAAATACATCCGCAACTTCTCGATCATCGCGCACATCGACCATGGCAAGTCGACGCTCGCGGACCGCATGCTCGAGCTCACCGGCTCCGTCCTGCAGCGCGACATGCGCGCGCAGCTGCTCGACGACATGGACCTCGAGCGCGAGCGTGGCATCACGATCAAGGCCCACGCGGTCACGATCTATCACGAGAAGGACGGCCAGCGCTACCAGCTCAACCTGATCGACACGCCGGGCCACGTCGACTTCAACTACGAGGTCGAGAAGAGCCTGCAGGCATGTGAAGGCGCGGTCCTGCTCGTCGACTCGTCGCAAGGTGTCGAGGCGCAGACCGTCGCGAACGCGTACCTCGCCGTCGAGCAGGACATGGAGATCGTGCCGGTCCTCAACAAGGTCGACCTCGCGCACTCGCGACCCGACGAGATCTGCGAGGAGATCGAGAACAGCCTCGCGATCGAGGCCACCGACGCGCTGCGCATCTCCGCCAAGACGGGCCAGGGCGTCATGGAGGTGCTGGATCGGGTCGTCGAGCGCATACCCGCCCCCGAAGGCGACCGCGGGAACCCCCTGCGCGCGCTGATCTTCGACGCCGTCTTCGACGAGTATCGCGGCATCATCGTGTACCTGCGACTGTTCGACGGCACGCTGAGGCGGCGCGACCTCGTGCGGATGCTCGGCACGGACACCGACTACGAAGCGCTCGAGATCGGACGCTTCGAGCCGAAGATGAAGAAGTGCGACGAGCTGACGGCCGGCGAGGTCGGCTACCTCGTCTCCAACATCAAGCGGCTCGGCGACGTACGCGTCGGCGACACCTTGACCCATGCGAAGGGCCCCAAGGTGAAGATGCTCCCCGGTTACGAGGAGCCCCGTCACATGGTCTACGCCGACTTCTACCCGACGAGCCCGGGAGACTACGAGACGCTGCGCGACGCGCTCGAGACGCTGTCCCTGTCGGACTCCTCGCTCTCGTACTTCCCGGAGACGTCCGACGCCCTCGGCTTCGGGTTCCGCTGCGGCTTTCTCGGTCTCCTGCACATGGAGATCATCGAGCAGCGGCTGGAGCGTGAGCACGACCTGGACATGATCCAGACGGCGCCGTCCGTGACGTACCGGATTCGCGAGCACGACGGAACCATCACGAACATCAGCTCACCCGGCGCGCTGCCCGGACCGGACAAGTTCGACGCGCTGCTCGAGCCGATCGCGCGCGCCAGCATGATGGTGCCGTCCGAGTACATCGGGGCGCTGATGCAGATCTCGATCGATCACCGCGGCATCTTCATCCGCCAGGAGCACCTGTCCCCGACGCGCGTTCAGCTGACGTTCGACATCCCGCTCGCCGAGATCATCTACGACTTCTACGACAAGCTGAAGTCGGCGACGCGAGGCTACGGCACGCTCAACTACGAGATCGTCGACTACAAGGAGGACGACCTCGTGAAGATGAACGTCCTCGTCAACACGAACGAGGTCGACGCGCTCTCGTCGATCTGCCACTCGTCGCAGGCGCAGCACCGCGGCCGCGCGATCCTGAAGAAGCTCCGCAAGGAGATCCCCCGCCACTTGTTCGAGGTCCGCCTGCAGGCCGCCATCGGCAGCAAGATCATCGCGCGCGAGAGCATCGCGGCGCTGCGCAAGGACGTCACCGCGAAGTGCTACGGCGGCGACATCTCTCGAAAGCGCAAGCTGCTCGAGAAGCAGAAGGCGGGCAAGCGGCGCATGCGCCAGGTCGGCAACGTCGACATCCCGCAGAAAGCCTTCCTGGCCGTCCTCGGCGGCGACGACAAGTAACGCACTCCACTCGACGTCATGGCCGACAAGAACACAGCGGACTCGAGCGCCGACGAGGCGAAGCACCCCTGGCGGGACAACATCGAGGCGATCACCATGGCGGTGATCATGGCCGTGATGCTGAAGTACTTCATCGTCGAGGCCTACAAGATCCCGACCGGCTCGATGCAGCCCACGCTGATGGGCAACAACGAGACCGCGATCAAGGATCGCATCCTCGTCGACAAGTTCTCGTACCACTACCGCGACCCCGAGCGCTGGGAGGTCACGGTCTTCAAGTACCCGCTCGACCTCTCGAAGAACTTCATCAAGCGCATGGTCGGCGTCGGCCCCGAAGAGCTGAAGATCGAGAACGGCGACCTCTGGAACCGCCCGGACGCGAACTCGGACTGGAGCGTGCTACGCCGCCCGGAGCCCGTGCAGAAGGAGGTCTGGAAGCCGCTCTACGTCGGCCACGAGGACCTGCCCGGCTGGAAGGCACTCGGTGGGGCACGCAGCTGGGCCGTCGAAGAGGACGTGGTCGTTGCGCGCGGTGACGGGAGCCTGCGCTACCCGCCGAGCGGCGCGATCATGGACGACTATCGCCACGGCTACCCGCTCACCGTGCGTCGGGCGATCCGGACGAACCGCTTCTCGTCGCAGAAACCCGTCGGCGACCTGCGCGTCGAGGGTGAGGTCGAGGCGCTGGCAGGCCTGGAGCGCGTGATGATCGAGCTCCGTGAGGGCACGCGCGGCTACGCCTTCGTCCTCCCCGGCCCCGCCGCGGACGCCGAGGCCCGACCGACGATCGCTGCCGACGACACCGGCCGCGTCTCGCGCCTCACCGGTGACGAGCGCGTGAAGCTCGACGAACCCTGGCGCCTGTCCGCCGGCGACTCCGTCGAGTTCGCCGTGCAGAACATGGACGACCTGCTCCAGCTCGAGATCGACGGCGAGGTCGTGCTGACCCTCGAGATCCCCCCCGCCAGCGACCAGCGCAGCTCGATCACGATCCACGTCGAGGGCGAGGGCGCCGACTTCGAGGACATCGCGGTCTACCGCGACATCTACTACCTCGGCGACTCGATGGCGCGCGACCAGTGGCAGATCCCCGCGGGCCACTACGTCATGCTCGGCGACAACACCCAGGACTCGAGCGACGCCCGCGAGTGGAGCCTGGAGCGCTACCGCTATCCCAAGGACGGCGGCGAGGTCCTGCGCGGCAACCACCGCGGCAACAACGAGAACCCGCAGATCGTCCAGGGCCTCCCCGGCGGTCCGGAGATGTGGTTCCGCGACGAGTGGGGCGAGCTGCACCACTTCAAGGCCAACCTGGCCGAGCGCCTCACCCCCGAGGCCGTCTCCTTCGTCCCCCGCGAGCTCGTCACGGGCCGCGCCGTGGTCGTCTTCTGGCCGATGAAGCCCAGCTTCAAGCTCTGGCGCCTCGCCTGGGTGCACTAGCGCGCCGGGCCTCCACCAGAGGCCCCTATCAGCAAGTCGAAGGGATGTTGAAGGCTGCCCAGGGGAAGATGGGCCCCTCCTGCCGACCGGGAGACTTGGCTCCCCAGGTTGTCCACATGGGCGACGAGCTCGAAACGGCCGCCGGGCGAGACCTGTCAAGCGCGAACCCTCGCCTTCTGTTCCACCCGGGAATCCACTCCGTTCGGGGAGAGCAATGCGACCTCGTATCGCAAATCGCTGCTCCAGAGTCGCTTAGGGCAGGGAACGGCGATCGCTGGATTCCTGGGCTCCGTAAGTCTCGCATCGAGGGCGCGTTCGACAGCCCGGGAACCCGAAACCGGCGCCTGCATTCTTTCCACCGGTTGTCCACACGAGTCTTTTGGCGCTCCGGACTTGCCAGCTCCCCGGTTCCCGCTCTTGGTCCCCGTGAAGAGCGGGTGAAACGCGAGTCGTGGGGCTGCTCGGCGTCCCCGCGGAATCGTTCGAAGTCCCCGTCGCCTTCCAACTTAGGAATGCGGCCCCAGCACGTTAGGATCCGCCCCATGAGGGAGACGCGTCGATGAGAGAACCGGGGGAAATCGCCGAGGGCGAGCTGCTGCTGGACGTGACGGGCCTGCAGAAGGCCTTCAAGGGCCGCCGTGTCGTCGACGGCGTCTACTTCAACGTCCACGCCGGCGAGATCGTCGGCCTGCTCGGGCCGAACGGCGCCGGGAAGAGCACCAGCTTCCGGATGACCGTCGGGCTGATTCGACCGGACGCGGGGCAGGTCATCCTGCGCGGGAAGGACTGCGCCAAGCTGCCCATGTTCCGCCGGGCCCGCCTCGGGATGGGCTACCTGCCCCAGGACACGAGCATCTTCCGCCGCATGAACGTCCAGGACAACGTCCTGGCGGTCCTCGAGACGATGAAGCTCTCCCGCAAGGAGCGGATCGTCGAGATGCACAAGATCCTCGAGAACCTCGAGCTCGACCACCTCTGCCACAACGAGGCCTCGACCCTCTCCGGCGGCGAGCGGAGGCGACTCGAGCTCGCTCGGGCCCTCGCCACGCGCCCCTCGGTCCTGCTCCTGGACGAGCCCTTCGCGGGCGTGGACCCGATCAACGTCCACGAGATCCAGGTCCTTGTCCACCAGCTGCGAGAGCAGGGCATCGGCATCCTGATCACGGACCACAACGTCCGCGAGACCCTCCAGAGCACCGATCGCGCCTACATCATCCACCAGGGCCACATCCTGCGTGAGGGCACCAGCGACGAGCTGGTCAGCGACCCCGAGGTCCGCCGGGTTTACCTGGGCGCCAACTTCGAGGTCTCCGTCAACAAGGTCACGATGCAGGAGGAGCAGGGCCTCTACGAGGACTGAGCTCCCGCCCCGCGAGGGGATTTTCACACCTGCATCGGCAGCGCGGGATTGCCCGAATCACGCGCCAGAGAGTATCGTCTTCGCCGCATTTTTCGGGCCGACCCGACGCGCCTCCCCCCCGGCTCCGCGCGCGCCCCGGCCACCCCTTTCCCAACTGCCCGAGTACCCGCCATGAAGATCGTCGCTTGCATCAAGCGCGTCCCCACCACCGACGCCGAAGCCAAGATCGGCGCGGACGGCAAGAGCCTGGACGCGACCGGCTTTCAGTACATGACGTCGTTCTACGACGAGATCGCGGTCGAGCAGGCCATCCAGACCAAGGAGGCCGCGGGTGGTGAGGTGACGATCCTCACGCTCGGGCCGTCGGAGGCTTCGAAAGAGGTCCGCGAGTGCATCGCGAAGGGCGCCGACGGCGGCGTCATCCTGACCGACGCCACCTGGACCGGGCGCGACAACCTCTCCACCGCGAAGATCCTCGCGGCCAAGCTCACCGAGATGGGCGCCGAGCTCGCCTTCTTCGGCAAGGTCGCCACGGACCGCGACAACAACGCGGTCGGCGCGATGGTCGCGACGAAGCTCGGCTGGTCCTGCGTCACCGACGTGATCGAGCTGTCGATCGACGGCGACAAGGGCACGGCCAAGCGCGAGACCGAGGCCGGCGTCGAGACGCTGACCTTCTCGTTGCCCGCCGTCGTCACCTGCGACAAGGGCCTCAACGAGCCGCGCTACGCGGGGCTCAAGGGCATCATGGCCGCGAAGAAGAAGCCGCTCGAGGAGACCGGCTTCGAAGACGTGCCTGCGCAGGCGCAAGTCGAGAGCCTCGCGCTCCCCGCCCCCCGCAAGGAGGGACGCATCCTCGGCGAAGGCCCCGACGCAGTGCCCGCGCTGATCGACGCCCTCCGCAACGAAGCCAAGGTCCTCTAGCTCACAAGCCACACAACCATGTCCATCCTCGTCTTCGTGGAACACTCCGGCGGCACCGCTCGCCGCGCTTCGCTCGAGTGCCTCGGCGCCGCCGCCTCCCTCGGCGGTGACGTCACCGCCGTCCTCTCCGGTCCGGGTTCGTCCGACGTCGCCGCGACGCTCGGCGCGAACGGCGCGACCAAGGCTGTCTGCCTGACCGGCGCCGAGAACTACAGCCCGGACGCCACGGCTGCGGACTTCGCCGCCGTCGCGCAGGAGCTCGGGGCCAAGGCCTTCCTCGCCGCCGCCACCAGCCGCGGCAAGGACCTCGCCCCGCGCGTCGCCATGCACCTCGACTCCGTGCTGTTCAGCGACTGCACCCAGCTCGAGTCGGCCGGTGACGGCTACCACGCCACGCGCCCGTGGCTCGCCGGCAAGGCGATCGCCAAGCTCGGCTCCAGCGGCCCGGTCTTCTGCGCCACGACGCGCGTCAACGCGTTCGCCGTCGTCGAGACCGGCGCGACCGCCGAGATCTCGGAGCGTCCGGCCACCACCGACGGCAAGGTCGTCGTCACGTCGATCGACGCCAAGGAAGGCGGCAAACTCGACGTCGCCGAGGCCCCGGTCGTCATCTCCGGCGGCCGCGGCCTGAAGGAGCCCGAGGGCTTCAAGATCGTCGAGGACCTCGCCGCTGCCTTCGGCAACGCCGCGGTCGGCGCGAGCCGCGCGGTCGTCGACGCAGGCTGGCGTCCGCACGCCGAACAGGTCGGCCAGACCGGCAAGGTCGTGTCGCCGGGCCTCTACATCGCCGTCGGCATCTCCGGCGCGATCCAGCACCTCGCCGGGATGAAGACCTCGGGCGTCATCGTCGCGATCAACAAGGACGCCGACGCGCCGATCTTCAAGCTCGCCGACTACGGCATCGTCGGCGACGCCTTCGAGGTCGTGCCGGCCCTGACCGAGGCCATCAAGGGCGTCATCGCGGGCGCCTGAGTCGCAGCCAGTCCTCTGCCGGCGCGAGCCAGCGGAGGCCCGAACGAGCCGGGGCGCCCCACATGGGGCGCCCCGGCTCTCGTTCCAGAGGGGCTCAGCCCTCGCGGCTCAGTTGGCCTTCGACGAGCCGCCCAGCTCGCCGAAGTTCGTGGTCACGCTCAGAACCATCGCCGCATCCGCCGCGTCGTCGTTCAAGCCGAAGACCCCGATCAGCTCGATGACGGTCTCGTCGCTGAGTTGCCGCGCCAGTCCCACGTCGAGGTAGACCGGGTCGATGTCGTTGGCGCCGTAGAAGTTCGCGAACTCGCCGAAGAACGCGGTCTCGTCACTGAACCACCAGTGCCCCTTGAGCGCGATCAGGTGCTGCAGGTCGATGCCACTCCCGGTGGGGTCGCCGAGCAGGCCGATCTCGTAATAGGCCGTCGCTTCGCCCTTCTCGGTGAAGCCCTTCGTCACCATGGCCGCGGCGAGGAAGTCGAACTCGCCCGTGCTGATCCCGCCCTCGTCCTTGCCCGTCGGGAGCTTCAGCTCGGTCTGTACGGCGCCGCTGGTCTGGGACTCCTTCTCGTCGAAGAAGCGGTTCCGCACGCCGAGGCGGAGGTCGCCGAAGCCGACGACGTCGTCGGTACCATCGCGTTGGGCGTAGTTGAGCGGTGACACGTCGATGTAGCCCTCGGTCGCCTCGTCCAGGCCGTACTTGAAGCGCAGCGGCACGGCGAGCCGGTCGCCCGGATCGAAGTTCACCTTGCCCTCGAACTCGAGCGTCCCCTCGGCGGTCGTCGCCGTACTCCGCGAGAACACGCCGAGCTGCGGAGCGGGGGGCGCCTGGGAGTCCGGCACCGTCGAGCAGCCGACGGACGTCGTGAGGAGGCAGAGGAGCAGCGCAGTAGAGGTTCGCATGGGGGGATGGGTGCGGGGGCGGATCGAAGCGCAGGGGCGCGACGAGATGATGGTCTCGCGCTCCCGCTCGGATCAAGCCGGTCAGCTTGATTCCACCGTGTGAAGACCCCGTGCAGGCACGCCTCAGCGCCGGCGGATTCCTTCGAGGCTCTCCTCGACCCGCTCTCTCAGCTCGGCGGCCGGCCCCTTCGGGTCGAGCGCGCGCACCGCCTCTTCGAGGAGCGGTAGCGCCTCCTCGTCGCGGCCGAGCTCGTAGAGGATCACGCCGTAGCGCGCGTGCGCGACCTCCGACGCGTTGGACTCGGGGTCGAGGACCTCGTCGACGGTCGAGAGGTACGGGCGCACGGCGGCCTCGGCCTCCTCGTAGCGCTCTAGCCCCACGAGCACCTTGCCCAGCTCGTGAGCCGCGACCACTTCGAGCGGACTCGGCGAGGGGAACACGCCCGGCGCCTCGGTCACGACCTGGCGCAGCGGCCCCTCGGCGAGCTCCCACTCTTCGGCCTGCGCCCGAGCCTTGCCCTCGTTCATCAGGAGGGTCAGCGTGAACCGGCTGCGAAGTCCGTGGTGCTCGAGCGAGGCCTCGAGCGCCGCCGCGCGCAGCTCCGCGGCCTCCTCCGGCTTCCCCGACTCGGTGAGGAAGCGCGCGAGGTTGTTCTGACCGATCAGCAGGCTCGGGTGCCCTACGGGCAGGATCTTCTGCTTCTGCCGCAGCACCTCGCGGTAGAGCTCCTCGGCCCGCTCGCTCTCTCCGAGGTTGTCGTAGCAGCCGGCGAGGTTGCTCATCGAAGCCAGGGTGCGAGGGTGGGCGATCGTGTGCCGCGCGGTCTGCTGCTCCACCACGAACTCGAGCCGCTCGATGGCCTCCTCGATCTGGCCGAGCCCCAGGAGAAGCGTCGCGAGGTTGTTCGTCGCGAGCAGGGTGTCCTCGTGCTCGGGGCCGAGGCGCTGGATCTGCAGCGCCTCGAGCTCGCGCAGGATCGGCTCTGCCTCGGTGCGAGCCCCATGCTGCTGGAGCGTCGCTCCCAGGTTGTTCAGCGTCGTGATCGTGTCCGGGTGGTCCGGGCCGAGGACCTTGCGCTGTCCTTCCAGCGTCCTCTCGAGCCAGCGGAGGCCCTCGTCGTACTCGCCGCTCTCCGCGAGGATGGGCGCGTACTGAGCGGCCGAGTTCAGCGTGTCCAGATGCTCGAAGCCGAACTCCGCCTCGCGAAGCCGCACCGCGATACCGAACTGCTCCTTGGCCGCGGTCAGGTTCCCCAGCGCGAACTGCGCGCCACCGATGATGTGGCGCAGCTGCGCCTCGACACGCGGGAGGCCCTGGCTCTCCGACTCCACGCGCGCGACCGCTCCCTCGAGAATCTCCTCGAGCAGCTCCGTGTCGCGCTCCCCCGCCGAAGCGGGGTCGATCGTCATCAGCAGATCCTCGAGGAAGCGCCCCACCGCCGTCGCGCGCACCAGCTCCTCGCGCGCCTCGCGCTCCGCCGCCAGCGCCTTACGCGCCTGGGACGTCGACACGAGGATCCCGCCGAGCAGCAGCCCGACGATGACCGTGGCCACGAGCACCCCTCGCCAGTGCCGGCGACCGAACTTCGTCAGTCGATAGCGCAGCGTCGGCGGCCCGGCCAGCACGACGTCGCCGTCGAGGTAGCGGTCGAGGTCCTCCGCGAGCGCCCCCATCGAGTCGTAGCGACGCTCCCGGTCCTTCTCGAGGCAGCGCATCACGATCCAGTCGAGGTCGCCGGTGACCTCGCGGCGCGGCAGCGCCACCCGCGTGGGAACGACCTCCGGCTCGCGCGCGGACCCGAGCCAGGTGCTGGGGCGCTTCGGCTCCTCGGTCGTGATCTTGTGCTGGATCTGAACGAGGTTCGACGACTTGACGTCGATCGGCGGCCGCCCCGCGAGCAGCTCGTAGAGCAGCGCGCCCGTCGAGTACACGTCGGTGCGCGTGTCGACGTCGAGCGACTCGTCCACCTGCTCGGGGCTCATGTAGCCCGGGGTACCGACGATCTGGTCACCACGGGTGTGGATCGTCGCTTCCCCGATACGTCCACCGACCGCCTTCGCGATCCCGAAGTCGATCACCTTGGGTTGGAAGCCGCCGTCCTGCTCGATGACGAGCACGTTGTTCGGCTTGACGTCGCGATGGATCACTCCGCGGCGATGTGCGTGACGAATGGCCGCGCAGACGTCGCGCACGAGACGCACTCGCGCTCGTGTGCCGAGCTCTCGCACCTCGCAGAACGTCGTGATCGACTCGCCGTCGACCAGCTCCATCACGAAGAAGGGCCGGCCCCGCGCCGTGGTGCCGGCGTCGTGCACCTTGGCGATCCCCGGGTGGTCCATCATCGCGAGGGCCTGCCGCTCCGCCTCGAAGCGCGCGACGACCTCCTTGCTGTCCATCCCGATCTTGAGGACCTTCAAGGCGACCATGCGGCGCAGCGGACGCTCCTGATTCGCCAGCCAGACCTCACCGAAGCCTCCGACCCCGATGCGCTTCTCGAGGCAGTAGTCACGAACGACGTCCCCCGGCTGCAGATCGAGGAAATCCTCGGGCGCCCTCGCCGGCACGCCCCCCGGCGTCGGCTCGCCGAGCACGGCGCTCGCCTCGCCGTGGGCCTCCAGGAGCGCATTGACGCGACGCCGCAGCGTCTCGTCTTCACCACAGACCTTCGCCACGTACGCCCCGCGCTCTCGGATCGAGAGCTCGATGGCGTCCATGAAGATCTGCTTGGGACTCGGCGGCGGGGCCACCATCAGTCACTCTCGCCGAGCAGCTCGAACAGCCGAGCTCTCGCGTAGCTCCACTCTCGGTACACGCTGCGCTCGCTGACGCCGAGCGCTTCGGCCGTCTCCTCCACGGAGAGCCCGGAGAAGAAGCGCAGTCTCGTGACCTCCGCCGCCTGCGGATCCTCCTTCGCGAGCGCGTCGAGGGCGTCGGCCATCGCCAGGGCCTGATCGGCGTCCAGCTCGAACTGGGACTCCGCGGCGCCGAGCGTCACGCAGACCTGACCGCCGCCGCGCTTCTCGCTCTTGGCGCGGCGAGCGTGGTCGATGAGGATCCTCCGCATCGCCTCGGCCGCGGCACCGAAGAAGTGGCCGCGCTCGCGCCACTGAACGTCGTCGTCCTTGGCGAGCTTGAGGAAGGCCTCGTGGACGAGCGCGGTCGCCTGAAGGGTGTGGTCGCTGCGCTCGCGGGACATGCGACTGCGCGCCAGGACCTTGAGCTCGTCGTAGACGAGCGGAAGGAGCTCTTCCTCGCCTGCCCCAGAGCGCAGCAGGTCGGTCACCTCGTGGCGCGGTTTGGTCATGGACGCATTGGGTGTGGCACTTCGGCGCGCCGCCGGAGCGGGCCGGCGGCTGGAGGAGCGGGAAGAGAGCGAGCGTAGCATGGTCAGATCCGGGTTGTGGCCTTCACCTACCCCGCGCAGCCGGGCCTCCAGACCTGCCAAGAAACTCGGCCGCGCTACAGCAGTCCATGCCCCCCCCGGCTCAAGCCGCGCCACCGCAGGGGCTTGCGATCAAGTCGAGATTCCGTGGCAGGGTCGGAGCCAGCCCTACGCGGGGGCCTGTGGAGACCGCGCCTCGCCCGTTGGTGAGTGGCCCTGTGGGGCTGTGGCGTCTCCCACGGCACCACGAATCCAAGGACCACCACCCATGAAACGAGCCCTCGTCGCCGGCTACGGCCTCCTCGCCTACGCCCTCTTCTTCGCCAGCTTCCTGTACCTCATCGCCTTCCTGGCCAACGTCTTCGTGCCCGTCTCCGTCGACGTCGGGCCCGAAGCACCGACAGCGCTGGCGCTCATCGGCAACGTCGGCCTCGTCCTCCTGTTCGG
>Ga0316204_10004041_pt1 | contig 27444 bp, 30 predicted proteins | sample 6monrhotite_MG_2_FD_205661 | JGI IMG/M metagenome (GOLD analysis project Ga0316204, IMG submission 205661) | Microbial mat bacterial communities from mineral coupon in-situ incubated in ocean water Damariscotta River, Maine, United States -... | ecosystem: Environmental > Aquatic > Marine >...
GGTGTCTGCCCATATTATTCCAGATACCGGTGTTTTATGCGCTTTATAAAACACTATTCGTGACGCTCGAAATGCGACACGAACCTTTCCCGGGATGGATTCAGGATCTGGCCGCGCCAGACCCGACGAGCCTGTGGAATCTGTTTGGGCTTTTGCCATATGACCCGTCCAACATCGCGATTCTGGGAACGACATTGGCCATTGGTGCCTGGCCCATCATCATGGGTATCACCATGTGGGCGCAACAATCTCTGAACCCGCCACCGCCAGACAAAATGCAAGCACGTATTTTCGCCTTCCTGCCGCTGGTCTTCACCTTTATTCTCGCGAAGTTCGCAGTGGGTCTGGTGATTTACTGGGCGTGGAACAATTCACTCTCCGTCTTGCAGCAATACATTATCATGCGACGTCAGGGCGTTGAGACCCAACTGGATAAGCTGGTCAAGAAGCTCTTCAACCGCGGTGGAGAAACAAGCTGACCGCCGAGCCCGCACGCTCCAGCTCCGGACGTGGCGGCGCGCTTTTCGTTCGCCCTTGCGAGTTTATCAAAGGTGCGGTCGATCTGGCAGGCCTGCCGCCAACCGACATGCCTGAGATTGCCTTCTGGGGCCGGTCGAATGTTGGTAAATCCAGCCTGATCAACGCGCTGACCAATCGCAAACAATTGGCGCGCTCATCCGGCGAACCCGGACGCACGAGAGAATTAAACTTTTTCGATCTGGGTGGAGCGATCCGTCTCGTCGACCTGCCCGGTTATGGCTTTGCCAAGGCTCCGAAGAAAACCGCTGAAGTCTGGACAAAGCTCACCGAGGCGTTTCTCAAAGGCCGCCCAAACCTGAAACGCGTTTATCTGCTGATTGATGCGCGGCACGGATTGAAGCCGACCGACGAGACTATGATGGACGGGTTGGACGAGGCCGCTGTGAGCTACCAGCTCGTATTGACGAAAACGGACAAGCTGAAGTCCGGTGAACTGGAAGCGATGGTCGCGGCAACGCTGAAGCAAATCGCTAAGCGCCCAGCTGCCTTTCCGGAAATTATTCGGACATCAGCGACAAAAAAAACCGGTCTGGATGATCTTCGCGATGTGATTGCCGCGTTTACGCCGGAATTTTCCGGATAAGGTGGAGCGATGATGTTTCGCGCCTTTCTATTTTTGAGCCTTTTGATCCCTGCTATGCCTGCGCAGGCCGCAGACGTTTGCAATGAAACAAGTTTCGTTGTCGAAATCGCATTGGGCTGGGCCACGCCGGAACGCGATATCGCCGTTGAAGGATGGACCCGCATACGCCCCGGTGAATGCGTTGAGGCCGGCCCCGACATTGATCCCGACAGCGCCGATCCTCTGCTCTTCTACGCGCGCTCGACCGCCGCCTATCTCGGCGGTGTTCGCGAATGGGGTGGGCAGTTGGATTTGTGCGTCGGCGCTTCGGACTTTGCCGTTGAGGGTGTTAGCGATTGCGATTCGCTCGGTCTGGATCGACGTGGTTTTGATATATTGCGCGGCGAACACCGTTTCCGCACCGTCCTGATTGAGTCGGATGATTTTGGCGATGACGCACAAGAAGCCGGAACCCAGCGCCTGCTGCGCGATGCAGGTTATGATATTCGCACGATTGATGGACTTGAAGGTCGTCGCACGACGCGCGCTATTGCCGCTTTTGTCTTGGCAGAAACTTTGCCCGCCACACCGCCACGTCCTGAATTGATCGATGCTTTGGAGGCGGCGGCCATCCGGCGAAACGCCGATTCCGGTCTGATCGTCTGCAATGAGACTGAAGGCCGTATCGCCGTCGCTCTGGGCCGCGAGCGCAACGAAATCTGGGAAGCACGTGGTTGGTGGCGGCTGGACGCTGGCGGCTGCGCTCGACTGATCGCTGATCATCTGGCAGAGGCCGATGCCTGGTTCTACGCCGAACAGACAGGCGGGACCGGCGGAACTCTGCAAGGTGGCACAGAGGTATTTTGTTATTCGCCATCCCGCTTCGTGGCAGAGGGCCGTGATGATTGCGCAGGTCGAGGATATGCAACGTCTGCATTCCGCCAGATTTCAACGCCGCTGGACGGCACGAGCCGAATTGAATTGACGATTGCCGATTTCAGAATTCCAACTGAGCAACCTGTTCCGGAGGCGTTGGAAGAATGACGCCGCCTGATCTCTCTCACGTCTCCAACTGGGTCTTTGATCTCGACAATACGCTCTACCCGTCCGACGCTGAAGTCATGTCGCAAGTCGACGTGAAGATGACGGAATATGTCGCGCGCGAGCTCAATCTGTCGCGTGAAGATGCGCGTAAAGTGCAAAAAGATTATTGGCGCGAATACGGCACGACGCTGAACGGGCTGATGGCGAATGATCAGGTCCCCAGCGGTAGCGATTTTCTCGATTTCGTTCATGACATCGACCACAGCGTCATTACACCTGACCCGGAATTGGCCGCGCATATCCGCGCCCTCCCGGGACGGCGCTATGTCTACACAAACGGCTCGATGAAACATGCCGAAGATATTTGCCATCATCTGGGTCTGACAGATTGTTTCGACGACATGTTCGACGTTGAAGCCGCAGGCTTTCAGCCCAAACCTCATCGCTCGGGCTATGATTTGTTTTCCTCGCGCTTTGATATCAAAGCGCCGGAAAGCGCCTTTTTTGAAGACTCGATTCGCAATCTGAAAACCGCCCATGACATCGGCTGGACGACCATTCTGGTGCGAGCCCGTCCTGGGCCGCGTGATGAAGAGAGCGCCGGACCAGATGATCATCCAGATCACGTCCACTTTGCCGTAGATTGCCTGAAGACCTTTCTCTCGACCGCCATAACGAAAGACAAAGCCGCATGACCGATCTTTCCGCTCTGGAAACCACGATCAACTCCGCCTGGGATAATCGCGAAGATGCGAGCGCACTGGATAGCGGCGTCGCCGATGCAGTGACACGGGCTATCGCCTTGCTGGATTCTGGCAAGGCGCGAGTGGCGCAAAAGTCTGGCGATGGCTGGGTCGTCAATCAATGGCTGAAAAAAGCCGTCCTCCTCTCCTTCCGCCTCAACCCGATGGGCTTGATCGATGGCGGTATTGGAGGAGCGAAATGGTGGGACAAAGTTCCATCAAAATTTGAAGGCTGGGGCGAGGCCGAATTCAAGACGGCAGGCTTTCGCGCCGTACCGCCTTGCGCCGTTCGTAGAGGGGCCTTCATCGCCCCCGGCGCGGTCTTGATGCCCTCCTATGTCAATATCGGTGCCTATGTCGGTGAAGGCTCTATGGTCGATACATGGGCCAGCATCGGCTCGTGCGCGCAGATCGGCAAGAATGTCCACGTCTCTGCTGGAGCCGGCATTGGCGGCGTGCTGGAACCCTTGCAAGCCAATCCAACCATCATCGAAGACGGCGCTTTCATCGGCGCGCGTTCAGAAGTCGTGGAAGGCGTCATCGTCCGCGAAGGCGCGGTACTGGCCATGGGCGTGTTCATTTCAGGTTCCACCAAGATTGTCGATCGCCACAGCGGAGCCATCACTTATGGCGAAGTGCCGCCCTATGCCGTCGTCGCGCCGGGCACATTGCCAGATCCAAAAGGCGGGCCTTCGCTGGCTTGCGCTGTGATCGTCAAAACCGTCGACGAACGCACCCGTGCTAAGACCGCCATCAACGAACTTTTGCGGGACTAGATGACCAACCCCCTTCCCCTCGCCCAGAAACTGATCCGCGCGCCCTCCGTCACACCGCAAGACGAAGGCGTGATGGATGTGTTGCAGGACGCGCTGGAAGGCGTCGGATTTACTGCCAGGCGTTACCCCTTCGAGGAGGTCGACAACCTCTATGCCCGGATGGGCAGCGATGGCCCCGTATTGGGTTTTGCCGGCCATGTGGATGTCGTGCCAGCCGGCGATGAAGGCAGCTGGACCAACGGCCCGTTCGAGGCCTGCATTGAGGACGGCGTCCTCTGGGGACGCGGCGCGTCCGACATGAAAGGCGCGCTCGCGGCCATGGTCGCAGCCGTCTCGCAAGTCAAAGCCGGACACGACATTCCCGGCTCCATCGTTTTTCTGATTACCGGCGATGAAGAAGGCCCGGCGGTGAACGGCACGAAGCGCCTGATGGAAGCCTTGCACGACGAAGGCGAGCGCTTTGATCACGTGCTGGTTGGCGAACCGACCAATCCGCACAAGATCGGTGAAACCATCAAAGTCGGTCGTCGCGGCAGTTTAAACGGCGTGATCAGGGTAATCGGCCGACAGGGCCATGTCGCCTATCCAGAGCTTGCCGATAATCCGGTGCCCAAAATGCTGGAAATGTTGAACCGCCTGCTGGCGCGAACGCTGGATGATGGCGCGCCGCACTTCCAGAAAAGCAATCTGGAAGTGACCTCAGTGGATGTCGGCAACGAACCACACAATGTCATTCCCGCCGAGGCGCGCGCGAAATTCAACATCCGCTTTAACACCGCACACAAAGGCGATGATCTCAAACGCTGGATCGAGGATGAAGCAAAATCCGCCGGGCTAGGTTTTGAAGGCAAGATCGAACTGGATCTGAAAGTCACCGGCGAGGCCTTCCTCTCTATCCCGGACCATTTCACTGAAGCGTTGAAAGCTGCCGTCGAAGCGGAAACCGGCATGATGCCCGCCCTGACAACAGGCGGCGGCACTTCGGATGCGCGCTTCATCCGCAATTACGCGTCAGTGGCCGAGTTTGGCCTTGTCGGCGCGACCATGCATCAAGTCGATGAGCGCGTGGATGTCGAGGATATAGAGACGCTGACACGCATCTATGCGCGTTTGATCAAATCCTATTTTGGACTGACCCCATGATCCGCTTCATATCCGACACGTGGGGCGGGCTTAAGGGCGTTGCCCGCGCTCTGTCCTTTCGGGAAGACTGGACAGAGACGCTCGACCTTTCCGCCAGCGGTCTCGTTCGCAGTTTTGCAGCGGCCGTCATTTCACTGCCCGTTCTGATCTTTATCCTGATGGGATATGAGCGCCTGAACATCGATAATGTCGAAGATTATGAAGGCGGTTTGAGCGCGCTCGACATCCTCTGGGCTTTCGCAAGGGTCTGGTTCGTCTTTCCAATCCTAGCCTTTGTCCTGACCCGGATTTCCGGATCAGGAAATCGGATTGTGCACTGGATCGTCCTGCATAATTGGGCGGTCGTTTTCCTGCTTTTAATACAGGCCTTCCCGCTCACGCTTTATCTGGCAGGCCTGTCCAGCGCCGCTGGGGTCGCCTTTAGCATTGGCGTCCTTTACGAGGGCTTCCGATATTTCGTGCATTTCCGGGTCGCAAATGTCGCTCTCGGCCTGCCACTCCTCTGGACCATTCCCATCGCCATGATCCCCGTCATCGCCAGTATGGCGCTGGCCTATGGGTTCAATTAGCGCACTAATAATCCACACGCTCCAGATAAAGCCCGTCGGCCGGCGCAACCACAGCGCAGGCCGCACGGTCTCTCGCCTTTAGAGCGGCAATCAGATCGCGTTCTGTCCAATTTCCGCGACCGATCTCGGCCAGCGAGCCGGTGATAGAGCGCACTTGCCGGTGAAGGAATGACCGCGCCGAGCAGGTCAGTTCGATCTCATCCGCGACCTGCCGCACCGTAATCTTGTCCAGTGTTTTGATCGGCGATTTGGACTGACACCGCACATCGCGAAACGTCGTAAAATCGTGTTCGCCGACGAGGCATTGCCCGGCAGCATGCATGGCGTCCACATCCAGCTTGGTCCCCACGCGCCAGATCTTGCCCTTATCGAGCGTCAACGGCGGACGACGATTAATGATGCGATAGATATAATGGCGCTTTGTTGCTGAAAATCGCGCATGGAAATCCGGGCCAACTTCCTCGCAGGAAAGAACCGCAATCGGATGAGGTCTGAGATGTTGATTGATGGCATCGCGCACCGTGCCGGTCGGTAAATTCTTGTCGAGATCGAGATGGGCGACCTGCCCCAATGCGTGAACGCCGCTATCAGTTCGGCCCGCGCCGATCACCTCGACCACAGATCCGTTCAATTTGGTCGCGGCATGTTTCAGACAACCCTGAACGCTGGGGCCATTATCCTGCCACTGCCATCCCCAAAACGGCGCGCCGTCATATTCGATGATCAGCTTATAGCGCGACATCAGCCCAGCGCCGTTCCGGCGGGTAGCGTATTTCCGCGCAGAAAATCATTGGCATCCATCGCGCCTTTTCCCTCGCGCTGAAGCCGGGTCAGGCGAACCGCGCCCGTTCCGCAAGCGACCAAGAGCGCATCATCCAGCGCAGTGCCGGGCGCAGAATTTCCCGCCTCTGCCGTCGCGAGATGAACTTTAACACGGGTCAGACCTTTTGCCGTTGGCAGCTCGAACCATGCACCCGGAAATGGCGACAGGCCGCGAATATGATTAGCGACATCGACTGCTGGCCGCGCCCAGTCGATCCGCGCTTCTTCATTGGTAATTTTCTTGGCATAGGTCGCGCCATCATCACTCTGCCGAACAGCCTCAAGAGAACCCCGTTCCAGTGCCGCCAGTGCGCGCGGCCACATCTGGGCACCAGCAGACATCAATTTGTCATGCAGGCTGCCCGCGGTGTCTGTTGGCGCTATACGCACCGTTTCAGACAAGAGGATCGGCCCGGTATCGAGGCCCGCCTCCATCTGCATGATTTGCACACCCGTCAGATCATCTCCGGCCATGATGGCGCGCTGTATTGGCGCCGCCCCGCGCCATCGGGGTAATAGGGAGCCGTGAAGATTGAGACAGCCCAGACGCGGCGCATCCAGCGCGGCTTGCGGCAATATCTGGCCATAGGCGACCACGGCGGCCAGATCGAGATCAAGCGTCGCGAAATCGGCGAGCACGTCGGGGTCGCGGAAGCTCTCCGGCGTGTGCACGTCCAGCCCCAGCGTCTCGGCCAGCTCGTGTACCGGTGTTTTCTGTTCCGCCTTGCCACGACCCCGACGACGGGGCGGCTGGGTATAGACGCGCACGACATCGTGGCCGGCAGCGGCGATCTCCACCAGCGAAGCGGCGGCAAAGTCGGGCGTACCCATGAAGGCGAGACGAAGTGTCATGGCCGCGTTTCAAACAATCCCGCCGCAAAGATCAAGCCTGAGAGACTGTCAGTCCTCAAATCCCCAGGGCGCAGGAGGGGCATCAACCGGGTTGGAGAGGTCAAATACGGCGCGGAAAGTGCGGTCCGGACGATCGAGGCCATAGGTGAAGATGCTCCCCTCGATTCCCATCACCCAGATATTATCGGCCGATGCCTCAATACCTTCGGCTACAAACAGCTCACGGCTGAAATCATCCGCCGGGAAGAAAATGCGGCTGGGAAACACCACAGAGCTGTCACCGCCATATTGGGTCAGCACGTCTTCGCTACCATCCTCATGTCGGTGATCATGCTTGAGACGAAATCCATCTTCGGTTCGCGTGACAACCCAGGTCCGAGACCGGTCCTCGCCCACATGCAGCGGGATTCGGATTTCATCGTCTGAACATTCGCGAACATGCATGACCAGCGTTTGCCCGGCCCAGTCCGCATCGCGCTCGTCATTGCTGGCAACACCGCCTGCGAATGCCAATCCGCAATAGGCCGATAGCGCCTCAAACAGGTTAGCCGGTGTCGCCGGATTCTGGCTTTCAGCAGCACGTGCTTCCTGTGCCAAGCGACCGGGCGAGGCCTCCATCGAGCAGGCCGACATCAGCAGAGCGCCGCCAACAATAACTCCGATACGGATATTCATGTTTCAAATTCCTCCCATTGCGCCCGGCGCAATTCCATCACCAGACACGCATCATCGCCGAAACAACGCGGCCCGACATCAACAAAACCCAGTCGCCGGTAAAAACGAATGGCCGCCGTGTTGATCTCCAGAGGATCAATCAGGATGTTCGTCACCGCCGGATCTGCAAAACAGCGGGCGATGGCCCGCTTCATCATCTGTGTACCAAATCCCTGGCCGAGGTCAGTTTCCTCGCCAATCCAGATGTCGATGGCGCGTTGATTCGGTGCGCATGTCCCCCAGTAATGGGTCTCTTCCAGATGTGGATCGATGATCTGAACGACACCGATGGCGCGGCCTTCCTCTTCGCCGATCAGGATGTCAAACCACTCCGTCTCCAGCGCAATCAACTCGACCCAGTCCTCGCGCTCGTCTTCGGGCAATGGCAGGTCCGGATCGAAACCGGTGCACCATCTGACGTGGGGTTTTTCGTCCCATCTCTGCAGCCGGGCGACATCATTCAGCGTCGCGGGCCGCAATATCATTCGTCGTCCAGCTCGCGCTGTTTCACGAGCTTTTTAACTTTTTGAACCGCGCGCTGACGTTTCAGGCGCGAAAGGTGATCAATGAAGAGCACGCCTTCCAGATGGTCCATTTCATGCTGGATGCAGACCGCGAACATGCCCTCGGCAATCTCGCTTTGCTGCTTACCATCATAGTCGAGATAGTCGATCTTGATGCGATCCGGGCGTTCAACCTCGTCAAAATAGGTCGGAATGGACAGACACCCTTCTTCGTGTGGCAGAGTGTCGTCCGAAGGGTCGGACAGAACCGGGTTGACGAAATAGCGCGGGTTGCGCTCGCCCTTGCCCCATTCAAGGTCCATGACGATGACGCGCTTGGGCTCGCCGATCTGAATAGCCGCCAGACCAATGCCGTCGGCCGCATACATCGAATCCAGCATGTCATCCATCAAAGAGCGGAGCTCTTCGTCAACGCCAGCGACGGGCTTCGACACCTTTTTCAAGGTCGGATTTGGAACGGTAAGGATTTCGCGCACGGCCATGGCGCTTAACTATGCGAGGCGCTGATAATCTTCAACCCTGATTTGGATCAGGGCTTTCAATCGCTGGCAGTTCCGCGTCATCATCGTCGGCATCCAGATAGGAGGCCGGGAGCGATTTTTTGGTCTGAGCACCCAGTGTTTTCAACATTTCGGTCTGACGGATGACATTGCCGCGTCCGGAGGAAAGCCGACCTTTCGCCGTCGACCACGCATCATGGGCCTGATCCAACCGTTGACCAACAGCATCCAGCTCCTCAACAAAACCGACGAGCTTGTCATAGAGCTGTCCGGCCCTGTCCGCGATTTCACGCGCATTCTGGTTCTGGCGATCAATGGTCCATAGATTTTGAACCGTCCGCATGGCCATCATCAGATTGGTCGGCGTCGCGATCATGATGTCACGCTCCCAAGCATAACCGGACAGGTCCGGGTCGCTCTGAAAGGCGATACTCGCCGCGCCTTCCAGCGGAATAAACATCAAAGTGAAACTGACGCCTTCATAGAGCTTGGGGTAGTCTTTCTCGTGCAAGCTTTTGATGTGATTGCGGATCGAAACGAGATGCTGCTTCAGCGCGGAATCACGATCTTCATCACTCTCGGCATTCACGCACATCTCAAAGGCCTTCAGGCTGACCTTTGAATCGATAACCAGACGCTGATTACCCGGCATATCAACAACCACATCCGGGCGCAGGCGCGCGCCTTCAGAATCGGTTTCGCTTTGTTGGGTGTGAAATTCCTGACCTTCGCGAAGCCCCGCCTTTTCCAGAATGCTCGCAAGGATCAATTCGCCCCAATCGCCCTGCATTTTGGAGGATGACCGCAGCGCATTCGCCAGATTTGTCGCATCTTCGGACATTTGCGTCGCGTCCTTGTGAAGGATTTGCACCATCCGATCGAGCGAGGAAGTTTGCTCGACGCGCTTGTGGGAATCGACTTCGACTTTTTCGCGAAACTCTTTCAACTGATCACGTAGCGGATTGAGCATTTTGTCGAGCGATTCCTTGCTGGATTTGCTCAACTCTTCACCGCTGGATTTCAGGATTTCACTCGCCGTCACCTTGAATGTCTCGGTCAGTTGTACGCGCGCCGCCTGCAATTCCTTGATTCGCTCGGCATGATGCTGCTCGGCAGATTTCAGCTCGCTTTCCATACGTGCCAATCGGGTTTCGGCATTCTCCCGCGCTTGATTGGTCTGCGCGAGTGCGGTCTCTGCCTCGGCGAGCTCCACCTCCAGACGGTCGGCAATCGCCGCCCGGCCTTGCAGGCCCGCCAGCTCTTTTTCCAGACGGGATTTGGCCCGGCTTGTCACCAGCCACAGCACAAACAAGCCCAGTGTCACAACGGGGGCAGAAGCAATCAAAACAGTTTCAAGCGTTAGCGTATCGAACATCGAATCATCCAGTGTATTGGAGACCTACTCTAATCCCTCGCCGGACAAGTCGAAACCGGCATCCTTCTTGCTTTCTCCTGTTACGAGAATGAGGAGTGGCGAAAATGCGCGTGAAAAGCGTTTCGATACGGGACTTGAACGACGCCGAACTCGGCCAATGGCGGGCCTGGGCGTATCAGGATGGCCAGTTGGTCAGCCCCTACCTCCTCCCCGATTTCGCCCAGGCCGTTGATCAGGTCCGTTCCGATGTCCGCGTCGCGGTAATCGAGAAAGACGAAGAGACCATCGGCTATTTCGCATTTCACGCACCGCGCCATCTCGGCCTGCGCCCTGTTGGTGCACCAATGTCGGATTATCAAGGCATTGTCACAAAGCCAGGCATATTGATTTGCCCGAATGAATTTCTGACCCAATTGGGTGCCGGTTTCATGGCTTACGAAAACTGGTGGAATGGCGCTGGCTGCACAGTCGAATCAGCACGCGAACGCGACGGCTCTGTCGTGGTGGATCTATCTGACGGGCCGGACGCCTATTTCGCGGATCGCAAAGCCGCCCACAAATCCCAGTTTAAGAAAATGGATCGCCGCCGTCGCAATGCAGAACGTGATTTCGGAGACATTCGTCTTGTTGTGGGCGATGCAGATGGACAACTGTTTGATACGCTGAACCGCTGGAAGTCCGAGCAATACAATGCGACCGGCAAGCTGGACGTATTCGATGTCGATTGGGCGCGGCAACTCCTTCTGAATCTGAATGCGTCGGACGATGCCGCGTTTCAGGGCCTGACCTTCGCGCTCTATTTTGGCGATGAATTGGCAGCCGTGGAATTTGGCCTTCGTGCTGGCGATGTCTACCATTCCTGGTTCCCGGCCTATGACGAGCGCTTCGCCAAAGTTTCTCCGGGCCTGCTTCTGCTACATGAAATCTTCAAAACTGCGCCGGAACTTGGATTGAACCGAGTCGATCTCGGCAAGGGCGGCGCCCACTACAAAACCTATTATGCGTCTTACGAAGTGCCGCTCGATTCCGGTCGGATCATCGCGCCAAGCTTTGCGGCTTTGGGTCTGCGCTCATGGGATGTCGCAGAGCAATGCGCCAAAATCCTGCCCGGCAAGCTGAGTGAATTGCCCGTTCGTGCGCGACGCCGTTGGTCGCAAGTCAGTGCCTTCGAACCGGACATGGGCGAGCGGTTGAAGACATTCGCAAAATTCTTCAGATCACCGCCAAAGGCCGCCTGATCAGGTCGGTCGGCGCGATTTAAACGCCGCTGTCAGCGTTCCATCATCAAGGTAATCCAGCTCGCCGCCCACCGGCACGCCGCGCGCCAGGCTGGTGATCTCTACTGAAGCTCCGTCGAGGCGGTCAGCGAGATAATGCGCGGTGGTTTGTCCATCGACCGTGGCGTTAAGAGCCAAAACAATTTCCTTTACCACGGGATCGCTCGCGCGTTCTAATAGCCGTCCGATATTCAAATCATCTGGTCGCACACCGTCCAACGGCGACAATACGCCGCCCAGAACGTGATAGCGGCCTCGAAATGCTGCAGCACGTTCCAATGCCCAGATGTCGCCAACGGTTTCGACGACGCAGATGACCGACGGGTCCCGCCGCGGTGCTGCGCAGATGGCACACGGATCGGCAACATCGAGATTGCCGCAAGTCGAGCAGGAGGTGATCTTGTCCGCCGCCTCAGCTAGTGCTTCCGCCAGCGGGCTCATCAACGCCTCGCGTTTCTTCAAAAGATGCAGCGCGACGCGGCGCGCAGAGCGTGGACCCAGCCCCGGCAGCTTCGCCAGCAGCGCGATCAAACGTTCAATTTCTGGTCCAGCGGAATGGGTCGACACGTGCAATTATCCCGGAAAAGAGAAGCCGGGCGGTAGCGGCATTCCGCCCGCCGCTTCTTTCATCACCCGCGCCTGTACGTCTTCGATCTTGCCGCGCGCATCGGAAAAGGCGGCCTTGATGAGATCTTCGACCACTTCCTTTTCACTAGCGACCAAAATGGTCGGATCGATTTCGAGGTCGCGGATATCGCCTTTACCGGACAGAGCAACACGGACAAGGCCCGCACCGGATTCGCCCGTGACCGTCTCGGCCTCCAGCTTTTCCTGGGCTTCCTGCATGCGCCCTTGCAGTTCTTTCGCCTGCTTCATCAATCCCATCAGGTCTGTCATGATTGGCTCTCCGCGGTTTCTTCAATCACTTCGGGTTCGTGGGTCGCCGGTCGTCTGACCTCGACGATTTCAGCACCGGGGAATATTCTCAGCGCTTGTTGCACGACCGGATCGCGAGACACCAGCTCGGCATGCTCGCGCTCTTCGCGTTTGTGTCGTTCGCGGATGGTTTCGCCACCCCGGCTATCATGCGTGGGCAGAACCGCCCAAGTAACGCCGGTCCAGTCCTGCAATCGCTTGGCCAGTCTTTGCGCCAAATCCGTTGGCGCGTGTTCGGCTGGCTCAAACACGATTTTGCCTGGTTTGAAGGTCACTGGGCGAATGAAACGCATGATATCGGAACGAAGCGCGGCATCGGAACGATCCGTCATCGCCTCGACCATTACATCGAGAGACGCTGGTGCATCTTTGATCTCAAGTACGGGAGGTTCGTCTTCATTCGCCTCCTCCACAACGGGTGGTGGCGGCGATGCGGGCGGAGCTTCCACCGGCGGAGTCTCTTCCTGCGCCATAGTCTCTGAGATCGGGGTATCTACCGGCGGAGCCGGTTCAGGCTTTGGGGCGGGAGGCGCGACCCCCTCATCGCCGCGCAATAGCTTTGCCGCATCTTCTGGCGATGGCAGGGAGGCGGCAGACCCGAGACGCAAGAGCGTCATTTCCGCAGCCGTCAGGGGATCAGGCGCTCGGCGCACATCATCCAGCCCGACCAGCAGGATTTTCCACAAGCGCGTCAGTTGCGCAATCGAGAGATCGTCCGAGATGGTGACAAGACGAGCGATGGTTTCCTTCGCCTCGGCCAGATCGGCATCAGGGCCTGCCGCCTTTACGCGGGTCAGTGCATGCACATAATCCAGACAATCGCGGGTAATAATGGCGGGGTCGCCGCCCGCATCATATAGCGACGCAATTTCCTGCAAGGCCTTGGCGTGATCACCGGACAGGGCTGCTTCAAGCAGGTCGAGTACGCGGGCGCGATCTGCCAGACCCAGCATATCGCGAATTTGAAGTGCCGTGACAGGCCCATCCGAGCCTTCGCCTTGAACGATCGCCTGATCCAGCAAGGACAAAGCATCGCGCACAGAGCCCTCGGCGGCGCGCGCAATCAGCGCTAGTCCGTCTTCGGCAACGGATGCGCCCTCTTTCCCGCAGATATTCGCCAGATGCCCGGCCAGCTCATCGCGGTCAACCCGCTTGAGATCAAACCGTTGGCAGCGAGACAACACCGTCACCGGTACTTTGCGGATTTCTGTTGTGGCGAAAATAAATTTGACGTGGGGCGGCGGCTCTTCCAGCGTCTTCAAAAGTGCATTGAAAGCTGAATTCGATAGCATGTGCACTTCATCGATCACGTAAACTTTGTAGCGCGCGGAGACCGGCGCATAGCGCACACCTTCAAGAATTTCACGAATATCACCAACGCCTGTGCGGGAGGCGGCATCCATTTCCATCACATCGACATGGCTGCCCTTCTGGATGGCATCGCAATGCACACCGGGCGGGTCGAGCGTGATGGAAGGCTCATCCATGTCATCAGTGAGGTAGTTAAGCGCGCGCGCAATCAGGCGTGCCGTGGTGGTTTTCCCCACACCGCGCACACCGGTCAGCATATAGGCGTGAGCGATACGGCCAGATTTGAACGCATTGGTCAGCGTTCGGACCATGGCCTCCTGGCCAATCAGATCTTCAAAGCGAAGCGGACGGTATTTTCGCGCCAGCACCTGATAGCCGACATCTTCCTCTGGAAGGTCGAGCCCCAGAGCCGGTCCCGGATCAGTTTCCGTCATTGGTTCGGGAGCGTCGTCCATGACCGCTTTCTGGGCTGATTCCGGAAGTAAGTGGAAGACCGGACAGCGACCCGGAGCAAAACTCGTTACGGCTGCTTCCTTCCGGACCTGACCGGGTTGGCGAGGCGTCCGTCCGCGCCGATCTTCCACTTACCAATATCGGACGTTGGACGCCGCCTGACAAGGCGTCGGACTCAGCCCGGCGACACACCAATTTCATAGCGGCTGTGACGTGACGCCAGCCGCGGTTCTTGCGTTGAAATTTCAACGACGAAGGGCGCATCGGCATCTACGGTAAATGCATGACTCCCGGGCTCAGGGCGTTCGCGCTGGATACGGCGTCCTGTTTCCGCATCATAGACGATGATCCCATAGCGCATGTCGTCGCTCTCGAACGCAACCGTCAGCGCAACACTGCCGGTTGCTTCAATGCGCCAGAGATCCGTCAGATCATCATGCCCCACAAGGCCCATCCCAGTTTCGCCGGTAGCAAGAGCCGGATACTCACCCTCGCGCTCTGAATCGGCATCACCGCCGCCCGTATCTGACGCATCTTCGATAGCTATTTCAAACAGGCTCAAAGGCGTGACGGTCTCGTAATTGTCACCAATGCCAATGATGAAGCCCTCGCCCGTCGTGTCGACATAATATCCCGTCAGGCTTTCTCCAGGCAGATTGCGTTCACGCGGAAAACCGGACCCGGCCCGTTCACCGTCGGAATTCAGCATCTGGATGGTCATCGCGCCGAGCGACGCTTGGGTCTCCACCGCATCCTCTCCCTCACCTGAGAAGGCATAGCTTTGTAACAGGCCGCGCACGACGCCCATCTGGCCCTCTTCGGTTTCCACCCGATAATAGCGATATTCACCCTCGGGAACGAGCTCACCGATGGTGTAGATGCCGGGTTCAAGTAAAACCGCATCTTCAGGCGTCAAACCGCCTTGCACGGGATTTTCACACCGGATCAACTCACGCGAGGATCGACTGACCGTCATTCCGGCAACTTCCCGCATGGCGTCGGCCAGTGCATCTCCATCGGGAGCGGATATGTATCGGCCCCCCGCCGCTTCGGCGACGGCGCGCATCTGCGCTTCCTGCTCAGGATCAAGGTCGAACCCGACCACATAGGCCGATACATTGATATTCGCTGCGCGAAGAGCGGTTGCCGCCGCCACAGGATCGCCATTACATGTCTCCTCACCATCAGAGAGCAAGACGATCAAACGCTCACGCGCTTCAACGGATTCGAGATCGGCAGCAGCAGCCGCCAGGCTGGAGGCGATCGGCGTATAGCCATAGGGCGAGAGACCTGCCGCCGCAGTGCGCAAGGCGCCGAGGTCAGAAGAGAGAAATTCGGTCAGGCGCTCAGTATTCGGGCAGGACGCCTCCGCTGTATGCTCAACGCTGGCGTCAAATCCATAAGCCCTGAGCGATGCGGTAATATTCGGATCTTCGATCACATCCAGCGCATTAATGAAGGCTGTTCGCGCGACCTCCATCTTGGTGCGCCCACCAGAATCGCCGGCCATTGAGCCCGACGCATCCAGAATAAATTGTACGGCAACCGGGCCCTCGCCTTCCGGCGAAACGTTTTCTGTGCCTTCAAAGGACACGCCGCGAACGACCTCCAGAATACGTTGCTGAATGACATCAAAGGCGGGACACGCCTCCACACCGTTCTCGACAGGCGTCACCGATGTCTGAGCAAAGGCGACACTGGCGGTGATAGCGGCGGCCAACAGGCCTGAACGGATTGAACTCATAGACAACTCCCCGATTGCCACCGAACCTATCACAAATGGCACGGAGGCCCTACTCGATGGGGGAAGATCAAATCGCAGCGGAACGTAAAAACATCTCGTGCGCATCCAAGGCTTCGATCAAATCAATATCGCCATTTCGGTCGACCAGCAGGTCTCGCCAATAACTGGCCACACGCGCTTGTGTCTCCAACCAGTCACGCACCGCAATTTCGGTCGCGATTTGCGCCCGTTTATCGGCAATAGCCGACACCCTGTTTAGTTGAAATGGATCTGACACGTCTTCCTCCCGGCATCACATTTTGAGCCAAAAGACTTTGCCATAGTTGCGAACGATTCGCAACTAAAGAAGTGAAGTCAGGAGCGGCCCCAACGCGCATTCCAGCCGCGCTCGTCGACATGAACGAAGGGGCCGTGAGCCGAGGTCGAGCCATATTCGCCAAGCCCGCCATGGAAATCCGTCCAGTCAGGTCGGGAGAGAATCTGGTCGATGAAATCATAGAGAGCGGCGGCATCCTGCCGGTCCAGTGCGCCGTCACCATTGAGATCATCCATGATGCCATCGTTATTTTCATCGATATAAATATCGGCGGCCCCACCATAGACATGACGCGAATACCGCCCATTCCCGATACCGGCATTATAGACCGGCGTCCGATAGCCGCTCATCACGACAAAGCCGTCCGTACGCCAACCGTGGGCATTCACCTCTTCCAGCAAACGCTCCAGCTTCAAAAGGAGGCGTTCACGTACCACCGCATACCGCACAGGCCCGCCATCCTGCTTGCACAGGAACTGCCCCAGCGTGAAGTGTGGCGAGACCGGTAAATCGCGCAATTCCGGCGGCACTTCGATAAAGCCGTCCGGTGGCAGATACGCGTCGCTCCCACGATAAGGCTCGTCAGGGTATTGACCAATCGCGTAGCCGCGCAGCGTACCCGCCTCAACCTCCGAGGCCGGGCGCAGCACAAAGGCATTCAACCGGATCAGACCGCCTTCAGTATTTCGGATTTCGATAATGTGATGCCCCGGCATATCGGGAGCCTGCCAGACAGCATCCGTCGCCGAAACCGTCTCTAGACCATGTTCAGCTGAATAGGCCACGGTCTCGTCTGAAGACAGGCTGACACGTTCACCCGGCATCACCAGTGTCGCGAACGTCGTGTAATCCGCACTGATTGCATCATTGATCCGAACGGAAAATCCCGCTCGACCGGCATCAAAACCGGTCTCGCCGCGTGACGCCGGATCAGGCGGGGCAATTGCCGATATATCCGCCGCGCGTGCGGGCAGCGTGACGGCTGTCAGAGCCAGCCCCAGTGTTGCGAGTTTGATCATCTTCATAGGACCGGTCCATAGCCTCAATGATTATAGGGTCTTTCTCATATAGGTCGTGCACCATCCGAACGGAACCATCAACGTCCAGAAAAGCCGTAAAATACAGAAAATGTACGTGAATTTCTTCGCTCATATTGAGCCGGGTTTCTCGGCGAGATTCGACGAGCGCCGAAACGTCGGCGTCTTCGAGCGCCCCGACATCGGTAACCCATTGTGCCAGATCAACGGCATCTCGAACCCGGACACAGCCCGATGAAAGCGCTCTCGGCATTTCATCAAACCGAGCTCGTCCCGGTGTATCATGCAGAAATGTGCTGTGTGGATTAGGGAAGATCAATTTGACCACGCCCAACGCATTCAAAGGCCCCGGGGCCTGCCGCAGACGGTAAGGAAAGCTGGCCCCGCTGACCGTCGTCCAGTCAATGGTGGACGCATCAACAACATTACCGTCGCGGTCCAGAATCTGAAATCCGAGGCGCGCAACCGCATTGGGGTCGCGCCGGAACAATGGGAGTTCATCATTCACAGCCAATCGGTGGGGCGTTTCCCACCAAGGATTGACGATCATATAGTCCAGCGTGGCGGACAGAATGGGCGAGGGTCGCGATAGCCGCCCGACAATCACGTCATGTCGCCGTATGATCTCACCATTATCAACAACCTGAAGCGTAAAATCTGGAATATTCACAACGATGTGGCGCGCACCAAAATCATCCGGCAACCACCGCAGGCGTTCGAGATTAGCCCGCAGCGTATCGGCTCTCTGGCTCGGCGTGCGGTTAATCCAGGCCAGCGTGCCGGGACCCGCTATGCCGTCGGGGTGAATTCGCGCGCGCGTTTGAACATTTCGAATGGCGGCCTGGAGCGTGGCATCAAAATCAGGCGCGAGCTCCATCGCTTCAAACCCGAAAACAATGTCATCCACGGGCACAATCGACGATATGGGCTGCAATCTCCCGAGCTGTATCAGGCGAGCGCGCAATGCCCGCACATCCGGACCGCTGTCGCCCAGCTCCATGTGATCTCGGGCGGTGGCGACGAGCGGCCAATCTTCATCCGACTGTCTCAACCAGAATATTCGTTCACGAGTTAGCGCCCGATAAGCCGGTGTTTGCGGCTCGAATTCTGCCAGCACACCCACCACATCGCCGGACGCGAGGACGGTTTGCAACGCAGTATCGATGTCAGCCTGCCTCGCTTGAAACGGCCAATTGGGCTCGACCGACAAAGGATCAATTCGGCCCGTCAGCAAGTCCTGTGCAAGGTCACGGAAAGCATTTTCGGCGAGTCGATCTATGTCAGCGGACATGATTGCCGGATCAATCTCCGCAAGCGTCACGAAATGATAGTCCTCAGGACGCAGGCCATGCCGCTCCGAATCGGAGATGACGTCCACAAGGTTTTCCAACGCACCCGATCGCTCAGGACCGGTCCATGTCGCAGATTGCGCATAGACCGATGTTGGCAAAATCACGAAGAGAAGAGCGAGTATCCACCTCATCTTTTAACCCTATCCCAATTCGGGGTTTGATGAAGGTAGGCATCTTGCCGCGGGCCAGTTTCCGCTCAATTCCAGCAAGGCTCATAACACGCCAGTTTACGCCCGCCGCGCTCTGTCACATACAGGCGTATTCCGCGCCGCAAGGACACGAACATGCCCCAATTTCCACCTTTGGCATTCTGCCTGTCGCCGCTGGACCGTGCGGAAGACATTCGCCGCGACGATGACGCGCTCCTAGCGCTCGAAAAAAATGAGCAGGCGAAAGCCATCATTTTCCTTAAAGGCGACCCGGCGATTGACGGCCCCGTATTGATGCGTCTGCCCTTTTCCAAGGCCGCCAAATTCGATCAAGTCGGTGCGCCAATATTGCTTGGCCTAGAAGAAGGCATCCCGCTCTATGCCGTCGATCTCGACCCTGCCGTAGAACCTGCAGGTGATCTGGAAATCACTGACACAAGACTCGCCGCCATGCAGCTGGGTATGGAAGAAACGGGTATACTTGCTCAGGCACGCTCGCTCATCGAATGGCGGCGCAGACATCGGTTTTGTTCAAATTGCGGGGCTGAAACCACTCAAACTGAAGCCGGCCGAAAACGTGCCTGTTCAACGTGCGGCACCGAACACTTCCCCCGGATCGACCCGGTCGCCATCATGCTGGTCGTCAAAGATGACTGGTGCCTGTTGGGGCGCCAAGAAAATTGGCCGCCCCGTATGTGGTCTGCTTTGGCGGGTTTCATGGAACCCGGTGAAACCATTGCCGATGCGAGTGCGCGCGAAATCTGGGAAGAATCCGGCATCCAGTGCGACCCATCCACAGCCGAAATCATCGACAATCAACCCTGGCCCTTCCCGTCATCCCTGATGATCGGCCTCATTATCGAAGCGGTGACCGTCGGCATCACCATCGACAAACACGAATTGGAAGATGCGCGCTGGTTCTCCAAAGACGAAGTGCGCGCGATGATGTCTGGCGCTCATCCCGAGGTCGACATCCCGTCCCGAATTGCCATTGCTAGTCGCCTGCTAGAAGTATGGGCCGCACGCGATTGAAGCAAAGAAAACGGCCACGCTGATCTCAGCGCGGCCGCAATTCTTCACCAAAAACTGGCTAGATCAGTAAATTACCGACCACCACCGAAACGACGGACATAATGAATGCCGAAAGCGGTTGCATCCGTGCCGTCAAAATCATTGTGCGTAAGATCAATGCGGAAGCCATTGCGTTCGTCGAAGAACAATTCGGCACCGGCACCATAGCCCCAACCACCACCATCCGGTGAGATGGTCAGACCCGGAACAGACACGTCAACCTGGGCTGTCGTGTAGCCTCCACGAATGAAAAGGTTCACATTTTCCGAAACAGGCGCGCGGGCCACAGCAAAGAGGCTGGCCGCATAATCCAGATCTATTTCAACGGCAGCGGCGCCGACAATAATGGTGTCCGAATTGGCACCAATATCGAGTTGGCCCTCAAAGCCGAAATGGCGGCTGAATTCATAACCACCGCGAAAAGTGACAGCACCGACGGTGACATCAAGACCTGGCTCGCTGAGATCGATTGCGGAATATCCGGCGCTCCAAGCAAAGTCGCCATCATCGGCGAAAGAAGCAGAGGCGGCCATTAGAGCCAGCACGGAAGCTGAAATAAGAGTGCGCATGGTACATACCTTTCTAGGTGAGGCTTCGATGAGTCTCGTTCGAAAAACTGATAGCACTATAATTATGATGCCGCAAAACATCGTGCAAGTTCAGTGCCGTTACGTCCCCCGACTATTGCGTAAAAGTAACACGTCAATGAAACCACCGGCTGAATTCAACTTGCCTGACAAAGTTTTCACCCGCGACGATGCGCCACTGGACGCGACCGCATGAGCCCGGTAAGGGACTGACAACATCAATTGGTTGATTGCCCACATATCGCATGGCAAACACCGCGCAATTATCAGACTTCTCTGGGGACCAGCATGGGCGATCTTTTCTGGAACAAAGTAGCAGCCGTAATCATCGGCCTCGTTTTAATGGTCATGTTGATCGGCGTCGTCGGGGAAGTCGTTTTCCCTGAAGAGCATGGTGGCGATGAACACGCCTCGCTTGCCTATCCGATTGATCTCGAGGCGGTTATGGGCGGCACAAGCGGCCCGGCACCTGAAGTCGTGGTCATTGATCTTGGCACGCTGTTAGCCAGTGCCGATGCCTCAGCCGGCGAACGAACCTTCCGCCGTTGCGTCTCCTGTCATAACGCAGAACCTGGTGCTGGAAATCTTCAAGGTCCGAATCTCTGGAACATTGTTGGCCGACAGGGCGGAACTTATCCCGATTTCTCATACTCGGCAGCAATGAGCGAACATGGGCCTTGGACCTATGAGGAGTTGGATCATTTCATCGCCAACCCGCGGTCCTGGCTTCCAGGCACAGCTATGGCGTTCGCCGGAATTCGCAATGACGAAGACCGCGCTGATCTCCTCGCCTATCTGCAAACCTTGTCCGACAACCCCGTGGCTTTCCCGGCGCCTGTTGTTGCGGAAATTGAGGCCGAAATGGCAGGCGACGACATGGCAGCAGTCGTGGACGGCGAAACGACCGCTACCGCTGGCGATCTCGAAGATCAGATGCAAGCGCTGGAAGATGCCGCCGAGACCGTGATCGACGATCAGTCAGGCGAAGGTGCATTGCCGGATGACGCTATTGGTGACGACGGCGAAAACTAGGCCTTCATTCGGATAACAGATGTGACAGGCGAGTCGTTTTGTGCGGCTCGCCTTGTCGTTTCTGCCGCCGGTTCAATCACCGTTTCCATGAAGTGCGCATTGGCGTGAAGTATCCTGTGATCATCGACCATGATGCCGACATGCCCCGCCCAGAAAACAATGTCACCGCGTTGGCGGGTGGCATCATTGCCGATCTGGGTAAATCTCTCGGCAAATTCACCTTCTTGCATGTCGGTATCGCGAAGCGCGGCAATGCCCGCCGCTTCCAGTGAGGTTTGCACCAACCCCGAACAATCGAGCCCTGCGCTTTCCTTGCCACCCCATTGATAAGGCGCGCCAACAAAGCGTTCCGCCACCGCGACGAAATCGGGCGCGGCATCGTCGATGGGCACCAAATGCCCCTCAAACACCCAGCCCATCCCGCCTGCATCAACAAACCGGCCTTGGGTTTTGCCTGCTGAAATCTTTGAATTCATCGAGAGTTGATCGTGGGGCACTGATTTTAAATCCGGCTCAGAAAACAGATAGGTACGCAGCGCCGAAACACGGTGGGAGGGCTTTGCCACGCGCCCAGATAGCGCCGCCATATCGACCCAGCCGACATAACCGTCATGCCGTGAGAAACCCCAGACCCAACCGTTCTTTTCCTCAAGCACGGCGAAAACTTCGCCAAACAGGGCCTGCGTATCCATTGGACCATCATGACGCGGCTTGCGGCGGATGGCCGCTATCCCTTCCGTCACCTGCATATCAACAGGTTCGACAAAGCGTGCGGCATCCACCTGCCCTTTGAGGTGGGCAGCGGCCAGATCGCTACGTGCCGGAAGAAGCCTTGGATGCGTCATGCTATTTTCCGTAAAGCGTCTTCAGCGCTTCCCATGCTGCGCGTGAACCCAACATCTCGCCGCCTGCCGGACGACCGGGACGATCTTTGGGATTCCAGGCGAAAATATCAAAATGACACCAGCGGCGTCCACCGGTGAAGCGACGCAAGAAAAGGGCCGCCGTAATCGACCCTGCCAAGGGCCCGTCGCCCGCGTTTTTAAGATCAGAAAGCGAGCCATCGAGCTGACGATCATAGCCGTCCCAGAGCGGCATTCGCCACATCGGATCAACCACTTTCGCCCCGCCCTTGCTCAGGGCATCCGCGAGCGTGTCATCATCGGTATAAAACGGCGCCAATTCCGCTCCCAGAGCGATCCGTGCCGCGCCGGTCAGGGTCGCGAAATCCAAAATCAGATCCGGCTCGTCTTCTACCGCCTTCGCGAGGGCATCGCCTAAAACCAGCCGCCCTTCCGCGTCGGTATTATCGATCTCCACCGTCAATCCGAGGCGGGAGGTCAGGATGTCGCCGGGTCGAAACGCTCCGGCGCTGATCGCATTTTCCGCCGCCGCGACCAGTAAATGCAGCCGAACCGGGAGTTTCGCATCCATAATCAAACGCGCCAACGCCATGGCGTTGGCAGCGCCGCCCATATCTTTCTTCATCAGGCGCATTCCAGCAGCCGATTTGATGTCCAACCCACCAGAATCAAACGTCACACCCTTACCGACAACGGCAAGGCGCGGATGACTGGCATCGCCCCATTCCAGCTCGATCAGGCGCGGCGCGCTGTGCGCGGCCCGGCCAACCGCATGCAACATGCCGTAATTTTCCTTGAGGAGATCATCACCCATTGTGACGTGAATATCGGCACCGAATTCAGTTGCCAGATTTTCGGCCTCAGCCTGCAAGCCATCGGGATCCATATCGCCAGCGGGCGTATTGACCAGATCGCGCGCTAGCCAAATGGAGCGCACTACGCGGTTGGCTTCGGCGGCATCCGCGCCATCGACAGGTGTCAGGCGGGCGGGGATTCGGTTCGCTTTTTTATAGCGGGTGAATTGATAAGCCCCCGCACCAAACGCGACCATTGCCATGGTTGGATCAATCTCACCGAGATCACCGGACAACGTCCAATCGCCTTCCGACAACGTCTTGGCAGCATCACCGAATGCAAAAGCGTCGGTGCCATTTCCCAGTCCGATGATCGCGTCCACACCAGCGTCCGGCGGCATCAACACGATATGCCCGGCATCACCTTTAAACCCGTTCGCCTTGGCAATCGCCCGGCCCGCCTCGTTCAAGGGCGCGGGCAGTTCACCGGCCAAACTGGCCGTGATGGCCAAGAGATGGCGGGCAGAAGATGTTTCGGTTGGGAAAATATCGGTCACGGGCGGACTCCGGAAAAATTCAATGTGCAAACAAACCACCGGAATAGATTAACGCAATATTGACCGGCGCAAGTAAGAGTAAACCCCTGATTCTGGCGGTAAAGGACTTCGCCCATGCGAACTCTGACGAAAATCACTCTGATGGCATCTGTCGCCCTGCTGACAGCGTGCGCGACCGCGCGCACCGAACAGGAACAGGCGCTCGCCGAAGATTTGACGCAACGCGCCTCCATCGTCCCGGCCAGCGCCGCCGAGCGAGACGCCATTCGCAGTCAGGATTTACTGACGCAAGCGGCATTTTGGGCCGAAGCGCACGAACTCAATCCTGGTGACCGCGAAGCCGCTGTCGAATTATCACGCGTTTTACGCAGCCTTGGACGCACACAACGCGCCGCTGACGTCGCCCGGCAAGCCATGGCGCTCTTTCCGCAAGATATTGATCTGCAACAGGCCTACGGCACCGCTCTCACCGACGCTGGGCGTGGTGCAGCGGCGATTGAATCGCTGACCCGCGTAACATCGGCACGGCCAGATGATTGGCACGTGTTGAATATTCTTGGCGTTGCCTATGAGCAGGCCGGTTTGCGTCCACAATCACGTCAAAAATATATCGAAGCGCTCCAGCTTGCACCGGGCGAACCATCCATTCTCTCCAATTTGGCGCTTTCCTATGCGTTTGATGGTGAAACCGAACAGGCCGAACGCCTGCTACGTGAAGCCATGGCCCGTCCGACGGCCGCAGCGACTGTGCGTCAGAATTTAGCGTTGGTGATGGCACTTCAAGGTCGTTTCGATGAAGCGGAAGCCATGGCTCGCGTCGATGTCAGCCCGCAAACGGCAGAAGCCAATATGGCTTATGTCCGGGCCATGTTGACCAGCGGACGGCGTTGGGATGCGATCCGAGACGATAGCGGCGCCCAATAGATTTAGTTAGACTTCGGTAGAACCCATGCCCGCTGGAAACGGCGGCGGCGGCACATCGTCTGGCTTCGCCTCGACATGTTTAAGCGGGAAATGCGCTTTCAACGCCGGATCCACCAGCGTTGTGTCAAAGCGAAAATTGTCCGCATGATCACGTAATGCCGATGGCGGGCGGCCATCGCGCGTGTTTTCAATGGCCCGATAGAGCGCGAATAGACGAAGATAGCCCTTGTCGTCCTTGGACAGGCTTGTGTCATCCAAGCGCTCGAAGACTTTAATCAACTGATTGAGGCCGTTTTTCTTTTTGCCAGCAGACAGATCGGTCAACGCCATCACCAGCGAAACCTTCCAGCCCGTTTCCGCAAACTCGACACGTTTGGGCACAGCTGTCAGCTCATCGCGTGCACGTGCAACATCGCCGGTCACCAACGCATGAAGCGCGGCGTCACTGGCGCGGCTGGCAATCACGTTGGATTGAGCGCGGTCTTCGCTATTTCTGCGGCCTAACATGACGGGGTTTTAACCTTGTCGAACGGCCTTGGCGAGGGTGAACGCCAGAAACGCGAATTCTACATCGTTTGATATCGCATAATCGCCGGGCCGAGGATGACGACAAACAACACTGGCAGGAAGAAAACGATCATGGGAACCGTCAACTTTGCTGGCAGAGACGCTGCCTTTTTTTCGGCATTGGCCAGGCGCATATCGCGGTTTTCTTTTGCCATGACCCGTAAAGCCTGACCGAGGGGCGTACCATAGCGTTCCGCCTGGATCAGCGCCGTTGCAACTGCCTTCACACCCGGATGATTGGTGCGAATGGCAAGGTTTTCATAGGCCATCCGTCGATCTTGCAAATAGGACAATTCGGCGGTCGTGAGCGACAGCTCTTCCGCCAACTCGATGGATTGCGCACCAACTTCGCCGGAGACTTTTTGGAAGGCAGCTTCAATTGACATCCCAGCTTCAACGCAGATCAACAGCAAGTCCAGCCCGTCTGGAAAGGCCATCATAATGGATTGCTGACGCTTCGAGGCTGCGTTGCTGAGATAGAGGTTCGGCGCGTAATAGCCTGCCATGCCAATGCCAGCAGCTACGCACCAACGCGTAATCGTCGGCAAACCGAAATCATTGACGAAGAACACGTAAAAGGCCGCGCCGCCAAACAACAGAATCGGCGCAGTCAGACGGAAGAAATAGAAGGTCATGACCGGACCATTGCCGCGGAAGCCCGCCTGCGTGAGCTTGTCTTTCAGACCCGGGTCTTCGAATAGTTTTTGAAGGTTAAGGCTTTCAACAATCGTCTTGGCGACGCTCTTGTCTTCTTTACCGCGGAGCTTTGAGGCGTGCGCTTCATCCATCGCTTCACGCGATTTACGGCGCAGCTCCTCTTTGCGGTTCTGGACGCTCTTGATCCGGTTTTCGAGCTTGTTCTGGCCCATCATGGGAGATGTCAGCGTTACGACCGTGGCAAAGACAGCAATTGCGGCGATCACCGACCACAGAAATTGTGGGTTGGTGACGAGTTCAGCAATGTCGGTAAAGCTCATCGCCGCCCCCTAGTGTTTGAAGTTGATCATGCCGCGCATCATCAAAATGCCGAGCCCCATCCAGAGAGCGCCGCCCAGCAGCATCAGCTGGCCTTTCGGCTCTACGAACATGGCGGTCATGTAGGAAGGTGTTGTGAAATAGACGATGGCCAAAACGCCCGGTGGCAATGCCCCAATAATCATGGACGAGGCCTTGGCTTCGGATGACAATGCACCGATTTTTTCGCGCATCATTTTACGAGCCCGCAGGACCGCAGACAAATTACCCAAAGCCTCAGCGAGATTGCCGCCCGTCTTGGCCTGAATGGTCAAAACCGTTGCGAAGAAGTTCAGCTCTGGCAACGGCATACGCGTCACCATCTTCTTGATCGCATCTTCCAGCGAAACGCCAACGGCCTGCGCTTCAACAAGCTTTGTAAATTCGGATGCCACCGGCTCTGCGGATTCGCGCGCAATCACCTTGATGCATTCGTTGAGCGGCAAGCCAGACTTGATGCCGCGCACAATAATATCGAGCGCATTGGCAAACTCGCCGGTGAATTTCTTTTGCCGTCCGGTACGACGCATTCCAAGATACCATCGTGGCAGCCCAAGGCCCGCCGTAATCGACAAACCAGCTGCGACCAAGAGGCTTTGTCCGGTCAAAAGCGCGCCCAGAAAACCGACAATCGCCATAACGCCGGAGCCAATCCAGAATGTTTTGATCGAAAACGTGAAACCAGCTTGCTGGATCCGGGAGTTCAATGTCAGTGACTTTTTCTTCGCGCTCTTTTGCTTGTCCTCGATTTCCTTGAGGGAATCCTGGACCTGCTTGCGGCGTTGAACGGTTTGATCGGCTTGCTGCACGCGCGCCTGACGCGGGCCACTGGCGCTCACAACAGCTTTGCGACGCGCAGCTTTTTGGCCATCTCCCATGGCGCCGGACACCACCCATCCGACACCACCCACAGCGAAGAAGGCGGCGACAGCAGCGAAGATCAGAGGAAGTTGTCCCTGCATAACTAGTCCTCCGCCGCATCGAGAGCAGCGGCAAGTTCGCGCTCAAGGCCATAATAGCGGGCACGGTCCCAGAAGCGCGGACGCGCAATGCCAGTGGATTTGTGCTTGCCGTTGATTTTTCCGTCAGCGTCCTCGCCGTCCATTTCATAGACGAAGAGGTCCTGTGTGATGATGACATCACCTTCCATCCCCATCACCTCGGTGATATGGGTAATTTTCCGGGATCCATCCCGCATACGTGAAGCCTGAATGACGACATCGATCGAGCCCGCAATCATTTCGCGAATGGTCTTGGAAGGCAGGCTATAGCCGCCCATCGTAATCATCGATTCAA
>Ga0316204_10004044_pt1 | contig 27439 bp, 27 predicted proteins | sample 6monrhotite_MG_2_FD_205661 | JGI IMG/M metagenome (GOLD analysis project Ga0316204, IMG submission 205661) | Microbial mat bacterial communities from mineral coupon in-situ incubated in ocean water Damariscotta River, Maine, United States -... | ecosystem: Environmental > Aquatic > Marine >...
ATACGCTTTGAAATCACCGAAATACTTGGTGATCGCCGCCGTCAACGTCGTCTTGCCGTGGTCAACGTGACCAATCGTGCCGATGTTAACGTGGGGTTTGTTACGTTCAAATTTTGCCTTAGCCATGACTTTTAGCCTCGTGTTCCTTGGGACCAGCCCGTTTCGGTGATGGCCGCTAGGTAATCTTCACAAGGTCAAAAATCAAGACTTGATTAGTTGGCTTTTGGGGCAGCTTCAAACGGGCCTTCTGCCTTGCGAAGCGCGTTGGCTTCGGGGGTAAACCACGCCTGATTTTCGCGCAGCCATTTTTCGATTGCGCGTGCCGCGGCACGAGACAGATTTTCCATCTGTTCCTCGGCTGATTGCGTCAACCCCGAGGACACCAAAGTTTTGCCAGACAGATTTTCCAGAACCGTTATCTGTTTGGCTTCTTTGTTGATGGTGGTCTGTGCGGCATCATCCCAAACGGTCACCGACAAAATCAGCGCCGATTTCGGGTTCAAAACCACGGGCACGCCCGGCAAGGCCAAAACATAGGCATCAATATTGACGCCAAGGTGATACAGCATATCGCCATCATACCGGCCCATGCGATCCTGAATTGCCCCCGCAACCGAGGCTTTCAATGCATCCAAATCGGCGGTACGCGACAGCGGCCCCTGTTGGGCGTTTTTCGATACAACAATATTGTGGCCAAATTTGAAATTGCCCAGCGGCTGTGGCGTTTCAATCAAATCTGCGTCTGTTCCACAAGCGGTCAGCAGACCTAAAATCAGAACAGCGCCCAGCAGGCGAACGGTTTTCAACATACTTCCCCCAAGGAATTTTTTGCTTAGCTTCTTTTATATAAACCCGCTGCACGTCGCAAATGATCTTGTGGCGTATCGGCAAGGCATTGCCAACCTGTTGTAAGTCAACCCCGTTCAGGTAAACGCCCGTTCAGGTAAAGCGGTTATCGCGAGGAAATCCGCGCGGGGCCATGCGGCCTGCACTGGCGCGTTTGCCGATCCATTCGCCAAGATCGATTTCGGTGCGGGTACGACCGGCTGGATCTTTCCATGACAGACCATCCACCAGCGTAAATACTGTGGCATCCGACAGGCCACCGTCTTTGAATTTTTGCAACCGCACGCCCTTGCCGCGCCCCATTTCAGGCAGCTCATCGAGCGGAAAAACCAAAACTTTCCGGTTTTGACCAACACAGGCCAGATGATCACCGTTGACAGGCGTCAATACAAGGGCGCGCACGTCACCCTTGACGTTCAAAACCTGTTTGCCGCTGCGGGTTTGGGCAATCACGTCGTTTTCGGCCACAATAAACCCGTCGCCCGCCGTAGACGCCACCACCAGTTTCCGCCCCGGCTGGTGGATCAAAATATCCACAATTTCGGCTTCGTTTGGCAAATCGACCATCAGGCGCAGGGGTTCGCCCATACCGCGCCCGCCCGGCAACGTATTGGCCCCCAGCGTGTAAAACCGGCCATTGGATCCAAAAACCAACAGCTTGTCGGTGGTTTCCGCGTGGAACATAAACCGCGCCTCGTCACCATCTTTGAATTTCACCACCGAGGTCAGATCGGCATGCCCCTTAAGGGCGCGAACCCAGCCCATTTTGGAACAAACCACCGTAATCGGTTCGCGTTCAATCATCGCCTCGATCGGCACGTCCTCAACCTCGCCTGCCTCGGCAAACAGGCTGCGCCGGGCGCCACCGTGGTAATCTTTGCCAAAGGTTTTGCGGGTCTCGCGCAATTGTTCGGAAATTTTTGACCATTGCAGCCCTTCATCGGACAGCAAATCATCCAACCCGGCGCGTTCCAGCATAAGCGCGTCACGCTCGCGGACCAATTCCATTTCTTCCAGTCGCCGCAAACTGCGCAGGCGCATGTTCAGGATCGCCTCAGCCTGAACCTCGGAAAGCTCACCTTCACCATCGGCGGGCGATTTATAGTCGGCCTCGGACCGGGCACGCACGAAATCCTGTGCCCAGTTTTCCCGCATCAAGGCAGGTTTCGGGTCGTCGTCGTATCGAATGATGTCAATCACCCGATCAAGGTTTAGAAAGGCAATCAAAAACCCTTCCAGCACTTCCAACCGGTGATCGATTTTATCAATGCGGTGCTGGCTGCGACGGATCAAAACATCGCGGCGATGATCGACAAAGGCGCGCAGCACTTCTTTTAAACTGCAAACCTTGGGGGTCAAACCATCGATCAGCACGTTCATGTTCAAACTGAACCGCACTTCCAGATCAGAACTGCGGTACAGCATGTTCATCAACACATCGGGATCGACATTTTTGGATTTCGGCTCCAGAACCACACGCACATCATCGGCACTTTCGTCACGTACATCCGCCAGAATTGGAATTTTCTTCAGCTGGATCACCTCGGCCAATTTTTCAATCAGCTTGGATTTTTGCACCTGATAGGGGATCTCGGTGACGATGATTTGCCAGGTGCCGCGCCCCAGATCCTCGATTTCCCATTTGCACCGCAACCGGAAAGAACCGCGCCCCGTGCGATAGGCCTCCAGGATATTTTCGCGCGGCTCGACGATCACGCCGCCGGTGGGAAAATCCGGGCCGGGCACAAATTCCACAAGGGTTTCATCCCGCGCATTTGGTGCCTTGATCAGATGCAAACACGCATCACATAATTCGGCAATATTATGGGGCGGAATATTTGTCGCCATGCCTACGGCGATGCCGGTGGATCCGTTCGCCAAAAGGTTTGGAAATGACGCCGGCAAAACCACGGGCTCGCTCAGCGTGCCGTCATAATTTTCGCGATAATCAACCGCGTTTTCGTTCAACCCTTCCAGCAATGCTTCGGCGGCAATTGTCATCCGCGCCTCGGTATAACGACTGGCGGCGGGGTTATCGCCGTCGATATTGCCAAAGTTGCCTTGCCCGTCAACAAGCGGATAACGCACGTTGAAATCCTGCGCCAACCGCGCCATCGCGTCATAAATCGCCGCATCCCCATGCGGGTGATAATTGCCCATGACGTCGCCGGAAATTTTCGCAGACTTCCGAAATCCACCACCTGATGCCAGCCGCAATTCACGCATCGCGTATAAAATTCGCCGATGAACAGGTTTCAACCCGTCGCGCGCATCCGGCAGGGCGCGGTGCATAATTGTAGACAGCGCATAGGTCAGATAGCGATCGCCCAGCGCGCGGCGCAGGGGTTCGGACAGGTCTGTTACCGGGCTGTCGTTTGCATCAGAAGTATCGTTCATAGCGCTGGTTTAGTCTGCCAGAATCGCGGGGTCCAGAGCCTGTTTTGCATTGTGCCGATTTTGACGATTTAAATCTTGCGACCGCTTTTTTTGTCAAAAATAGGGTTTTTCCCACCGAATCGGGCGGTCAGGGCGGGTTAAGAGGGAAGCATTTCCGGTTTTTCCCCGTGCGCCATTCCCGCTCGCCGTGTAGTATGGACCTGTAACATGCTTGTGGGAGTAACTGGTAAATGATCCGTTTAACCGCGATTCTGTCCGTCGTCATTTTTGCCGCCATGGCTATTATTAGCGAAGACGAGCCCACCGCCAATGCCCGTCAGCCCAAGGCCGTTGTTATCAAATACCAGCAACCAACCGCTTTGCCAGAGCAAGACCAAGAACCGGTGCGTTTGGCGCAAAACCCCTTTGTCAAAGAGGCAACGCCGACCAAAAATGATGTTTTGGCCACACTTCCGGGCACCCCGGTTTTGGGCGACATCATTGACGTAAACAAGGCAGGTACCGTTTTGAACGAGGGTTTCGCCGCCTTCAATACAAACGAGATTTCGCCAGCCGATGAAACGATCCAAATTGCCCTGATCGACCCGTCACTGTCGCCTTTCACCGCCTCAATCGCGGAAGAGGAACCCGCGCCATTGATGGTGGTGACCGGCAACCGGGTGAACGTACGATCTGGCCCCTCGACACAAAACGGGGTGATTGGGAAATTAACCAGGGGCGACCCTGCGCAATTGGTCGAAGACATGGGCAACGGCTGGTCCAAAATCCGCTTTGGCGAAACCGCGCGTGTCGGCTTTATGGCCAGCAATTTCCTGCGCGACGCCCCTTGATATTTACGTCTGCTCCGCGTTTGATACGCAAAAATTGCAGACAGGCGCTGAATGACCCAAAAAACCATCCTAATTACCGGTTGCTCATCGGGCATCGGCTATGACGCCGCCCATGGGTTAACCGCCATTGGATGGCGGGTTTTCGCAACCTGCCGTTCAGCGGATGATTGCGAAAGGCTGCGCGCTGAGGGGCTGGAAAGTTTTCCTTTGGATTATAGCGATGAGCCCAGCATCAAGACCGCTTTGGCCGAGGTTTTGAAACGCACCGGCGGCACGTTGGATGCGCTTTACAACAATGGCGCATTTGCCCTGCCCGGCGCGGTGGAGGATTTGCCGCGCGATGGGCTGAGGGCGATTTTTGAAACCAACCTGTTTGGATATTTTGACCTGATACACCAAGTAATGCCGGTGATGCGCGCGCAGGGCCATGGCCGCATCATCAATTACTCGTCGGTTTTGGGGCTCTTGGCGATCCGTTGGCGCGGGGCCTATTGCGCCACAAAATTCGCCATGGAGGGATTGACCGATGCGATGCGGCTGGAGCTGTCCGACAGCCCGATTCACATCACCCTGATCGAACCCGGCCCGATCACCAGTTCAATCCGCCAAAAGGCAATTCCACAATTTGAAAAATGGATTGATTGGCAAGGCTCTGCCCACCGCACCCGTTATGAAACCCAATTGCGCGTGCGGCTGTATCAAGACGGCGGCCCGGACAATTTCGAGCTGCCCGCCAGCGCGGTCACCGCCAAACTGATCCGTGCGCTCACCGTAAAACGCCCGCGCCCGCGCTATTATGTAACCACCCCGACGCATGTCATGGGATTCATCAAACGCATCACATCGACGCGGTTTTTTGACTGGTTGGTCGGGTTTAGCTGACCCGCAAAACACCACCTAAGGCAAAATATGCCCCCTATTTCGACTGCATCTTGTCAACCATTTTCAAAACCATCCGCCGGGGCAACATCGGCACCAGCCAGTTCACCATGAAACCAAGCATCCGCTCGTTTACCGTGACCAGTTTGCCGCGCATCATCGCGTCATAGCCGTGTTTGGCCACACTTTGCGCGGTTGCGCCGCCGCCTTTGATCAGATTGGTGCCTTCCAAATTGGCCTGTTGCGCAAATTCGGTTTCCACATACCCCGGGGCCAGAACCGTGCTGGTCACCCCTTTGGGGCGCAGTTCCTGATCGATCGCTTGGCTAAACGCACTTACAAAGGCCTTGCTGGCGAAATAAACCGCCTGTTGCGGCCCCGGCATAAATCCTGCGGTTGATCCCACGTTCAGAATTTTGCCACCCCCGTTGGCCACCATCAGCGCGCCAAATTCATGGGTCAGGGTAACCAGGGCGCTGATGTTCAAATCAATCATCGCCTGTTCTTGGGTTAATTCGCGTTCGGTATGAATGCCGTGACCACCAAATCCGGCGTTATTGATCAGAATATCCACTTTCAATTCGGCCTTTTTCACCGCCTTGACCAAATCGACGGCACCGCCGCTGGCCCCCAGATCAAGCGCAAATACGTGGCATTTAATGCCGTGTTTATCCACCAGTTCATCCTTTAGCGCGATCAATTCGGCCTCGCGACGCGCCGTCAGGATCAAATCACCGCCAAGCGATGCGTGATACCGCGCAAATTCCTTGCCGATACCCGAAGAGGCACCAGTGATCAGGGCTGTGTTTGACATTTCATTTCGCTTTCATACGGTAAAATTGCTGATCTGTGCTATATAGGGCTGGTCTTGGGTCAAACAACTGAACGTTGCGTCAAGGCGTTTGAACTGGCGGCAATATGCCCTTCCAGACCCGGACGACCCTGCGACATGATGCACCGCCACTTTGCCTTCGCAATTGGCGCGAAAGCAGCATAGGTTTGTGGCAACCAAATTGTAGGAGCGGAAATATGTGGACAGATCCCCTGTTTATTCTCGTGGTCATTGCTGTGCTGATCGTGCTGGGCGTCTTGGCGACGGGCATTTTAACTTTCGGTCGCGGTGGTGAAACCAACCGTAAAAACGCCAACAAACTGATGCGCTATCGCATTTATGCCCAAGCGGTCGCCATCGTGCTGATCCTTGTGTTCATCTTTTTCCGCCAAGGCGGCGCATAGCCCATGGTGGTGTTGAACAAGATTTACACCCGCACGGGTGACGCTGGCACCACGGCCCTTGGCAATGGTGATCGTGTGGCCAAACATTCCGCGCGGGTGACGGCCTACGGCACCGTGGATGAAACCAACGCTACGGTGGGTATGGCGCGACTACATGCATCCGCTGAAATCGACGCGCAGCTTGCTTTGATCCAGAACGATCTGTTTGATCTGGGGGCCGATCTTTGCCGCCCCGATATGGCCAGTGATGCCACCGCCGCCTACACCCCGCTGCGTGTAACGGATAATCAAGTTGCCCGTCTGGAAGGCGAAATCGACGCGATGACTGCCGTCTTGGAACCTTTGCGATCGTTCATTTTACCCGGCGGCACCGCCCTTGCCGCGCATTTGCATATTTGCCGCACCGTTAGTCGCCGCGCCGAACGCTTGGCGGTGGAATTGGCGGGCATAGAGGAGGTCAACCCAGCGGCAGTAAAATACCTGAACCGCCTGTCAGATTGGTTTTTCTGTGCGGGCCGAATTGCCAATGATCAAGGCCGCGCCGACGTGCTTTGGGTGCCCGGCGCGAACCGATAATCCGATTACTGCCGATCACAGCCCAAAGGCGGCGGGATGCGATCATTTGCCGTCGCATTTTGCCCTGTCAAAAGACCCCGAGTCGCGCTAATCCTGCGCGCAATTAAATTACGCCAACGGGCGATTCCCCGGCGGCCCCAAAGGAGACTACGCAAATGAAGGTGCTTGTGCCTGTGAAGCGCGTGATCGACTATAACGTGAAAGTTCGCGTCAAAGCGGACGGCAGCGGTGTTGATCTTGCCAACGTCAAAATGTCGATGAACCCTTTCGATGAAATCGCTGTCGAAGAAGCGATTCGTTTGCGCGAGGCCGGCAAAGTCGAAGAAATCATCGCCGTGTCCATCGGGGTGAAACAGAATCAGGAAACCCTGCGTACAGCGCTGGCCATGGGTGCCGATCGCGCCATCTTGGTGATCGCCACTGACGATGTTCACACAGATATCGAACCCTTGGCCGTTGCCAAAATCCTGAAGGCCGTCGTTGACGAAGAACAACCCGGTCTGGTTTTGTGCGGCAAACAAGCCATCGACAACGACATGAACGCCACCGGCCAAATGTTATCCGCGCTTTGCGGCTGGTCCCAAGCGGCATTTGCCTCGGATCTGAACATCGACGGCGACAGCGCTGTTGTCACCCGCGAGGTGGACGGCGGTCTGCAAACCATCAAGGTGAAAATGCCAACGGTTGTAACCGTTGATTTGCGCTTGAACGAGCCGCGCTATGCCAGCCTGCCAAACATCATGAAGGCCAAGCGCAAGCCGTTGGATGAAAAAACACCGGCCGATTACGGTGTTGATGCGGCGCCGCGCTTGAAGATTGTGAAAACAGTTGAACCTGACACCCGCAAAGCCGGTGTGATGGTTGCATCCGTAGACGAATTGGTCGCGAAACTTAAAGACGAAGCGGGGGTAATCTAATGGCTGTTCTTTTGATTGCAGAGGTTATCGGCGGCGAACTGGCCGTTGATGCAACCGCCAAGGCCCTGACGGCTGCCAAGGCAATGGGTGATGTAACGGTGCTTTGTGCCGCCGCTGGTTGTGCCGGGGCCGCTGATGCCGCCGCCAAACTGGATGGTGTCAGCAAGGTTTTATGCGCTGACGATGCTGCCTATGGCAACAGTCTGGCCGAACCCTTGGCCGATCTGATCGTTTCGCTGGCGGCTGGCTTTGAACACATCGTCGCCCCCGCCACTTCGGCGGCTAAAAATGTCATGCCGCGCGCGGCGGCTTTGCTGGATTGCATGGTCATTTCCGACATCACCGCCGTTGTTGACGGCGCAACCTTTGAACGCCCGATCTATGCCGGTAACGCCCTGCAAACCGTACAATCCGCCGATGCAACAAAACTGGTGACCGTACGGACCGCCAATTTTGACGGCACGGGCGAAGGTGGTTCTGCGCCGGTGGAAAAAATCGGTGCGGCGGCCAATCCTGGCCTGTCAGAATGGGTCGAAGACAAGGTTGCCACCAGCGATCGCCCTGAATTGACCTCGGCCGGTATCGTGGTTTCCGGTGGTCGCGGTGTTGGGTCCAAAGACGACTTTGCCCTGATCGAAGGGCTGGCAGACAAGCTAAAGGCCGCTGTGGGCGCCTCGCGCGCGGCTGTTGATTCAGGCTATGCTCCGAACGATTGGCAAGTGGGTCAAACCGGCAAAGTGGTTGCCCCTGACCTGTATGTTGCTATCGGTATTTCCGGTGCGATTCAGCATTTGGCCGGGATGAAAGACAGCAAAGTCATCGTGGCGATCAACAAAGACGAAGAAGCGCCGATTTTTCAGGTTGCCGATTATGGTCTGGTTGCCGATTTGTTTGATGCCGTGCCAGAGCTGACCAGCAAACTGTAAGCTTCCTTAAATAATGCCAAAGGCCCGTCTGATTCCGTCAGGCGGGCCTTTTGTTTGTGGGGCTTCACTTCAGTTCAGCGGCCAATAATTCGGCCACATATTGATGCTCGGCTTGGCTCATCGCCAGCGCCGCCGCCGCCTGATCAAAGGGCGAATACAACAACCCGTCGGTGGAAGGGTCGTTTGGGTCCGTCGACATTTTAGGCCGGATAACACCACAGACGGCAGGCGCAAGTTCTGCGATCATCGCCTCATCCACAAACAGCGGACCCGTGCCCAAAACATTGCTTGGTGATGCCTTGCACGGCACCCATAACAAGATGATTTGCCCGCCAATTTGCGCCAGCATCATTTTCATCCGCGCCACCCACGCCGCCTTTAGTTCCTGAACAATGATGGGAAACCGATCCGGTGCCTGGTTTTTTATCGTACTCAACATGTGTTGGACAAAGTTGAAATCGGTAAACTCGATATCGTCAAAAATCGTCTTCATCAACATCGATTGGCGAATGAACCGGTCGTTGCGCCGAGGATGCACAGAATACAACCGGTTTGACATATTCTGCGCCCCCATGATCTGAACCACCGTAATGGCGGATCGCTGGCACATGTTCTGAACGTCGCGATCCAATATGAACCCGTCGATGCCCGCGCCATTCTGGCCAAAGTTGGCACAGGGTCGCTGTGATATATGTTCCACTATCGCCGGAAATGGCGAAATCGAAAACCGACCGAAGGTTTCGCTTGCGCCGACAAATGCCACGGTTTGATTGCCTATTTCAACTTCTGGCCCCCGAAACTTGGCCTTGCTCGTGCCATATCTGCAAAAGGCATAGTCAAGCAGCGTACCGCTGTCCTCATAACTCATTTTTTCACACCTTAAATTGTCACCCAAACGCAAACTGGCGCAATTGCCTTGCCAATTCCCTAACCTTAAAATTTGCCTCGTTTTGGTTCGGATTTCCTGTGACCGCTTGCCGCCCCCGCGACAGAGGCGTATTGAGATTGCAGGTAAAAGGGTTTGGCTATGACAATTGAAACAATCGGGATTATTGGCGCGGGTCAAATGGGCAACGGCATTTCGCATGTCTGTGCTTTGGCAGGGTATCAGGTCATGCTGACCGATGTTTCCAGCGATGCGCTGGCGAAATCCCTTGAAATCATCGATGGCAATCTAAACAGACAATTAACCAAGGGCACCATCACCGAGGCCGAAAAATCTGCTGCCTTGGGGCGGATCATCCTGACCGAAAAACTGGCCGACCTTGGGCAAACCGATCTGGTGATCGAGGCCGCGACCGAACGCGAGGCGGTGAAGGCCGCAATTTTTGATGAGTTGCTGCCGCATCTGAAACCGGAAACGATCCTGACCTCAAACACCTCGTCGATTTCCATCACCCGGCTGGCCAGCCGCACGGATCGACCTGAAAAATTCATGGGGTTTCATTTCATGAACCCCGTGCCGGTGATGCAGCTGGTGGAACTGATCCGCGGGATTGCCACCGACGAGCCAACCTTTGCCGCCTGTCAATCGGTGGTGGATCGCTTGGGCAAACAATCCGCACCCGCCGAAGATTTTCCCGCCTTCATCGTCAATCGCATTTTGATGCCGATGATCAACGAGGCGATCTATACTTTATACGAAGGCGTCGGATCGGTGAAATCCATCGATACCTCGTTGAAACTTGGGGCAAATCACCCGATGGGGCCGTTGGAATTGGCAGATTTCATCGGTTTGGATACCTGTCTGGCGATCATGAACGTGCTGCACGAGGGGCTTGCCGACACCAAATACCGGCCCTGCCCTTTGCTGACAAAATATGTCGAGGCGGGTTGGCTTGGGCGCAAAACCGGACGTGGATTTTATGATTATCGCGGGGAAACCCCGGTACCGACCCGCTGAATAAAAGCGGGACAGATCAGTTCATTTGAAAATGCAGCGGGTACCGGCCATCTTGGAAATCACCAAACAGATCGGACAAATCAGGATGGCTGACAGGTTCGCCGGTTTCATCCTCGATCAAGTTTTGTTCCGATACATAGGCCACATAATAGCTTTGGTCGTTTTCAGCCAGCAGATGGTAAAATGGCTGATTCTTGACCGGGCGGCTTTCCTCGGGGATGGCATCATACCATTCCTTGGTATTGCAAAATTCCGGGTCCACGTCGAAAACCACGCCGCGAAACGGATGTCGCTTGTGGCGAACAACCTGTCCCAAGTGATATTTGGCGCTCAATTCGTGCATGGAATCCTCATTCATAAAGGAACAATTAACCGAAATTTGCGGCGCGAGTCCATGTTTAAGACGCAAAATCGGGGAAACAGTCTGTGAACCTAGTTTTGACAGTCTTTCAGGTTGTAGCCCCGGTTTTCACGCTGGCACTGATCGGTTTTATCTGGGTGAAACTGGATATCGAGTACCGGGTAGAGTTTGTCACCAAGCTGGCAATGACCATATCAATTCCCTGTTTGATCTTTGTCGCATTGATGAAATCCGAGATTTCCGGCACGGCCCTGACGGCCATTTCACTTGCCTCGGTGGTGGCCTATACCGCCGTCACAATAGTTATGTTTTTATTTATTAAAATTAACGGGTTAAAGCCGCAAACATATCTGGCCCCGCTGATTTTTGGCAACACTGGCAACCTGGGCATTCCATTGGCCTTGTTCGCCTTTGGCGAGGTCGGCCTGCAATATGCCATCGTCAGTTTTGCCATCATGATGATCTATGCTTTTACGGCAGGGGTTTGGATGGTCAGTGGTGGCGGCAACCCCATGCGTGCACTAAAGGAACCCGCCGTTTGGGGGACATTTTTAGGGGGAATTTTCCTGTGGCAAGGTTGGGAAACCCCGATTTGGGTGACCAATACTTTGGATCTTTTGGGTCAAATGGCGATCCCCTTGATGCTGATTACCCTTGGCGTGGCGCTTGGACGACTCAGCCCATCGGGGCTGGCGCGGGCCTTTTGGCTGTCGCTGACCAAGGTTATTATATGTGCCACATTGGCATGGACCGTCGCCATTATATTCCGTCTTGATGATGTGGCTTTTGCGATATTGGTGTTGCAGGTTTCCACCCCTGTTGCGGTCACTTCTTATATGTTGGCGCAAAAATATGGGGCCGAGGCCGGCGAGGTCGCCGCATTGGTTGTGGCCAGCACAGTTCTGTCGATCGCCTTCATCCCGATCCTGCTGGCCATTTTGCTGTAATGTGACTTTGCAGCACCCAAAATTACCGATACACTAAAAAGAAAAAGCCGAGGCCATGAAACGCGTAGTCCTTTTAATCGGGTTAATGATACTCGCCGCTTGCGGCGGGCCAAGCCGTGCGCCCAGAAATCTGGACAATGCCTGTGTCATCGTAAAGCAGAACCCGTCATTCCTGCGTGCTTTTGAAAAAACCCAGGATAAATGGGGCATCCCTGTCGCGCTGCAAATGGCGGTGGTTTATCAGGAAAGCAAATTTCGCGCCAAGGCTCGCCCGCCGTTTCGCTATACTATGGGCGTGATTCCAATGGGGCGGCAATCCTCGGCTTATGGATATTCACAGGCGCTGGATGCGACATGGGATGACTATCGCCGCAAGGCCCGTCGTTCCGGCGCAAGGCGCAGTAACATCGGGGATGCGGCCGATTTCATGGGTTGGTATATGGATCAATCCACCCAGAAACTGGGGATTTCAAAAACCGACACAGCGGCGCAATATCTGGCCTATCACGAGGGGCAGACAGGTTATGCAAACCGCAGCTATCGGTCAAAACCTTGGCTGGTGCGTATTTCAAAAGAACTGGAAAGCCGCGCGTTTGAATACCACACCCAATTGATCGCTTGCGGTAAAGTTTAAAACCGGTTTTTGGCCTATTTTTCGTTTTTGGCGATTTCCATCGTGATGCTGAACAGCGACGGTGGCAGGCTGTCTTTACGTTCCAACGCCCCCAAAATCACCGTGGTTTGCGACCCGTTGCCATCATTTATCACCCACTGACGCAACTCGATCGGGGTGTCGGTAAACACCAGTTCAATCGAGCCATATTCAGGGTTTTCTGGGTCCTGCGCGATCACCGTCGTGGCGGTGCCGTCATCCAAATGCCCCACCACCATACCAGAATTGGTCAAATCCACGGTGCGTTGCAAAATGATGTTCAGCGGCGTGCGCCTTAGGGGAAACTGTTCCGGGGGCGTGTTGGATTTGGCGTCAAATATTGCCACCTTACTGCCACCGGCAATCACCAGACCGTTTTCTGGCGGGTTATATTCAAACCGGATGCGCCCGGGGCGGTGGATATACAGCGTGCCGGTGGAAATTGTGCCATCGGCATTGATCTGGGTAAATTCCGCCTGCGCGCGCTTCAACCCGTTAAAAAACGCCGAAATATCGGCCAGCGGAATTTTTTCCGCCATCGCAGATGTTGCAACAAAGCAGATCGCCAGCGTCAGTTTAAACAGATGTCTCATAGAACCTACCTAAGGGTTCGCTGGAATATTTCCAGTGGGAAAAATGCAGGTCGGCGCCGCAAAACCATCACTTTTCAGGGATCAGGATTTCGCGTTTACCGACATGGTTGGCCGGGCTGACAAGGCCGCTGTCTTCCATCTGTTCAACCAGTCGCGCGGCTTTGTTATAGCCGATCGCCAACTTGCGTTGAATATAGGACGTCGAACATTTGCGATCATTGATCACGATTTGAACCGCCGTATCATAAAGCGCATCCTCGCCGTCGGTATTGCCACCAAGGCCCAGAACCGCGTCGATGCTGCCTTCGCGATCTTCACTGGGGCCATCCACCACGCCGCCAATATATTCCGGCGGGCCGTAGGCCTTCAGATGGTTTACAATTTCCTCGACTTCTTCATCGGAACAAAACGGGCCGTGCACGCGGGTGATTTTGGATCCACCGGCCATATAAAGCATATCCCCCATGCCCAGCAATTGTTCGGCCCCCATTTCGCCCAAAATCGTCCGGCTGTCGATTTTACTGGTCACTTGAAAACTGATCCGTGTCGGAAAGTTGGCCTTGATCGTACCGGTGATTACATCCACCGACGGGCGCTGGGTGGCCATGATCAGGTGAATCCCCGAGGCCCGCGCCATTTGTGCAAGGCGCTGAATGCAGGCCTCGATTTCTTTACCGGCGACCATCATCAAATCGGCCATCTCATCCACAACCACCACGATATAGGGTATTTTTTGTGGTGCGAATTCTTCGGTCTCGAACATCGGCTCGCCGGTATCATCGTCAAATCCGGTCTGAACCGTGCGGCTGAACATCTCGTTTTTGGCCTGCGCTTCTTTCACTCGGCCATTGTACCCATCAATATTACGCACGCCCATTTTGGACATCTTGCGATAACGTTCTTCCATCTCGCCGACGACCCATTTCAGGGCGACAACCGCCTTTTTCGGGTCTGTAACAACAGGCGACAACAAATGCGGAATGCCATCATAAACCGACAATTCCAGCATTTTGGGATCGATCATAATCATCCGGCAATCTTCGGGGCTAAGTTTATAGAGCAGCGACAAGATCATCGTATTGATCGCCACGGATTTACCCGAACCGGTTGTCCCCGCGATCAACAAATGCGGCATTTTTGCCAGATTGGCCACGATGGGTTCGCCGCCGATATCCTTGCCCAGCGCCAGCGGTAATCTCTGATTTCCGTCGCCAAAATCGCGGTGCGACAGGATTTCGCGCAAGGCCACGGTTTCACGTTGGCTGTTGGGCAGTTCAATCCCGATCACAGTACGGCCCGGCACGGTGGAAACCCGCGCCGACAGGGCCGACATGGATCGTGCAATATCATCTGACAGGCCAATAACCCGACTGGCCTTCAGGCCCGCGGCGGGTTCAAGTTCATACATCGTGACCACAGGGCCGGGGCGCACCGAGACAATCTCGCCTTTCACACCGTAATCATCCAGCACGCTTTCAAGCATGCGGGCGTTTTCTTCCAGTGCCTCATCCGACAGCGACGCACGTTCAATTTTTACCGGCTGCGCCAACAGACCCAAAGGCGGCGTTTCATACGCGGCGTTGCGGTTTTCGTCAAACTGCAACGCTGGTTGTGCCTCGGCGAGGGCTTGCTTGCTGGGGGCCGCCGGTTTTTTGGGGCTGTGCTGAACCCGTTGTTTCGTATCGGGTTGCACCACGGCACGGCTGGCTTGGCGCAACATGGCGCGCAACGCGTCTTCTTGGGGCGCGTTTGCATCCAGTTCTTCAATCAGGGCATCATCCAATTTTGCCAAATCATAGCCGTCATCCAGCATTTCATGTTCCACAGGCCTGTTGGATTTTGCGCTTAATACCGGCTCTGCCGCCTGATCATACCGTGTGGCAACCAAAGGTGCCGGTTTGGCATCCTTGTTCAAAACCAGTGGTTCCTGCCGCGCCGTATCCTTGGCAACAAGACGGGTTTCACGGTTTCTGACAATATTGGCAATTTTCGCTTTGATGCGGTCAGGATTGGCGTCATCAATGTCGCCCTCATATCCATGTTGTTCCACCAATTCGGGTTCGGGATCGGCGGCGCGGGTCAACCCCGGCAGGCGGGCAAACAACCCGCGACGGGGTTCGGGTTCGGACGGCGCAACCTCCGCTGCCGCGAACGCCCGGTCAAATGTTGGCTCTTGCACGGTGGCTGATGCCGCATCGCGCACCACCAAGGGGCGTATGTGGCTGGGTTTCACCGCCGCATATTGCGCCGCTTCGGCATCGTCATAATACGCTGCCTGTTGGCTGGCAACGACGGCGGCGGCACGTCGGTCTTGGCGCGATTGATTATGGTTGCGCACGCCGGTAATGGCCTTGCTGCCGGCAAAGCCAAGCAATCGCAAAAGCTGGGCGTAAGCCATCACCAAGCCAATCAACATCCGGCGCAGGATCAAGCGCAGCTCGTCTTTGGTGAAGCCCAATACAAACAGGGCCATCGCAACCAAAGCCGCGGCAAAAATCACGCTGGTAATCTTTAGGCCCAGCGCAAGGTTTGCGGGCACAGCGCTTAGAACCGCGCCCAAAATTGTATCGCCAAACAGACCGCCAAGGCCAAAACTATGCGACCAGGCGGGCCCGGGTACATGGGTTGACGCATAAATCGCGGCCAGCGCCACAACGATCGGTGCAAAAATCACCCGACCCCATGCGCGATCCGCCCCGATATGGCGCAGCAGGCGCACGCCCCAAACCGCAAACACCAAGGCAATCGCCCAGGAACCCATGCCAATAATGATAAACAGAGGTGACGCCAAAGATGCGCCAAACCGGCCCAGATAATTCTGTGCAGGCGCATCCGAGGCCGACATCCAATTGGGGTCCTCTGGTACATAGGAAAACAGGATCAGCGACAACAGTACCGCTAGGGCAAGCAATCCCAAGCCGATCAATTCCTGACCGCGCCGCTCGATCATCGCTTGCGTCTTGCTGTCCAACAATGGATCGCGTGTTCGTGCTTGATAAGATGCCATAATGACCCGTCCTTAGCCCATTAAACAACGACGAAGCGTTTCAAGCCCGCGCTGCAATTCCTGTTTTTCAGCCACCATGGCGACCCTTATGTATTCATCCGCCGGGTTCACCCCGTTCACGTCACGCGCAAAATATGCACCCGGCACAACCCGAACACCGGTTTGGCGCCAAAGGCGCGATGCCGCGGCTTCGCCATCCTGCACGTTCAGCCACAGGAAAAACCCGCCCTCAGGCGGCGTATACCCGTTGGCACCGGCAAAAACTCGATCGGCAATTGTATATTTTTCCTGATACAGTGCGCGGGATGCCGCAACATGCACGTCATCGTTCCACAATTTTGCGGAAACTTTTTGCACGGGCAACGGCAAAGGCGCCCCCGCATAGGCACGCAATTCTTTGATCCGAGCGATGGATTTTGGCCCGCCCGCCACAAAACCGCTGCGCAAACCCGGTACGTTGGATCGTTTCGACAATGAATGAAAAATCAGAACCCGTTCCGGATCAGCGCCCAGTTCCAAGGCCATTTGCAGCGCCCCGACGGGGGGATCATTGCGGTAAATCTCGGCATAACACTCGTCTGCGAAAATCTTGAAATCGTGCTTTTCCGCCAGATCAAACAGGGCCTTCCAATAGGCGCGATCCGCAACCGCGCCTTCGGGGTTTGACGGCGAACAAATATAGGCAATCGTTGTGCGATCCAGCGTCGCCCCGTCCACCCCCGCGAAATCCGGCAAAAAACCGGTTTTGGGCGAACCGGCCACAAAAACCGGTTCCGCCGTCGCGGCCAACGCGCCGATGGCATAAACCGAATAATAGGGGTTTGGCATCAAAACCGCTGGTTTAGTGCCGTTTTTCATTTCCACAGACAAGGCAAGACAAGCGTTAAACAGCCCCTCGCGCGTGCCATTCAGCGCCATGATTTGGCGGGTCGGATCAACGGCCACACCAAAGCGGCGATCGATATAGCCAGCAATACTGATCAATAATTCAGGTGAACCATCATTGGGTGGGTATTTCCCGAAATCCGCCCCGTGCAGCGCCATATCCGTGCCAACCCAGTCGGGGAACGCATGGCGCGGCTCGCCAATGGTCATGTTAATCACATCGCCACCCGCCGAATGCACGTCCAAAAGCCCACGCAAACGCGGCCACACATGTTCAGGAAGGTTGGAAAACCTCTCAGGAAACGCCATTACTGCCTCAGTTCATCAGGGTCATTTCGCCCCGTTATCCTGTAAACATAGCCAATGGCGGCTGGCGGGTCCAGAAAAACCCGCCGAAAATCCGTTTATTTCAAACTATTATGTGGCTTTTAGGCCAAGGCAGGTTCCGCCGCCGCCCCGATCCGCAACAGTTTATGTTCGCTCATCGGCGCGGCAGTGAACATGATGCCCGTTGAGGGCACGCCCGTGGGCAGGGTCAAAGACGCCGATCCCATCAGATTGCCGATCCGCGTATTGCGCAGGGCAAACAGGTTTTCGGTGTCAAAATACCCGGTATCATTTAACAAACGGTCGATATTTGGCGGCAAAACCGCCGAACTTGGCATAATCACCGCGTCATAGCCCGCCGTTTTGGCGGCAAAAATTTCACGTATCTGTGCCAACCGATGCCACGCCGCCAGATAATCGCTGGCCAAGACATCGCGCCCCGCACGAAATCGCGACAAAATGGGCTGGAACATTTTGTCAGGGGCGGCTTCGATTTCATCTTTCCAGGCACCATAAGCCTCGGCTGTGTACAGAATTCCGGCCAGTTTCAAGGCCTCGTGCATCTCGTCCACCGCGCCATGTTCAATATACGCACCCGCCGCGCGCAGCTTGTCACAGGCCAGATCAAAACCCGCCTTGGGTTCATCGCGCACCTCTTGCATGGCGACACTGTCCAAAATCATGAACCGTTTGCCCTTCAGGCTGGCACCGGCCAAATCCGCAGGCTTGCCGCCCTCAAGGGCCGCCAACAACAGATTGGCATCCTCAACCGACCGACACAAAGGCCCCACAGTATCAAATTTGGCACAAAGCGGCACTACCCCCTTAAGGCTTAGACGCCCGGATGTGGTTTTCAGCCCCACCAGATCATTCCAGGCCGCCGGAATGCGAACAGAGCCGCCCGTGTCCGACCCAATGCCCGCCGCCGCCAAACCAAAGGCCACCGAGGTTGCCGCGCCCGAGGATGACCCCCCCGCCACTGCCCCGTGATCGTTCACGCAGGGCGATGTTTGCGTCACAGGGTTCAACCCCAACCCTGAAAAGGCCAATTCCGACATATGGGTTTTGCCAAGGCCAACCAGACCCGCCGCCGTTGCATTGCTTACGACCTCGGCGTCATGTTCTGGTACGCGCCCGGCCAGCAAAGCACTGCCCGCCTCACAGCCGACATTCGCGGTATCAAACAGGTCTTTCCACGAAATCGGCACGCCATCCAACGCGGATCGGCGCAGGCCAGCCTTGGCCCGTGCCGATGCGGACTCGGCCTCGGCCAAGGCGCTGTCCGGCGTGGTACGTGCATAAATGCGCGGCGAAAATTCATGGGCCTCAATCGCCTCCAGATAGGTTTGCGCCAACGCCACCGGATCGATCTCGCCCGCGTCAATACCACGGCCCAAATCCGCCGCTGTTTGCCAAAGCCAATTTTTTGACATGCCTATGTTCCTTTTGATTTTTTGCAACGCTAGCGACTGCATGGCGCATGGACAATCCCGCATCTGCACCCATAGTAGGGGGATGAACGAAATTACCATCATTGGCGGCGGTCTTGTAGGCGGCACCTTGGCCTTGGGGCTGGCGCAACACGGGTTTTCCGTGACGGTGATCGACGCCCATGCCAAGGGCGATCAATCTCGACATGATTTTGATGGCCGTTCCTATGCTTTGGCGCAATCTTCGGTTCGACTGCTGACGGTACTGGGGCTTTGGGCCGATTTACAAGCTCATGCCCAACCGATTTTGCAGGTCAAAGCCAGCGATGGCCGCGCCGGTCAAGGCCCCGCGCCGTGGCATTTGCATTTTGATCACGGCGAGTTGGGGCAAGGGCCGATGGGCTTTATGGCCGAGGATCGTTTTGTGCGCCGCGCCCTTGCGTCCGCGCTGTCGGATACGCCAAACATCACACAAATTTTCAACCACACGGTCGTGGCCCAAGATGGCGGCACCGTGACGCTGGACAATGGCAAAACCATCACCGCCCAAATGATTGTCGGCTGTGACGGGCGGCAAAGCGGTACCGCCACACGCGCCGGAATCAAGCGGCGAATTTCGGATTACGGCCAGACGGCCTTGGTTTGTGCCATCGATCACACCCTGCCCCACGACGGCATCGCCCATCAGTTTTTCATGCCAGAGGGCCCGCTTGCGATCCTGCCCTTGCCGGGCAATCGCTCGTCCATCGTGTGGTCCGACACCACCCAACGCGCCACCGCGATCAACGCCTTGAACGATGCGGAATATCTGCAATTTTTACGCCCGCGATTTGGCGATTTTCTGGGCGATATTTCCCTGACCGGTGCGCGGTTCACCTATCCGCTGACGCTGACAATGGCCCAGACGATGACTGCCCCGCGCCTTGCCCTGGCGGGCGATGCCGCGCACGGTATGCACCCGATTGCCGGCCAGGGGTTGAACCTTGGTCTGCGCGATGTCGCCACCTTGATCGAGGTGCTGACGCTGGCCAAACGCCGCGGCGAGGATTTCACCGCCGCGGATGTTTTGCAACGCTACGCCGATTGGCGGCATTTTGATTGCACCACGATGGCGGCGGCCACAGATGGTTTTAAACGGTTGTTTTCCAACGATAATGCAATTTTGCGCCCACTGCGTGATTTGGGCATGGCCGTGGTCAGTTCCGCCCCCGGCCTGCGCCGCGCCTTCATGCGCGAGGCCGCAGGTGTCAGTGGCGACCTGCCCCGTCTGCTGCAAGGCAAAACAGTCTAAGGCGGGACGGCTTAGTCGAGTTTGCGCGCCTCATCGACAATCATTATCGGAATGCCGTTGCGGATCGGATAGGCCAGCTTGGCAGATTTTGAAATCAGCTCGGCGCGTTCGACATCCAGTTTCAAGGCGCTTTTTGTCGCCGGGCACACCAGCACCTCTAACATTTTGCGATCATACATTGGTTCGCTCATTGCAAAACTCCTTCTCCGTCACCGCCTCGCAGGGCGAATTCCAATAGTGTTACAAGAGTTTCCCGCCGCGTGGCCAGTGTGGGCGATTCCAGTAGGGCCTGTCGTTCTTCGGGCTCAAACGGGCACAAAATTGACAAGGAATTAATCAGCATTTCGGGGCCTGCATCCTTGAGGCTGTCCCAATCGGTGGATAAATCCTTAAGCGCGAAGTACCGCTTCAACATCGCCAACAATGCCGCACGATCCAACCCTTCGTCGGACTCTGTTGATCCCATATCACGCTCAAATCCAGTCCAGGAAACATCCGCCCTCAGATAAGGTGCAAACCCTTCGTGAACCTCTGTGATGCGAAACCGCGACAGGCCGGACAGGGTAATCATATACCGCCCGTCCTCGGTTTCGGCGAAATTTGTCACCCGCCCGGCACAGCCTATTCGGTGCAACCGGGGCGGGCCATCCGCCGGTGTTTCCAACGGCTGTATCATCCCGATCATGCGATGGCTGGTTTTCATTACGTCCTCGGTCATCGTCAAATAGCGCGGCTCGAATATATGCAGCGGCAACCGCGCACGCGGCAGCAACAGCGCGCCGGGCAATGGGAACAATGAAAGGTTGTCAGGCAGGTTCGCTGGTTTGATCATTGTTCCTGCCCCGTCGCTTACATAAAGATCATCGAGGATAATTTGCGACGGCCATTCAGCGCGATTGGATCCTGTGTCGTCAACGCGTCAAATATCTTGAACAACTGTGTCTTGGCGGCGCCGTCATTCCATTCGCGATCTTTCCTGAACAGGGCCAACAGTTCGTCAACGGCGGCCTGAATATCACCGGCACCATGCAGGGCCACGGCGAAATCAAACCGCGCCTGATGGTCGTTTTCATCGGCGGCCACCGCCGCACGCAAATCTTCCAGCGGGCCAGCCTCGGCCGCCTCAAGTGCCAGGGCAAGCTGCGCGCGCAGCCCGTCAATTTCCGGGCGGTTTTTTATCGGATCAGGCACGGTTTCCAAGAACGCCGTCAATTCATCAATCTGGCCCAGCGCCAAATGGCATTTCCCCACACCGGCAAAAGCGACGACATTTTCAGGTTCTTCACCCAAAATCGCGGCAAAAGTTTGCAAGGCGTCATCCATCTCGCCCTCTGAAAACATCAATTCAGCGGCCTCTAGCGCTTCGCCCAAACCACCATCATCACCACCCATCGCGACAACACGGGTTACAAATTCCTTGATCTCGGCGGGCGTTTGGTTGCCCTGAAACCCATCCACCGGTTTGCCATCAAAAAAGGCATAGACCGTCGGGATCGACTGAATACGCAACTGTCCGGCAATGCCCTGATTCTGGTCAACGTCGATTTTGACCATCTTCACCTTGCCACCGGCCTCGGTAACTGCGGCCTCCAGTGCCGGTCCAAGGGTTTTGCACGGCCCGCACCACGGTGCCCAGAAATCCACGATCACCGGCGTCTCGCGGCTCGCTTCGATTACATCATCCAAAAACGTCGCTTCTGATCCGTCTTTTATCAGATCGGTTGCGCCTTCAGGTTTTTTGCCCAGTTCCAACATCGTCTATATTCCTATTTCAACATGATCCCAATATGGGCAGCCATTTGTATTTTTCAAAGGTCAAATTCAGCAAAAATCGGCGCGTGATCCGACGGTTTTTCCCAACCCCGCGCATCGCGCAGAACCCGCGAGCCATGCGCCGCCGCCGCGATGTCACCGGTGGCCCATACATGATCCAGACGGCGCCCCTTGTCAGCAACATCCCATTCGCGGGCGCGATACGACCACCATGAATAAAGTTTGCCTTCGGGAATGTCAGCGCGCGTGACATCAACCCAGCCTGCGGCGGCCTGAACCTCGGCCAGCTTTTCCACCTCCAGCGGCGTATGTGATACCACTTTTAACAGCTTTTTGTGGTCCCAAACATCATCTTCCCGTGGCGCAATATTCAAATCCCCCACCAGAATTGACTTGGCCGGTTTGTCACTATGCCCCCAATCGCGCATTTCCTTAAGGTATTGCAACTTCTGTGCAAACTTTTCGTTTTTCACCGCATCAGGCTCGTCGCCACCTGCGGGCACGTAAAAATTGTGGATCGTGACACCATTTTCCAACTGTCCTGCAATGTGCCGCGCATGGCCCAGATCGGCAAAATCAAAGCGGTGCGTTTCCCGAATTGGCAATTTTGACAGGATCGCCACGCCATTATACCCCTTTTGCCCGCTGGCAATCATATGGGTATAGCCAAGGGCGGCAAAACCCTCGGTCGGGATTTTATCCACCGGACTTTTACATTCCTGCAAGCACAGAACATCGGGGCCTTGTTCGGCCAGTAATTTACACACAATCGGTTCGCGCAGCCGGACTGAATTGATGTTCCACGTCGCAAGACTAAAGGCCATGATTTTCTCCAAATTGACGTGTTGATCCTAGCGTTGCGGCACAGAAACCACCACCCGGTTCTGGCGATTATTCCCTTTGCGGCTTTCGCTTTGATCGGCACCGATGTCCCCCCTCTTCTTAAGAGGGGGTCAGGGGGTGTTTTTACAATTTTCAGCGTGGGCGCAGCCCACTCCTTTTGGTCACACCCCATAAAAAAGGCCCAAGCAAAAGCTTGGGCCAGTCCAACAGGGAGGAGTGATGGTATAAGCCCACCATCGGGGCATCTGGTTCAGGCAACCAATCGGTATCCACCGCTTTCGGTCACCAACAGGCGCGCATTGGAAGGATCGGGTTCGATCTTTTGGCGCAACCGGTAAATATGGGTTTCCAGCGTATGCGTCGTCACACCAGCATTATATCCCCAAACCTCGTGCAACAACACTTCGCGGGGTACCACGCCGTCACTGGAGCGATACAGAAACTTCAATATGTTGGTTTCTTTCTCGGTCAGGCGCACTTTCTTTTCATTCTCGTCCAACAACAGCTTCATCGCCGGTTTGAACGTATAAGGCCCAAGTTGAAAAACCGCATCCTCAGATTGCTCATGTTGGCGAAGCTGCGCCCGAATCCGCGCCAGCAGCACCGGAAATTTGAACGGTTTGGACACATAATCATTGGCACCAGCATCCAGCCCCAAAATCGTATCCGCGTCACTGTCATGGCCTGTTAACATCAAAACCGGGCATTTCACGCCTTGCTTTCGCATCAAACGGCACAGCTCGCGCCCATCGGTGTCGGGCAGGCCGACATCCAAAATCACCAAATCAAACAGTGCCGCTTTGGTTTTTTCCATGGCATTGGCACCGTTGTGCGCCTCGAACACGTCGAAATCTTCGGTCATCACCAATTGCTCCGACAGCGCCTCGCGCAGATCGTCGTCATCATCCACAAGAAGGATCTTTTTTACCGTGCTCATCGGCGTATTCCTTTTGTTGCCTGCTCTTACAAATGCGCCTGATTTGTCTTTTCAACAAGAGATCAGCGAAAAAATCACGACGACGTGTGAAAAGCAGGGTAATTGTTTCATTATCCGGCTTTTTGGCCTAGAGCCTGCGGAGAAAATGAAACAGAAATGAAACATGACCCTGCGCCCTGACCCGATGGAAATGCTTGCCCGCGCCCGTGCCGATCTGCGCATGGGGGTGCCTGTGGTTTTGACTAATCAAACACAATCCATCGTTTTTGTGCCGGTTGAGACACTGGATCTGACCCGCTATCAGGCGCTGCGCAAACTTGATGATGGCGCGGTTCTGACGATCACCGCCCATCGCGCAACCACCTTAAAGGCCCACGCCTATGACGGCACGTTGGCGCGATTGCTGCTGCCAAAGGATGCCAATTTACGCTGGGCCCGTGCCGTCGCCGATCCAAAGGACGATCTGATAAGCCCGATGAAGGGCCCGTTTCAATCCGCTCGTGGTGGCGATGCCGCTTTGCATGATTTTGCGCTGGATCTGTGCAAAGACGCCCGCCTGTTGCCCGCCGCCCTTGTGGCGACAATCCCCAACGGCGCAGAATTTGGCACGGTCAATAACTTCACAACCCTCGATCTGGCGGCCTCGCAACAGGCCCGCAAAACCGGCAGCGCCATGCAGCAGGTGGTTTGTGCGCAACTGCCGTTGTCGGTATCACAGGCGGGTCGGTTGCATGTTTTTCGCCCCGATGATGGCGGTGAGGAACATTATGCCGTGGAAATCGGCAATCCTGATCGCAGCAAACCGGTTTTATGCCGCCTGCATTCCGCCTGTTTCACCGGTGATCTGTTGGGATCGCTAAAATGCGATTGTGGCCCGCAACTGCGTGCGGCGCTGGCGCAAATGGGTACCGAAGGCGCGGGTGTATTGTTATATCTGAACCAAGAAGGGCGCGGCATCGGGCTGGCCAATAAAATGCGCGCCTATAGCTTGCAGGATCAGGGTTTTGACACGGTCGAGGCCAATCACCGGCTGGGCTTTGAGGACGACGAGCGGAATTTTCGTATCGGGACGGATATTTTGAAAAAACTGGGCTTTGATCAAGTGCGCCTGTTGACCAACAATCCTGCCAAGGTGGCGATGATGCAGATTCAAGGCATCAAGGTTGCCGAACGGGTCGCGCTCAAGGTGGGGAAAAACCCGCTGAACGCCGAGTATCTGGCCACAAAAGCCGCCAAATCCGGCCACCTGCTGTGACACCCCAAGACATTGTATTGACCCCGATGGGATGTCGTTTTAGGGGGCAATTGCTGCCCTGTACCATCGGGCGCGGTGGGTTGCGCGGCGATAAACACGAAGGGGATGGCGCGACGCCTGTGGGGGTGCATCACATCACCGGGTTGCTCTATCGCCCCGACCGTGTCGCCCGCCCCGCGCCTTGGGCCACAGAAATCGGCCCGGCCGATTTATGGTCGGATGCCGCCGATCAGCCGGATTACAACCAATGGGTTCGTGCGCCTTATGGTGCCAGTTGTGAACGCCTGTCGCGCGCCGATCACCTGTATGATCTGGTCCTGTTGACCGATTGGAACTGGCCTGTGTCGCGCCCCAGCAAAGGTTCGGCGATATTTTTGCACCGCTGGCGAAAACCCGGCCATCCAACCGAAGGCTGCATTGCCTTTGATCCCCAAGATTTCAGGTGGCTATGCCAGAACGCCGCCCCGGGCACGCGGTTGATCGTACCACCGCTGGCAGGAAAATCTGCCTAAGCTGGGTAATCGCGATCACCGAAAATGGCCGATCCAACGCGAATATGGGTGGCCCCGTATTCCAACGCCAGCTCAAAATCGCCAGACATCCCCATCGATAGCCCCGTCAAGCCGTTGCGCACCGCCATTTCCCGCAACATCGCGAAATGCGTGGCCGGTTGCTCGGTGGCGGGGGGAATGCACATCAAGCCAATCACCGGCAAATCAAGCGCACGGCATTGCGCCACAAATGCATCCGTGTCGTTGGGCAATACACCCGCCTTTTGCGGCTCGGCCCCGGTGTTTACTTGAATAAACAAATCCGGACACTGCCCCAATTCCTGCGCCAGTCGCGCCAGTGTATTTGCCAGTTTGGGCCGATCCAGCGAATGGATCGCCTGAAATAGCGCCATCGCTTGGCGCGCTTTGTTGGTTTGCAAAGGCCCCAGCAAATGCACATCAACCGCACCGTATTTTTCGCGAAACCCAGGCCATTTTCCCGCCGCTTCTTGCACCTTGTTTTCACCAAATAGCCGATGCCCCTGATCCAACACAGCCGCCACGCGTTCATCAGGTTGCACCTTTGACACAGCGATCAGTTGCGCTTGCCCAAGACAACCAAGCGCCTTTTCTTTGGCGGCAATGCGATCCAGAATTTCCTGATAAGCCACTATTCCCCCTCTAAAGCCGCAAACATCGGTGCCAGTTCAGCCTCAAAATTTTGCCACGATTTTACCGAGGATTTATAGATCGGCTGCCGCGCCTGATAGACCGACAAGGTTTTCACCGCCGCCTTGTTTTGGTGAAAGTTCAAACAATCCTCTTCCCAGTCAAGGCCAGCAAAATCCACCAGCCGCCTGATCTGGTTTTCCGGATCGCTGGTAATATCCTCATAGTTCACCTGATAAAACCAATCGCCCAGTTCAGCGGTCCAGAAATCAATCATTCGGTCAAACAGCTTATAATACCCCGCCAAATCGACCAAATCATAGGCATAAGGGTGCGTGCCCTCTGGGAAAACATTCTTGTAGATCGACAAAAGATTGTCCCGTGGATCGCGCCGCACAACAACAACACGGGCATTGGGCAAGGCCTTTTTGATCAATCCCAGATAGCGAAAATTTGGCAAGGATTTATCGGCAAGTGTTTGATTTTTCGGAAAATCCTCATGCAATCGGTCCATAAAAGCGGTCCCGATTTTGTCAAAAATTGCGTCCGGAATATCCGCCAATCGCGCCACGGGTTCACGTTGTGATGTATCCAGAACATGGTGTGCGACACGCATGAAATGGCCATTTTCGCTCGCCCCTGTTACCCGACTGTGGCTGGTAAAAATCCGTTCGATCAAGGTGGTACCGGAGCGTGGTAATCCCACCACAAAGATCGGGCCATCTGCTGTTTCTTTTGCAACAGGCGTATAATCAAACCCCTCAAACAAGCGGCGCATTTCAGCATGTTCTTTGGCAGTATCCGCCAAATCATAGCCGTTTTTGCCGCGCACCAAATCGTTGGCGGCCTTCAAATGAACGAAGGCTTTGGCATAGTCGCGATTATCCTCGGCCAGTTTGGACAGCGCAAAACCGAATTGGGCGCGTGCAAAACCATCGCCACCGCTTTTGGCAAAGTTTTTCTCGATCTGCGCAACCACCGGATCATCGGCTGGCAGCTTCTTGAAACTGCTATATATCCGATAAATTTCACCCCTCTCGGGTTTTACTTTGATCAGCTTTTTGAACGCTTTCTCGGCCGCATCAAATTTCCCCTGATTCACACAAAGGTTAAACCAATTGTACAAAATTGCGCTTGATTGCGGAAACCGCGCCAGTGCTTTGCTTACAAAAACCTCGGCCTCGTCGGTTCGATCCGAAGATACCAGCGCCTCGGCCATCAAGGTATAAGTGGCCAGGTTTTTTCCTTCCAGCGTTATCAGAATTTGGCACAGATCTATGGCCCGGCTGAACCGTGTCGCTTTTATCAGATAGGGAATGAAAGTTTTGTATGTTTGTGCGTCCTTTGGGTTCTGAACCAAGGCGCGCTCCAACAAATCGAACGCTTTTTCCAGTTCACCTATTTCGCCAAATCCCTTGCCCAGATCGCGCAGGGCAACGGCATCTTTCGGGTTTGCCGCATAAAGGCG
>Ga0316204_10004045_pt1 | contig 27432 bp, 27 predicted proteins | sample 6monrhotite_MG_2_FD_205661 | JGI IMG/M metagenome (GOLD analysis project Ga0316204, IMG submission 205661) | Microbial mat bacterial communities from mineral coupon in-situ incubated in ocean water Damariscotta River, Maine, United States -... | ecosystem: Environmental > Aquatic > Marine >...
ACCATCTCATTAGCAATTGTTCAATTTGCATTGCCAGTATTGGCTGTATTGTTCTTGACAAAGTTGTTCAAGAAAAGAGAACAATTGAAAGAGAACTTATTGCCTTTTTTCATAGTTTCAGGAGTGTTTGGAGTGGTATTGCTTGCTTTATTGGCTTCACCAACTACTTTCAATACATTCTTTTCAGCTGCCGAAGTTGACATGATATCTGGAATAACAGATCCGGCTTATTTAGATGCCTATGACGATCTAGAATTAACAAGGATTTCGATCTTCAGAGATGATGTATTGAGATCGTTTGCCTTTTTGGTATTGGCCTTTGGAACTGTATTCTTATTCATCAAGTCAACGGCAAACAAATACTTGTTTATCGGAGCGATTGGAGTTTTATTGATTATGGATTTAGGTACTGCCTCTAAGCGTTATTTGAATAATGAGAAAAAAGGCAAGAATTACCTTAGTTGGGAAGAATCGTGGAAGCAAAACTATCCATATGAAGAGAACGCGGCAGAGCTTGCAGTTTACAATGCTGAAGTTGCACAAGACATAGAATTAGAAGATAAGATCAACAAGCGCTTAGCTGAGGTTAAAAAAGGTTTTGATAAATCAATGGATGCTACTGAAAAGAGTAGAATTCTTGATTACGCTAAATACCGTGAGTTAAATAGATTGACCAATTTTAGAGTGATGGATTACGGTAATCCTTTCAATTCTACTTACGGATCTTATTTCTTCAAATCGATTGGAGGATACCATGGAGCTAAATTGGGAAGATATCAAGACTTAGTTTCATTCCATTTAGGAGCTGGTAATCCAGCCGTGATGGACATGTTGAATATCAAGCATAAGATTCGTCCTGAATATGATAAAGAGACAAGGAAAAAAATCATTGGCTCAACCTATTTAGGAAATAACCCAACTGCATTGGGTAACGCATGGTTTGTAAAAGAAACAGAAAGTGTGAGCTCGGCAGATGATGAGATTCAAGCATTGAAGTCAGGATACACTGCCATGTTAACACCTGGCTCTTTATACTCTATTATTTTGAACGGAGAGGCAGTTACATCTGAAGTAAAAGTTGGACCATACGATAATTTGAGTTTTGCTTATTCTTATGTAGCTGATTCTGTTACTGTATTTGATACGCTACCAGTTCAGGTGCCATTTCAAGGTTTAACCGAACAAAGAGTTTCGCACATTCCTGATGGACAAGGTGGTTTAACTTGGTATCCAACTGAGATGTTAGATTCAATGATGGCTACAATGGAGATCGTGAATGTTGTTTCTGCAGGGAAAGAAGGATTCGATTCTAAGACAACAGCAATTTATGATGAGAAATTCAAGAATGTAATTAGCAAGCAATCGTATTCTGGTAACGGAACGATTGAAATGACTTCTTATCATCCAGATCACATGATTTACAAGTCATCTACCACAGATACTGAGTTGGCAGTATTCTCTGAGATTTATCATCCTGTAGGTTGGAAAGCCTTGATTGATGGAAAAGAGGCTGAGATCGGAAGAGTGAATTATGTATTGAGAGCGCTTGAAGTTCCTGCTGGTGAACATGAAAGAGAGTTCATTTATGAGATTCCTTCAAGAGGAACTTATTCAGCTATGGCTTGGACTGGTTCAATCGTAATGATCTTAATAATCGGAATCGGATTGTTCATGGCTCCTAATTTCAAAGAAGAAAAAACAGGAGAAGAAGTATAAACTTTGAATGAACTTAAAGAAGATTGTCATAGTAGGAAACTCCGTTGCATTGAGGAATAGACCTCATGTGAAAGAACAGAGTAAGAATTATGGACAATTGATTCAGAAATCTTTGAATGAAGGAAAATCTGATGAAATCATCCAAGTTGAAAACATAGCATTTGGTAGAGCAACAATGCGCGATTTACACATTGTACAAGATAGAGTAATCAATACTTTTGGTGACTTATATGTCATTAATATTGGAGTTTCAGATGCGGCGACTAGAGAAATGCCGAGATGGTTTGCTGATAAGTTAAACCAAAGAAAACAAACATTTGGAGTTAAGGTGGCAAAAGGAATTGAAGCTACTTTTGTCAGACCAATGAGAAGCTTTTTAGTGAAACTAAGAGGTAAGCGTTCTTGGACATCCAAAAAGAAATTCAATCAATTATTTACTGAGTTGGTTTACAGAATTCAGCATAATACAAGTGGCAAGGTAATCGTACTTTCAATGAGTCCTCCTGATGATCGTGTTGAGAAATCGGTTCCGGGTACGGCAAAGAAGTATAAAGAATATAATGAGGTTTTAAAAGATATCTGCAAGAATAAAGAAATTGAATATTTGAATTTAGATGAGCTTACTCCAGAGCCACATTACCCTGATGGAACTCATTATTCTGAAGTCGGAAATGCTGCTGTTGCTGAGCTTCTCTTGAAAAGGATAGAAGAGAAAAAAATGATTTAAGAGAGATGAACTGAAAATTCATTTCTCCGAAAATAAATAAATGGTATTTTTAAGCCATAAACACAATTATTAAATGAAAAAAGTTGCCTTTTGTTTTGATTTAGACGGTACTGTCACAAGCCAAGAGATATTGCCTCTGATTTCAAAGGAGATTGGGATACACGAAGAAATCAACCTTTTAACTCAAATCACTTTGAAGGGATTAATTCCATTTCAAACGTCATTTAAACTTAGAGTGAAACTCTTGTCTCAAATTCCGATTTCAACAGTTAAAGGAATCGTATCAAAAGTGCCTTTGCAAACTAGTATTCAAGAGTTTATTCAGGGTAATTCAGATAATTGTTATATCGTTACCGGAAATCTTAATGTTTGGGTAGACGACTTAATCAAGACTCAGTTGGGTTGTAAATATTACTCCTCTATCGCGAATCATGATGGCGACAGTTTGAGAGATATTGATACTATTCTTGAAAAACGAAGCGCAATCGAAGATTTGAAGAAATCATACGATACCATTGTTGCTATCGGTGACTCAATGAATGACTGTTCAATGTTTGAAATTGCGGATGTAAAAATTGCATACGGTGGAGTTCATGAGCCGGTAGAGACTTTGAAGATGATGGCGGATTATGTAGTTTATGATGAAAAATCACTGAATACTTTACTCAAAAACTTTATTTAAATGAGCGTTAACACAGTCGTTATTTGTGCAGCAGGATTAGGAAGTAGATTAGGTTTAGATACTCCAAAGTGCTTAGTTCCAATAGGGAAGCACAAATTGATTTATTATCTTTTAGAATTGTTGAAAGATGTACCAAACATTAGAATGGTCATTGGTTTTAAAGAAGATGATGTAATAGAATATGTGAGATCAATTAGAAATGATGTGGTCTTTGTAAGAAATCCGAATTACAGCACAACCACTAATGCTTACAGTTTGCATTTGGGTTCAAAAGATTTAAAAGAACCGTTTATGTTCATTGACGGCGACATGATTCTCGATCCTGAAAGCTATCATACTTTAGCTAAGAAATGTGAGCCAGGAATGGATATCGTAGTGATCACAGAAGCAAAAACTGAGGATGCTGTATTTGTTAAGCTTGATGATCAAAACAAAGTGGTTGAATTTTCTAGAGATCCTATTTCAAAGCTTGAATGGGCAGGGATAGGATACTTCTCAAACATTAAAATTGACGAAGACGGGCAGTATGTTTATCAAGTAATCGAAAAACATCTACCAATTGATACGGCTCAAATTCTATGTTGGGAGATCGATACTCCGCAAGATTTGAATAACACGCTTAACTATTTGTCTTTCATTTAAAGCTACTGTCACTAAAGGATTTGAATCCTTTCTTTATTCTCATAGATTGACAAATATTACTTAGATTTGTTAGCCTAATTACGGGTGCAAACAGGAATTTATGATTTCAATTGAAAAGAAAAAAATTATTGGTGTATTGGGGGGATATGGTCCTTTTGCAACAAATGATTTTTTCAAATTGATTCTTGAGAGCACAGATGCCAAAAAAGATTGGGATCACATGCATGTCATTATTGATAACAATCCGAGAATTCCGAGCAGGGGCAGAGCATTCTTATACAATGAAGAATCACCTATGCCTTATATGCTAGAGGGCATTGAAAGGTTGAGTAAAGCAGGAGCAGACTTTTTCATATGTCCTTGCAATTCGGCGCATTATTTTTTACGTCAGTATTCAGATTATCCTATCAAATTTGTTGATATGATCGATTTGACATTAGCGAAAATCATCTCTGATGGATACAAGAAAATAGCTGTGATGGGAGCTGAGGTTACTGTTATGGCTAAGGTATATGAGTCAGCATTGGTTGAAGCAGGAATTGAAGTGATGAATGTAGAGAAGCTTGAAGATGTGAGATATGTGATTGAGGCCGCTAAGCAAAACAAAAACAAGACAGAGGCGAAAGAGCTGATGCTTAAATTGATAAACGAATTTAAAGATAGAGGCGCAGATGCTGTGATCTATGCTTGTACTGAATTACCAATCATATTGCCAATTGATGAAAGTCCCTTGGCGGTTTATGACTCTAGCAGTATATTAGCAAAAGGAGCAGTGGCGTTAGCTAACGAAAAGTAAGAAATTATGGGAAGTGATAAGAGTAAAGCATACTGGGAGAATATGGCAAACAATATTCAAAACCCAGGTGAAACGACAAATAAGAGAAGCAAAGAATATCTTTTAAATGATATCAGATTCATCAAAACTTATTTAGAGAAAGATGATGTTTTACTTGACGTTGGTGCAGGTTCGGGCCTTGTGGTGAATGAACTAGTTGATGACGTTAAAGAAATTATCGCAGTAGAGACATTTGAAGGACTTACTAACTTCATTCACAAAGATATTTTTGTGATCAATGCTGAGCTTCCTTCTTTCAAAGTAAGAAAGTCATTTGACAAAATTATTGCAACAGGAGTACTTCACTTTTTCCCGCTCAAAGAGGCAAAGAGAATTTATGAAAATATCATCTCAATGCTAAGTGAGGGAGGAACTTTCGTGATGAGAAGTCATTGCGGATTAACTGAAACGGTAACTGTTAATGGATACTCTGAAGAGTTAGATTCAGATTACTTTTCTGAATTAAGACAGATAGATGATGAGGTGGCTCTTTTAAAATCTTTAGGGTTTAAGACAGTTGAAGTAATTGATGAAGTGGCTGATGAACTTAATGTTTGGCCTAATTCAAGACACTACTATTTTATCTGTAAAAAGTAAGCTCTTCTATCTTTTAAGATGTCTTTAAACGTAGCTGAAACCCAGAAGGTTCTTTTTGATTTGTTGATTTATTTTGATGAAATCTGCAAGAAGCATGACATTCTTTACTGGATTGATGGCGGAACCTTATTAGGTGCTAAGCGTTACGAAAAGTTTATTCCCTGGGATGACGATATTGATGTCTGTGTTCTTCAAGAAGATTATGACAAGATAGTCGCCGTATTTCAAGAAGAAGTGCCTAAGACTAAAAATTACGTCTTGTATAACTCAGCGCGTCACAAGCCTCATTTCACTGAGTATTTAGGAGATTGTACAACATTGAAAGGTGGTAATAAGATGCCTGTTCAAATTGATATCATTCGTGTAAAGAAAATTCACAATACTGAAGAAAGTATTGCCAAGGATAAGCGAATGGTGAACTTGTTTAAATATTATTTACACAAGCCATATGATCCTGAAATGAATAAAGGATTTGAAGAAGAGAAGTTTATCATTGATAAAAATTTCAAGAAGCGTCCTCTTTTTTACCAGTACTTTATCAATGATTATCTGAATTCATTACCGACTGAAGGAAAAGACCTACTTTATAATTATGCTTATAACGCAAGTTACGTGAGTAAAGAACGTCCTTATTATGTTGAAGACGATATGTTTCCCTTGAGTACAATCACATTTGAAGGCAAAGAATTTCCATGTCCTCACAATGTTGATTCATATTTGACCAAATTATATGGTGAAAACTACATGCAGCCACCACCAAAGGATAAGCAGTTGCCGTCTTCACCTAAATCAATAAAAAATATCTTTCCACGTTTCATAACTAAGAAATGGATATATTTCATCTATTTCTTAAAAGAGATTAAGAACAATCAACGAATGAAAAAAAAGTAAGACTATAAATGAAATCAATCTGTCTTATATTCGTTTGATAAAAAGGAGAAAACAAAGTCCCTATGGGAATCATTAGAAAACAGGCCACTCAGACAACACTTCTGAATTTTATTGGTATTGCCTTTGGTAGTATCAGTAGAATCATGATGCCTTTTTTCATTTCAAAAGCTCAAATTGGTTTGCTGAATATCTTGGATTCAATTTCGGGAACTTTCTACTCAGTTTTCAATTTCGGGTATAACCTTCTCTTAAAGAAGATGTTTCCGCAGTATAGGAGCGAAGAGAAGAGTCACCACGGCTTCTTTGCTTTGGGTTTGATGATCAGTTTTACCGGGATTACTTGTGCCCTAATTACTTATTACTTTTTTCAAGATTACATCTTATCATCAAAGGCTGCAGACAATGAGTTGCTGCTGACTTTCTCATTTCTTATTCCACCTTTGATTGTATTTAGAATTCTGGCTGCCAATACTGATGGATATGTTAGAATGCTGTTTAACACAGTAATCGGCGCATTTTTTGAGAGTTTCTTAACCAAGATTCTAATGTTTGGTGCAATGGTTTTAGTTGCATTTACTTTGGTAAGCTTTGAGTTATACCTCTACATCTATGTATCTGCATTAATGTTACCAGGTTTGGTAATTGTAATTTATGCTTGGTTGAAAACGCCGAAGGTTGTAATGCCAGACCGAGAGTTGTGGGTAAAGAGAAAAGAGGTTTCAACTTACTTATTGTTTGGAGTTTTAGGTGGTGCATCAACTTCAATAGTGCTTTACATTGATCAATTGATGCTGAATAAAATGATTTCGTTGAGCGCAGTAGGAGTATACTCTATAATGTTTTTTGCTTCAAACTTAATATCAATTCCATCCCGAAATTTGAGAAGAATATCAAACGTAATTGTTGCTGAAGCTTGGAAGAAAGATGATAGAGAAGAGATTCAAGATATCTACCAAAAGAGCGCAATCAATCTACTAATTATTGGAATTTATTTGTTTTTTATTGGATGGTGGTTACTGCCTGTCGCACTAGAGTTCTTGCCAGACTATAAAGAAGGTTTGTATGTCTTTTTCTTTTTAGGGTTGGCTAGGGTGGTAGATCTTGGAACTGGGATCAACTCTGATATCATTGAGACGGGACCTAAGTTTAAGTGGAATACATACATGAACATCTTGTTCGCCTTAGTTGTGTTCGGTACCAATATGGTGTTTATTCCTATGTACGGATTGGTAGGAGCAGGTTTGGCGTCTTGTATATCATTAGTGAGCATCAATATCGTCAGACTAATATTCTTGAAGCATCACTTTGGGTTTACATTGGCAAGTCCGGCATACTTCAAAACTCTGCTGGTAGGAGTCGCCTTTATTTTATTGGCCCATTTTGCAGTCCTTCCATTTTCACCGATTCTATCCATGACTCTCATATTTATAGTGGGTACGGCAGCCTTTGCATTTGTTACTTTGAAAATGAAATTATCTACCGAAGTTAATGATGCTTACTACAAGGTGATGAAGAGGATAGGAAGGAAGTAAAAGGCTAGTCAGCCAAGAAAGAATCAATCATGCCTTTGGCATTAGCAGCAACAGATAATGATTCAACTGCTTCTTTATTTGGTTCAAAAGGCATATTATTCTTATAGTTCAAATAAAGCTTTTCAAGATATTCAAAAATCTCAGTGCCCTCAGTTCTACTGAATGCCTTACCTGTTTGAGTTTTCTCTAAAACATCTGCTGTGTCTCCTTTTCCAACACCAATGATTGGTTTATTGGCTGCAATGTATTCAAAGATCTTTCCGGGAACAGGGCCTGCATCTCCAGGTGTTGCCACGAACAGTAAATCTGCATTGCACATAAACGTTACCGCTTCAGGATGACTAACAGATGGCGTAAAAGAAACACGATCGCCTAATTTTTGAATTAATTCTTCTTTAATTAAATCGGTGACAGATCCCACCATCTTAAATTCAATGATGTCATCAGCATATTTCTTGCTCAGCTTCTCAACAGCATTAAAGAAAATTTGTGGCTCGTATGAATCAGCCATTGTACCTGTATAGGTGATTGTGTACTTTGAGTTGTCTGGTTCAATCTTAATGTTTTCAAAGTCTTCAGGATCATATCCATTTGAAAAAAGAATAACCTTCTCTTCAATAGGTAGTTCACTTTTTGAAATAAAGGTTTGCTTGAATGTTTCTCCGAGAGTTAGTAAAACATCACATTCTTCAACGACTTGCTTTTCATATTTCGCATCAATTCTTCTTGAATAAAAAGAATGATTCAGCAGGGGGTAATAGTAGATATCTGTCCAAGGGTCTCTGAGGTCAGAAATCCATTTAATGCTTTCGCCATATTGTCTCTTCAGTTTCAAACCAATTAATTGCACTGAATGAGGAGGACTCGTGGTAATAACATGTTGAATTCCTTCCTTATTTATGAGGTCTTTAGCTTTTTTGAGCGCATGTTTACCCCAACCTTTTCTTGGGTCGGGAATAAAGAAATTACTTCTAATCGAAGCAGCCACTTTCATTTTGAAACCGTGCTTACTAACATTAGAAAACCCAGATTTAGGCACATTTGACTTACCCACCATTTTACCATAAAAATTGAGTGGCTCAAAAGTATCTGTGGTGTACACCTTCACTTTGTCTGAAACATCATTATTTAATCTCTCATCAACGGTGGTATAGCTCGCCTTGTTAGGGTCAACCGTTAAAACGTGCACATCCACGCCTTGTTTGGCTAAATATTTAGAAAGTTTCAACCAACGTTGAACTCCGGCTCCACCACTTGGAGGCCAATAGTAAGTTATGATTAACACTTTCTTCATCTCATCTTAAGGTACATACAAATGTAATATAAAAGGTCCTTAGATTTTAGAGGACTTTCACCAATCGATTTTTGATAAATATTACTGAATGCCTCTTGAAAAAGTACTACTTTTGAACTAAATGACACCACAGCAAATTTCAGATAAAATGGATGGACTCACTGTTCTTGTGACAGGCGGAGCCGGTTTCATAGGATCGAATTTGGTGGCCGAATTATTAAGTCTCCCGATTAAAGAATTGAGAGTTTTAGATGACTTGTCTACCGGTTTTATGATTAACCTATCTGAATTTGAGGACAATACAAAATTTCATTTCACAAAAGGATCAATAACCGATTTCAAGGTCTGTTCAGATATTTGCCAAGGAGTAGATGTTGTATTTCATATGGCTGCGCTAGGTTCTGTTCCAAGAAGTATTGATAACCCTGTAGCAACTAATGAAGTGAATGTTGCGGGATTTGTGAATGTATTGACGGCAGCAAAAGATGCTGGTGTTAAACGATTAGTTTATTCTTCTTCTTCAAGTGTTTACGGAGATGATCAAACCTTACCTAAAGTAGAGCGCAGCATTGGAAATGCATTATCTCCTTATGCTGTTTCGAAGAGAACGAATGAATTATATGCCAAGGTATTTTCAAACCTATATGACATTGATGTGGTTGGTTTAAGATATTTCAATGTGTTCGGTCCTAAACAAAGTTTGAAGGGCCCTTATTCTGCAGTGATTCCAATTTTTGTTTCAAACCTTTTGAAAAATCAAGAGTGTTGTATCAATGGAGATGGTTCTATTTCAAGAGACTTTACTTTCGTGAAGAATGTTGTAAATGCAAATATTCTAGCGGGCTTAACTGACTTAGATGATACCGCCAGTAGATTGTACAATATTGCAATGGGCGATCAAATATCTCTAAAAGGTCTTTATGAGGCTATTGAGAATGAGATTCAATCTGGTTTATCAGTAGGATATAATCCTCCTAGAGTAGGGGATATCTCTTCGTCATTGGCTTCTATTGAATTAGCTATGAAGGATTTGAAATACAAGCCAGAAATAGAATTTGAAGCCGGTTTGAAAACTACAATTGATTGGTATAAGGCTAACATTTAGACCCTTTACTCTTAGCCGCTTCTTGTCTTGCCTTATTTTTGAAATAATACTTTCTTCTCTTTTCGTACTGTTTTCTGGTGATTCCAGCTTTATCTAAATCATCTTGTGAAGGAGTTTCAGGCCATTTTTTTGCATCAGCCGCTTCATCCTTAGTTTCAAACGGTTTTCCTTCAGGTGCCGCAGACTCTTCACCAAATTCATCATAAAAATGCTCTTCAACTAGTTTCCCTTTTTTATAGGTAGCCGAGTACTTTTTTACATTCTTTTCATTGTCATAGTACTCTTCAAAAAGACCGTGACGTGTATCTCCTTTATAGTTCTCAACTGTCCATTTTCTTTCTTCAAGTAAATAGAATCTTCTTGTCTCACCATCTCTACATCCGTTTACATGACTTTCTTCATATAACAATGCTCCGCCTTCATAGTAATATCTTGACAAACCTTCTTTTTTACCTGCTTTAAATTCTTGCTCTGATTCAACCATTCCATCCTCAAAGTAGGTAATGTATTTACCATCCCATTCTCCGTCTTTGTACATGATTTCTTTCTTGACAGAATTGTTTCGGTAAAACTCTTGTTTCTTTCCGTTCAGAGCTCCTAAACTCCAAGTTTCAATTTTCCATAAACTTGAATCAGGGAAATAGTATCTTGATTCACCATCTTCAGCACCCATCACATAGTTTTTTTCCCATTTCAAACTGCCGTCTGGTCTATAAAACTTCCAAGTACCATCTTCTTTTCCGCTACCGTCATCAGTATGACTTCTCATTAAGTTTGGTTTTCCGTTATCAAACCAAACCGTGTCTTTTCCGGCTGCTTTACCACCACTAAAGGTGAGCATCATCTCTAAATTTCCATTCATATGACAAACCTTACAACTCCCAGTATAAGGTTTACCAGATTTCTTATTCATGGTAGCCTTATTGTCTTCGTCGTAATAAACATGACCATTACAGTCAGGAATTAGTCTAAATCGGATGTCTCTGCATTTCAATGCAGGGTCAACTTCTTTTTTGTCTTGTGTGATTTCTCCACGCATATCTTGCGCAAATGAAAAGTTTGAAATAGCTATAAAGCCTAAAAGTGCTAGAATTCTCATTTATCAGTTTGTTGTTTCAATAATACGTTAAAGTAATAAATCTACTTCAATTATTATGCCTCAAGCTGCTTAGATAAATGTTTTTGTAGAATTGGTTTGAAAACCTCATGAACGGTTACGACTGAGTTTTGAATGTAATCGAAGCATACTAAAACTGATGAACCTTCGGCAATTAATTCACCTTTTTCATCTTTTATTTTGTAAGAGAGTGTGAAACTGCTGCCTCCAATATGACTGCATTCAACATCAACTGTAAGTTGATTTTCTAGGTGTCCTGGTTTGTGATAGATGACTTCATTCTTTTTAAGGATGATGCCATATTTCTTCCAGTCCCAATCTCTACCCAATTGAGAAACAAAGAAATTCATTCTTCCCGTTTCAAAGTATTGAAGGTAGACAGCATTATGAATGTGTCCGGCAATATCGCAATCTGAGAATCTAATTTGAAGAGGGGAAGAGATCATTTATCAAGCTTTTCAAATTCAGAATTATTTGATCTGAATTCAGGAACAATGTACTTCATCAACTTCACTATTTGCTGGTTATCTTGAGAATTGAACATTGCGGTTAGCTGATTGATGTTTTCAGTAATTTCTTCAAAGTTGTACTCGCGAACTTTTGCAATTAAAATTTGAGGATGATGAGTTGGAACCGTATTCTCTTCGTTCGTTAAGAGTTCTTCGTATAATTTTTCCCCCGGTCTTAAACCAGTGATTTTGATTTCTATATCTTTTCCTAGGGTCAAGCCACTCAACTTGATCATCTTTTTAGCTAAGTCATAAATTTTCACTGACTCACCCATATCAAAAACGAATATCTCACTTCCGTTCCCCATAGCTTCGGCTTCTAATACTAGTGCACAAGCTTCAGGAATCGTCATGAAGTATCTAGTGATTTTCTTATCAGTTACCGTCAAAGGTCCGCCAGCTTCAATTTGTCTTTTAAACAATGGAATAACAGAACCATTTGATCCCAATACATTTCCGAATCGAGTAGTGATAAACTTGGTGTCAGATACTGAATTGGCCGATTGAGCATATATTTCAGCTATTCTCTTTGAAGTTCCCATTACATTGGTAGGATTAACTGCCTTGTCTGTTGAGATCAATACAAACTTTTCAACCTTATGTGCCATGGCCAAATCAACCAAGTTCTTAGAACCTTGAACATTAGTTAGAATCGCCTCAGATGGATTATCTTCCATTAAAGGAACATGTTTGTATGCTGCAGCATGAAAGACCATATCAGGCTTTAATGTGTTGAATACATGTTCTACTCTTTCAAAGTTTCTGATATCTGCAATAACAGTTTCAGTTAAATAGAGTAGACGTTTCTCTTTAAGCTCCATTTCAAGGTTGTAAAGAGGAGATTCGGCTTGATCTAAAAGAATTACCTTCTTAGGATTGTAAGCAACCAGTTGTCTCACAATCTCACTTCCGATACTTCCTGCAGCCCCAGTAACGAGTATTGTTTTGTTATCAAATTCACCAGCTAACTTGTCTGAATCTAGTTTAATAGAGTCTCTACCTAAAAGATCTTCAATCTTAACAGGTTTAATTTGACCACTAGTAAACTCTCCATTTATCCATTCGGTAGGGGAAGGAACATTCAATATCTCAACATTATTAGCAAGACAAGCATCAATTACTTCTCTTCTTTGTTTGATGTCAGGTCTTTTAATCGCAAGAATAAGACGCTTTACCTCTTTTGATTCAATGAGGCTATCTAAAGAAGAAGTGTGATAAATCTTAAGCCCTTCAAGTGTCTTTCCTAATTTCTTTTTGTCGTCATCAATAAAACAGACAATTTTTCCTGCAAGCCTAGCTTCCTTCTCGACTGTGTGTTTTGTAATCAAGCCATAAGTTCCAGCACCATAAATAATTGTTGGAATTTGATCTTTGTTTCTCTTTACACCTTCCATGTAAAGGAGCTTCACTGCAAATCTGAAAACAAGCAAGAATGATATACAAACGAAATACTCAACTATTATAATTGAACTAGGGAACAAGAAGTTGCCTCCGTAAATTCTGTACTTCAAAAAGGAGAAGATGATCATTAACAAAGTTCCTGATGTTACACCAAAGATCACACGCTTTACATCTGCAGTAGCAGTATGTCGCATCATTCCTTGATGCATTTTGAAAATGTAGAACGTTATTGCTCTAGCAAATATGTAGTAAGGTAATCCACTAATGAAAATTGAGTACTCTTCTTCAAAAGGTAAGTTAGTTGTGTCGAACCTCACCAAGTACGCAACAATTAGTGCTGCAAGAGCGATCATAACATCTGCTACGAATGTTATCCAACGTGGTATACTTTTTCTTGGTAAGCGCATTAAATTGAAATTGTTTCTTTCTTTCAATATGTAATACGTAGATTCAACTAAAAAGATAGGGTTTTACTCAACTTTTTCTAGTCTTAACGATTCTTTGTGCTTTTCAGAATTAATTACAATTAGATAACTTCCTGCACGATATGCAGTTAGGTCTATTCTGAATGAGCGCACTCCTGCTTCTAAAATTCCATCATAAATGGCTTTTATTTGTTTGCCATCAATGGCGTACAAATAAATGTTGAAGAGATTCTTTTCGGTAACATTGATTTGAACGTTAGCTTCAGTATTGGTTGGGTTTGGATACAGTTTGGCACTGAAAACAGGTGCAAAGCTTTCTGGAATCAATAAAGGATTTACTCCTTCACTTATATGATTTGTGGTGTCAGCAGTTTCAACCTTTACAGTATCTTCAATGTAATTAAAGAAATCTGGATCAATCATTAAGCCCCCATCAACCATTTCATCAGTATATAGTTCTGTGTTTGGCACTACCTCTTGACTCAAAGTATCTTCAATTGCTTCAACTTTGATGGTGTCTTCAATTGGCGTGTGTATAGGCGCGATTACATCACCCATAATAAATTCTTCATATAAATGAGGAGAAAGGGTATCTGTCGCTAAGATTATCTCGGTTGTATCGGGTGGTGTTGGAACATGTGAAATATCTATATCTCCTTTTATAAAGTCTTCTTCAATTATCGCAATATTTCCTTTTAAGGTCTGAGATTCAGGAATTGAATCAGGCGGAGTTTCATGTACTTCTTCTTCTATAAATGCAACTTTACCTAAAAGTTGTTCATATTTAGGGATAGAGTCTGGTGGTGTTTCGCATTCCACCTTAACAGGAGCAACTTCAGGTACGTATTTAATTTTGCCCTTTTTGTGAGTATGTCTACTTGGAGTTTTCGTAGTGTCTCCTTCAATAATTGGATCGCCTATATTAAGTTGAGCGTTTGAATTATCAACTTGCTCAGTGAAAATTGAATTCAAAACAGGTGTAGTTTCAAGAGAAGAACATCCGGTAAATAAAGTCATCCCAAATACTACCAAACAAGCATACAAAAATTTACTTTGAAATGATCGAGTAGATTGATTTTGCCATGCGAAAAAATCATTATTCAAATCTTCTAATTGAGTTTTCTTGAATCTTCCGCACATGTGTTTACCTGCGTTCTCTTGAAGAATCGTTTTAACTTGATCAGGCGTTTTGTTGCTAAAATCAACAACATCAATTTGACATGAACCGCAAAATGCACCCTTTTGAGTTGGTGTGAAGTCTGCCCAATTTTCGTGACATGGCTCTGGAATACTGATCTTTTTCATAAGTGAGATTTTGAATACATTGCTCTGTACATTCACTTTAGAAAAAGGTTCAATATTAATTCACTCTCTGAATTTTCAAAGTTTGTAAAGCATTTGAAGAGCTAATTACCACTGTGTATAAACCAGATTCTAAATCGCTTAAATCTATGTTGAAAGTTTGTCTTCCTTTCTTCAGTTTTCCTGAATGAATAGATTGTACTTCTCTCCCCTTCAAATCAAATAAAGTAATATTGAAAAGTTCATCTTCATTTACCTCAAAGCTCAAAGTTGTTTTGTCTCTTGTTGGATTTGGATAAACTATCTGATCAATAAAAGCTGAGGTAGTTTTCGTCACAATTACCGGTTCTACTGGTTTGACAGAAATATCTGCGAAACTTATTTTCGCAGGCAGCTGACATATGCATCTGCACATTCTTTCTGGCATTAATTCTATTATGGTTTCTGGTATAACTGTCGAAACAGAATCGTTTGAAATTTGAAGTTCAGATGACGATTTTGTGATATCTGACAGATTAGAATTTTGCGTGTAAGCTGAGATCTGAAGTGACATTAGTAAAAGCGAAAGAATAATAAATTGTGGAATTTTCATAAGATTATAGTTTTTGAATTTTGAGTGTTTCGTTTTGGCCTTCGGCAATTATTTGAATAAAGTACATTGCTGGTTTAAGATCATATAAATCTATGTTGAAGTTATTTCTGCCCATGAAAAGTTCACCAGCATGAAATTCTCTGATTTTTCTACCGTTCATATCATACATCAAGATTTGATATTGACCTTCGGTTTCAATGTCTAAAGCTAAAGTGGCTTCTCCTCTTGTCGGATTTGGATAAACAATTGCATCAAAGCGGTCAGGTTCTGCGTAAATCGGCTCTGCAAAAATTGAATAATCTTCATTCTTAGTAGTTGTATCCGCAGGGATTAAAATCATTTCTAGAGGAGCAGGACGACAACCACATCTGATGTAATCATGAGTTTGAATTAGAACAGGTGGAAGTAGGGTGTCTATTTCTTTTGATTCAAAGAAAATTTCAAAGGGTTCAACTTCAAATTCTTCAACTGGCTCAATTGCAATTGGTATAGGCACGTAGTCAGGTCTCTCTATTTTGAGAACGCTCACTTCTTGTGCTGTGCTTTGAATTACGATTTTGTCTTCATCTTTTATTTGGGCAACTATAGTAGTTATGGTCGCTAAAGTAAGAAGTGGTATGATGTGTTGAATCTTTGCCATTTGATGTCTTTATTTATAGATGCATCACTCTAGATTATTCCATAAAAAAAAGAGTTATGCATTTGCAAAACTCTTTTCCCTTTATCCATGAAATTCTCTCATCCCCATGAGAGATAGCTAAAGCTTTAATTTACTTTTTGAATTTTTAATGTTTCAGATTGAGTTTTAGAAACGACACGTACTAAATAAGTTCCTGAATTTTGTTCATATAAATCGACTTCGAATTGATTTCTACCTTCTGGTAAAACACCCGAGTGAATTTGTTGAATCATTCTGCCGTTCATATCATACATCATGATATCAAATTGACCTTCTTGATGAATGTCAAGGGCAACAGTTGATTGACCCTGAGTTGGATTCGGAAAAGCTTTTGCCTCAAAGAAATCAGGATCGATTAATATTGGATCAGCCAAAATGGATTGTTCTGTTGTGTCTTCAATTGTAGCGTCAACATACTGATGATAACTCATACTAGACCCAATTCCACCCGAAACCATGATCTCGCCTCTCGTTTCGTAAATAGGTTGTTCATCAATTATATCGGTATAAGCAAAGCCGTCATCATACCCAATCCCTCCTTGAACTTCACATATTATAAAGTCTAGGGGCTCTGGTATTTGAGAAACGTAATCTCTTAAATCAATTTCTGTAATGTTTTGATCTGAATTTACGAAATCAAGTTTGCCATCTGGAAGCTCAATTTGTGTGACAGATTCTAATATTTCTTTTTCTTCATTTTCACATGCAAATAATGTAAGTCCAAAAACCATGACAAGAGCCATAATGAACTTGCTTTGAAAAGTTTTTCTATTTTGATTTTTCCAATCTTGAAATCCTGCATTTAAAGAAATCAACTGGTCTTGTGTCATTCTACCACAAAGATGTTCACCTTTACTTTCTTTAATGATTGAGTTGATTTCTAAATTTGAAAGATGCCTGAAATCATAAGTGTCTATTGAGCATTTAGCACAGAAAGCGCCTTTCTCGGTAGGAGTCATTTTACTAAAATCTTCACTACAAGGATCTGGAATTTGAATCATAATTGAGGTTTTTGGTAGAAGTATAGTTCTTAGTTAACTTTTTGAATTTTAACTGTTTCTGTATATCCTTCTGAAATTATATTCACAAAAAACATACCAGAATTCAAATCATACATGTCTATTTCAAATCGTTGATTTCCTTCAAACAAAGTTCCATTGTGAATTTCTCTCACTTGACGTCCATTCATATCATACATCATCACTTGAAAGTTTCCTTCAGCAGGTACATCAAAACTCAATGTTGAATTGAATTGTGTAGGATTTGGAAATGCCTTTGCTTGAAAGTCAACATGATTGATTATTACATCCTCTTCATCAATTTTTGGTACGATTGAATCGGCAATGATGATTTCAGTGTATTCCAAAATATCAGGTCTACCATAATCAATCATAACGCCTGCAGTCCTGTAAATTTCTCTTTCAGGGTAATCAATGATTTGTTCTTCTAAAATTTCATGCTTAGCTAACTTACAAGCTATAAGTTCAACTTCTTCATCAATCACTTCAACCATCTCAGCTAATTCTAATTCTTCAATCTCTTGAATTTCTTGAACGAATCGTTTATCAGTATTAATTTCAGAAGGAATTTCAATCTTCGTCATAGACTCAATGATTTGCTCATCTTCGCTTTCACAGCTGAATAAACTTAAACCAAACACGAGTAATAGTGCCATCATGAATTTAGACTGAAACGTTTTGCGTTTCTGCTTTTTCCAAGCCATGAATCCTGCATTGAAATCATCTAATTGAGTATTATAAATTTGACCACACATTTGGTGGTCGCCATGATTCTTGATTGTCTTTGCAATGTCTAATTGAGACATTTTTCTAAAATCATAAGTATCATGCTTGCACTTAGAACAATAAGCTCCTTTTTGAGTTGGAGTCATTTTCGAAAAATCTTCTTTACAAGGATTTGGAATCTGGATCATAGCTTAAGTTTTTATTGAATACATCAAAGCATCAATTAGGTTCATTTTATAGATGTATTTGTTTTATAAATTCCATAAATCAAGATTGAATTTGTATTTGTTCTCGTCCTAATTGGCCATCAAAAACAATTTCTAAATTCAATTCGTAATGCTTAGGATAATTGAGCTGGATTGATTTCATACCTTCTCTCATTTGCAATGGTGTATTCATCCATGAAAGATTCAAAGGCAAATGAGAAGAGCAATCACCAAATTGCAGTAAATGGATATTGACAATTTCTTCTTCAACAACTTCCATTTCGAATGTTGCTCCCTTTTCATTTGGTGTGATGCCGTAGCAGTTTTTGCCTGAAGTGAAATAATCTTTTGGGATTTCTCTGTACTCTTCTACGGTATCGGGCATTATCCATACTATTGTTCCCCAATCTATAATCCAAGGATCAATAATTGTGATTGGAGGATATGGCCAAGGATCCCAACCTCCACCTGGTGGAATGACTGTCCAAAGTGAATCGGGAATTGTGATTGTCCCAGGACCAACTACCGGTGGGTAGAACACAGTGCAATCAATGTCGATAAATGTGCTGTCAATTAGGTAGGGTGTAATATCTTGAGGTACAATATCTTTCGAGACGACTTCCGCAACTTCAGGTTTAGTGGTCTCTTCAGAGATTGGGTTTTCTGAAATAGATTTGGTGTTGGTGCAATTTACCAATAGAGCAATTGCGCTTAAACTTAAAATAATTTGTTTCATGAGAAATAGATTAATCGCCCACGATCTTGAAGATGGCCTGACTTTATTTCAATGAAATAAGTGCCACTTAAATAACCGTCGAGCGGGATGATTATGGATTTGTTCCCAGGCCTAATTTTTAGTGGACCTGAGAATAGGATACTTTTTTGTGCTGGTACTAAAGGACCGTATTGGTCTTGACCAATTTTTAAATGAATGTCTTGGTCTTGATGAGCATCATAACTGAAGTAAAGCTGGTTTTCAATTATTTCAAATTCAAATGTGTTAAAGCCAACTTTTAGTTTTTCATGTTGGCTCGCCGTTTTGTCCAAATATGGCCATGGTGCTAAGTTTGGACTTCCTTCATTTATGAATACTGGACCATTGTATATGATGGTACCTAATGAGGGAATCACATTTGGGTCAGATTCTAGCCAACCATATGAAATGGCACTTCCCATTTCATCCGTAACCTCTACATGATAATCTGAAGGTTCTGTTTCTTCTTCATATCCCCAGCCCCAGATAATTGGCGTCCCTCCTACAGGTAGGTCACAAAATGTGATGGAATCATTGAGAACATAAGGGTTCCAAATGAACGAATAGTAAGGGGCTTCTTCTTCAAGAGGATAATAGAGTATGTCGGCAGTAAGTTCTTCTAAGGAGAGATTGTCAGATGAATCAACTGCCACGAACCGAGGTTCGTGGCTAATTGACTCTTGAGCCATGAGGCTGCTCTGTGCGACCAGAAAACCGAAAAGGAATACATAATTCAATTGTATTCTCAATCTCAAATGGTTAAACCATTCGAGAAAATTCATTTCATCTAATTTTTTTTGGGTAATTCTGATGCAAGGTTCAACCTCCTTTGAAAGGCTCTCTCTAATTTCTTCATTTGATGATGTAGTAAAGTCAAAAACTTCTTTTTTACAAGAAGAACAAAACGCTCCTTTTTCAGTTGGAGTCATCTTAGACCAGTCTTCATGACAAGGATTCGGAATATGGATTAGCTTTGGGAGCATGGCCGCAATTACCGAATGATTCAAACGGCTTCAAAGCAAAAGAAATCCTTTAACAGCTCTTTAACAGGCCGTTAACAAGTCTATAGGTTTTTGGTAAGAGAAAATTAACTTTTCAGCTTTTGAGCTCTAATTTTCGTTGAAGGCCTTAATCTTTTTTTGGTCAGATATCATAAACCAAATTAAACCGACTGAACCAAGAACTGGCATTGTTAAGGCCGCGTAGGGAACATTGTATTCACTTTCAACAGCCAAGGTGAATTTTATCATGAAAAAAGAAAGGCCGATCACTACCAGACATAATAACACTATTGTGATGTTCATAGCAGAACTTCTGACAGCTTGCAATGAGTCAGACGAAACGTTTGATTTGGTTTTACATCTCTCACAAAACATCTCAATTTCTTCTCCTGTCTTCTCAACGAATTCAGATTTAGTTTTTACATAACTAATGGTAGAAATGGATTTGTCGCAATTAGGACAAGAAGTTTTTAATCTCATTTATCAATGGTGAATTTTATTCCTTCTATGTTAGAAGTTGTTTTAAAAAAGTAGAAGCCATTAGTTAGATGGTCTAGCTCAATTTCATTTAAGCCCACTTTCACTTTTCCGTTTGAAACAACTTTTCCTGAACTATCGAAAATTTGATAATTCTCATTTCTGAGAGAGTTGAAGTTTATTTGTTGAGTTGCAGGGTTGGGGTATAGACTTATCATATCTATCTCTTCATCCTCCAAGCCAGTCGTAGAACATCCTAAGCCTAACATATAACGCCACACTGGTTCGTAAGTAGCACTTCCGTCTATTTCAACAGGAGTATGAGAGTCTCTCACGGGCGAGTTGTGGTTGGCAACCAATCCAATGCCACCATCAATTTTAGTGTAGAGCAATCGACTGTTTGAATAAGGACAATTCGAATTATCTACTAAAACCGTATCACCATAAAGCTCGGCATTAATCGAATCCATGTTTTCATATTGAATCGCAAATCCATCAGGAACTTCATCATAGAGATTACCAAAGAAGTAAAAGTTAGAATCAGAAGTAGCTGAATTTATTGAAGTCCAGTCGGCTACAGAATTATTTGTGTTAGTGTAATCATTTGGAGAAGCAAAGCAAAGCGCTCTTTCTACATTGTGTTCTTTCGCAATTAAAGCTGCATGTGATCCTCCCTGCGAATGTCCGGCAACTATAATGTTTGTCCAATTTATAATGTCTCCACCATAATATGAATCCCAGCCTTCAGTTGGATAAGTGGTATGCAGATATTGTAGCATTCTTACAAACCTGTTTTCAATTGAATAATCAAAATCAACGGCAATTTCTGTGCTGTAATCAACTCCCTCAATGATTTCTTTTCGCCATTTATAATGGCAATTGTTGTCGGCACTGCCTCCGCAAGCGTCTTGCCCAGTATCATCATTTTCATAAACCAAGCTTATGGTTGGTATACCATTATTTGCAGCTAATGAAGGAAATTTCTCTGTATTCAAAGGGTTATCAATAGAGCCTGGAATATAAAGCATGATTTTATCGGTGGGTGTAGCATCCGGATTATAGAAGATGTAATTTCTATACCAATCGTCATGCGCATTGGTGATGTCTGAATCAGTATCAGATGCGTAGACTTTACGAATTTCTAATAAATTGGGATCGCCTTCTTGTGCGAAAGAAGGGTAACAAGCTAAAACAAGTAGCGTTAAAAGAAGCCTTTTCATATCCTCAAAATACTAAAAAAGAGATATTTACAATGCTTTTAAATCGTCAATAGTTGATTTCGGATTGTCAGATTTGAAAACAAAGCTTCCTGCAACTAGTGCATCTGCGCCAGCAGCAATTAATTGTGCTCCTGTTTGAGTATTCACACCTCCGTCAACTTCAATTAGGGTAGAAGCTCCTTTGTCTGTGATCAGTTTTTTTAGAGCAGCAACCTTTTCAATTGCCGCTTTAATGAATGTTTGTCCGCCAAAACCTGGATTAACCGACATGATCAATACTAAGTCAAGCTCTGAAATAACTTCAGTTAAAGCTGAAACTGGCGTGTGAGGGTTTAATGCAACTCCGGCTTTCATTCCGGCATCTTTAATTGCTTGAATAGTTCTGTGCAAATGATTGCACGCTTCATAATGAACAGTTAAGTATTCGGCTCCTGCATCAGCAAAAGCCTGAATGTATTGATCAGGGTTCACAATCATTAAGTGAACATCTAATGGCTTTTTAGCGTGCTTTGATACTGCCTTCACTGAAGGTAATCCAAATGAAATGTTAGGAACGAATGATCCGTCCATCACGTCTACATGAAACCAATCGGCATTAGAGTTATTTATCATTTCAACTTCTGACTGCAAATTTGCGAAGTCAGATGCAAGTAAAGAAGGGGAGATGATTGGCATGTCTTTATTTTAATAAGTTAATAATTTGACTAGCTAACTCTAAACCGATTCTTGTTTGAGCTTCAGTCGTAGCGGCTCCAATATGCGGAGTACTAGCAATTTTATCGTGTTTTAATAAGTCTTCTCTTGGTGTAGGTTCGTTTTCAAAAACGTCAAGAGCTGCGGCTCTAACTTTACCTGAGTCTAAAGCTGCGATTAATGCATCTTCATCAATTACTCCACCTCTGGCAGCATTTGCTAAAACAACACCATCTTTCATTTGAGAAAATTCAGAAGAGCCAATCACTGCTGATCCGTCAGCTTGTTTAGGAACATGTAAAGAGATGTAATCTAAATCAGAGATAATTTCTCCTAAACCTTTAGCAGGCTTGATAGAAACATTGACTTCTTGTCCGCCAACTGGAACTTTAATGTCAGCATTGTCAACAAATAAGTCAACCGCTTTTACATTCATTCCGGCACCTAAGGCATAAGAAGCTAAAGATTGTCCGATTCTTCCGAAACCAACAATACCTAGAGTCTTACCTCTTAGTTCTTGTCCTTTAGCATATTTCTTTTTCAATACTTTGAAATCAGCTACACCTGAGGCAGGCATTTGCTTGTATGAATCAAAAGTTGTTCTTGATAAAGTGAATAAAGATCCCATTACCAATTCGGCAACAGATTGTGAAGATGCTGCAGGTGTATTGATTACATGTAATCCTTTTCCTCTTGCATATTCAACATCAATGTTATCCATACCAACACCACCACGTCCAATCAGTTTTAATCCTGGGCAAGAATCAACTACTTCAGCTCTCACTGTAGTGGCGCTTCTCACTAATACACCAACATAACCTTCATTATTAATGGCATCAATCAATTGGTCTTGAGGAACGTTTGTAGTTGAAACTTCAAATCCACCAGCTTCTAAAGCTGCTACTCCTTCAGGAGAGATTCCGTCATTTGCTAAAATCTTCATTTTTATCCTTTACGTTGAGCGAAATCGCTCATTAAATCAGTTAATACTTTTACGCTATCAATTTCTAAAGCATTATACATTGATGCTCTAAATCCACCAACACTTCTGTGTCCTTTTAATCCAACAATTCCTGCATCATTCCATGCCTTATTGAACTCATCAACTAATGAATCATTATTCATTGTGAAAGTCACATTCATATTTGATCTATCTTCAATTGCTGTGGTACCTGCAAAAAGAGGATTGCTATCAATTTCATTGTATAATAAATCAGCTTTCGCTTGACTTCTTTTTTCCATTTCAGCAACTCCACCATTTGCCAACATATGTCTCAAGTTTAACATTGCTGTATAAACAGGGAATACTGGAGGCGTGTTGAACATTGAATCTTTTTTGAAGTGTGTATTCAAATCAAGATAAGTTGGAATGTTCGCATGTGTTGAATTGCCGAGTATTGATTCTTTAACAATAAATAATGTTGCACCTGCAGGCCCTAAGTTCTTTTGGGCTCCAGCATAAATAATATCAAAATCAGCAACATTGATTTGTCTTGAGAAAATATCAGAAGACATATCACACACTAAGGGAACATCAGTTGCAGGGAAATCCTTCATTTGTGTACCAAAAATCGTGTTGTTTGAAGTTAGATGAAGAAAGTCAAGGTCAGCTCCTATTGAATATCCTTTAGGAACGTAATTAAAATTCTTGTCTTCAGAAGATCCAATAACATCTACTTCTAAACCTGCATTTTTACCTTCTTTAATAGCTTTAGTTGCCCAAGCTCCGGTATTCACATATCCTGCTTTCTTGTTTTTACCTGACATGTTCATTGCAGATATTAAGAAAGCTAAGCTCGCTCCTCCTTGAAGATAAAGCACTGTGTATCCGTCAGGAACATTTAAAGCTTTTTTTACTGAATCTCTTGCTTCATCCATCACTGCAACAAAGTCAGGACTTCTGTGAGAAACTTCGAGAATTGAAAGGCCGTTGAAATCTAAAACTGCGGCAGCAGCTTGCTGAAATACTTCTTGAGGTAAGATACACGGTCCAGCTCCGAAATTATGCTTCTTAGACATATTTAAGATTAAAGTAAATTACTAGTACAAAGGAAGATTATTTTTATAGATACACCATATTAATATCTCTTAAAGTTTACTTCTTTTTCAACAATTTAAAATCTTCTGTGGATTTCATTAATTTTGTCTTAAAATTAGCAAGTGGATTTATTAGAAGTAGTTTGGAATTTTGAACCAAGAGTAGTGCCAACATGGAAGTTGCCAGCTTGGTATGGAATCATGTGGGCTTTGGGCTTCATTGTAGGTTATCAGATTCTTAAGAAGATGTATGCTTCTGAGAAAATGCCAGAAGAACTTTTAGATAAATCATTCATTTATGTTTTGCTTGGCGGAATCATTGGTGCTCGTTTAGGGCATATCATATTCTATGATCTGAGTGATTATTTGGCTAATCCTATCGCAATATTTAAAATTTGGGAAGGTGGACTTGCTAGTCATGGTGGCGCATTAGGAATCATCATTGCCTCAATGCTCTTGGCTAGAAAATACACTGAAATTAACTTTGTTTGGTTGCTTGATAGATTTGTTGTGCCTACCGCTTTAGCTGCTTTTTTAATTAGAATAGGAAATTTATTCAATCATGAAATTGTTGGTAAAATCACAGGGAATGACACTGGATTTAAATTTTTGAGGCACGATATTCCTGAGCAGTTTGCCATGAATCAAACGAACTCATCTTATCCTGGCGAAGCTTATGATAAGATAGCATCTGATCCTAATTTTGCTTATCTATTAAATCAAGTGCCTAACAGGCATCCAGCTCAACTTTATGAAGGGCTTTGCTACTTAGTAATTTTTGGAGTTTTGATGTGGTTGTATTGGAGAACAAATGCCTTTAAGATTAGAGGGTTCTTATTAGGAGCATTCTTTATTCTTTTATTCGGAGTTAGATTCTTTATCGAGTTCATCAAAGAAAATCAAACCGAAGTATTCACTGAGCGTGGTGCTGATGGAATGATTCAGAATGCTGAAGGATTGAATATGGGGCAATACTTGAGTATTCCACTCGTTTGTATTGGACTGTTTTTGGTATTCAGAAAGTTCAAAGAATTTAAAGTAGGTAAAACCAAGTAGGTTATTGTAAATCTACACCTTCACTAAAATCTAATTCTTCGTCAGGAGAGTTAATCACTTCATCTAAGTACTCTTCAGTTACTGGGCCTCCTTCATAAGCGCCGTCAAGACCAGTAGATGGCTGTCCAAACTTCTTTTGATCTTGGAAATACTTAATCACGAAGAAAACAGGTAAACCAATAAAAATGATGTGAATGAAAAAGTATACGGGCGAAAACCTAGCGGCATCCATAATTTCTAAGAAGTTGAAGCCCATGTAAATGACCAGTAAACCGGTAAGCACACAAGTTAAAATAAAGAACACTTGGTTCTTCAAACGCCAAGCCAGCACTGAAAACAAAATGTTTAAGGCTCCGCCCACATAGAACAGGATTATATAAAAGATGAATAACATCATAGATTGAATTTAGTGATTATTATATAATCGATAAACTTTTAGGCTTTATGCTGATTTTGAAATCATTGCCTGTTTGATGCGGCTCACCGTCTAAATGAAAGAAGACGTCTTGATTAGAATTGACTCTTATTTGAATAGGCTTAGTAAAGTCAGTTGATTTGAAATGTTTTGAATTCTTAATGCTTTGGGTGAAAAAACGAGTTCCAACTGCCATGGTTTCAATGAAAGGGAATTTCTCTATCATTACCAATTCAAATTGGCCATCTTGCATATTAGAATCGGGTGAGATCGTAAAACCATTACCAAATTGAGAAGAATTAGCAACTGCGCACACCAATGCATTTGACTTTATTGTTTCACCGTTTACTTCAATTTCATAGGAGAGTGGCTCGTATTTCTTATATTCTCTAGCAATGAGTTTAGCATAACTCAAAAACCCTCTTTTAGGGTATTTATCAAAGAGCTCAGCTATATAACCATCAAAGCCAAAACCACAAGTGCCTGCAAAGAATAAGTCATTTACCAAACCTGTATCATAAAGCTGAGGTTCAAAAGCATCTATTCTCTCAATAGCCGATTTTACGTTTAAAGGAATTTTAAGATGTCTTGCTAAACCGTTCCCTGAACCAGCAGGAATCACTCCCAAAGAACAGTTTGAGTTCACCAAGGCACCTGCAATTTCATTCACCGTTCCGTCACCACCTATGGCAATGATAGCATCATAATTGTCTTTTTCTGATTCAGCTATTTCTTCACCATGTTTACGATACTCTGTATTTTGAATCTCATATTTGTGATTTTTCAAATGCGTTTCAATGAGTTTAGGCAAATCATTTTTGCGTCCGATACCTGATATCGGATTAATCAAAAACAATATGCTTTTCTCATTACTCATCAACCTTCATGCTGTTATTTAGTAATCTGTTATTGTACGTTTGAACGAATGCTTTTAGTTTTTTCTCTAATGCTTTGGTAACCTCAGGCTCTTTGTCTAATAGGTTCGTCACTTGCAAATGATCGTCAATCTGATACACTGCTATTAGCGTTTCATCTTGCATTGAGATGGAATATTTTTCACCCTCGTAAGTTGCAAAAAGTACTTGTTTTCCTCCTACTTCGTAAGCAGTCATTTCTTCTTCTTCTCCAAAAGCAGAACGTCCGAAACTAAAGAATTTATCATTGTATCCACACAAATCGAGTAGGGTAGGCATGAGATCAATTTGCCCTATGATTCTATCGTTTTCACCTTGAAAGAAGGTGTCAGTTGGATGGTACATTAATAGAGGTATGTTCACTAAACCGTAATCATTGATGTAAAGAGATTCGTTTGAGGCAGGAGTATGATCTGCGGTTACAACAAAAAGTGTATTGTTATACCAAGGTTCTTTTTTAGCCTTTTCGAAAAACTGTTCAAGCGCATAGTCAGCATAGCCTACGGCATCATGCATTTGTGTTGGTCCGCCCTTGAATTTATCTTTGTGTTTTTCAGGAATCGTGTAAGGAGCGTGAGATGAGATGGTAAATAGCGTAGTGAAGAAAGGCGATTTCATTTCAGAAAATCTATCTATTGACCATGACATGAACTCTTCGTCAAAAATACCCCAAGTACCATCAAAGTCGTTTTCATTATTGTATTCAGTTCTACCAAAGTATTGATCATATTCGGCCAACTCTGAAAAGCTGTCAAAGTTCATTGAACCGTTTGTTGCGCCGTGAAAGAATCCTGATTGATATCCTTTTGACTTAAGCAATTTCGGTAGTGAAGTGATTTGGTTTCCGTTATAATAAGAGGTCACATAT
>Ga0316204_10004046_pt1 | contig 27431 bp, 23 predicted proteins | sample 6monrhotite_MG_2_FD_205661 | JGI IMG/M metagenome (GOLD analysis project Ga0316204, IMG submission 205661) | Microbial mat bacterial communities from mineral coupon in-situ incubated in ocean water Damariscotta River, Maine, United States -... | ecosystem: Environmental > Aquatic > Marine >...
CATGATTTTGCGGGTTCGATTGTGGTTCATGCCGTAGGTGGTTGGATCGCTTTAGCCGCTATTATTGTATTAGGGGCTCGTCATAATCGTTATGACAAAGATGGTCGTATTAAACATGTTTATCCGCCATCGAGTATTCCATTTTTAGCCTTAGGTGCGTGGATTTTATCGGTCGGTTGGTTTGGTTTTAATGTGATGTCTGCTCAGCAAGTGGGCGGCATTCAGGGCTTAGTCGCAATGAATTCATTAATGGCGATGGTTGGAGGAATTCTTGCCGCGACCTTTATTGGTAATAAAGATCCAGGATTTGTTCATAATGGACCTTTGGCGGGCTTAGTTGCTATTTGTGCAGGATCAGATGTTGTCAGTCCTTTAGGCGCCCTCGTAATCGGTTTGGTCGCAGGTGCTTTGTTTGTTAAAGCGTTTACTTGGACGCAAAAGAACTTGAAGATAGATGATGTACTAGGTGTTTGGCCTCTGCATGGTTTATGCGGTATGTGGGGGGCTGTTGCGGTCGGTATCTTTGGTTCTACGGCGCTTGGCGGTTTGGGTGGTGTGTCTTTAGCTTCTCAATTGATTGGAACCTTGATGGGGGTTACGATTGCGTTTGTCGGCGGTTATATTGTTTACCTGATCGTGCATAAAGTCTCTAATATTCGAATGAGTGAGGAAGAGCAGTATCAAGGAGCAGATTTAACATTTCATAAGACTCATGCCAATCCTCCAAGAGATGAATTTTAATCATTTTGTTTTAAAACTGTCTTTCTAATAGAGACCTTTACACGAGATCATAAAAGGACAAAAATAGCTAAAATTACACTGCTTTTCGTTGGAAACCTTGTCAATAGCTAGCTATTAACTTCGTTTCCCGCCTTAATCAGTAAAATTTTATCTTATTTTTCTCTCTTCTCTGGCTCGTGCAAAGGTCTCTAATAAAAGCCCACTTTAAAGAGTGGGCTTTTTATTATCGTCATTGAAAGCGAGTTATACAGGGCTCACCTAGTTAAGAGATCTGCTTCAAGTTCGCATTTGTTGTTAAAATCTGTTCTGTACGTCGTAATCACCTTGAAATTATAAAAATAAGAAGAAAATTTGATATGGAAAAACTAGACACGGCCCAGCTTTATCGTTTTACTCAGCTTAGCTCAGATTGTATTAATCCTGATCAAGTGAAAGATAAGGACGCTGAGCTTTTAGAGTTTATGCAGCACTTTCATCCTAGAGCCTATCAATCTTTGAACTTTGGTTTGCACTTAAAGCGCAAGCATAATCATATTTTTATAATGGGTGAGCCAGGGGTAGGGCGAATTGGTATGACGAAAGCCATGTTGAAAAAGGCGGCGGCACAAAAATCGCTCCCTTCTGATGTGGTATTGGTCTCTGATTTCAGTGAAGCGGGTAAAACCCAATATTTGTATTTTGAAGCGGGGCAGGGTTATCACTTTAAAACGGCCTTAGTGAATTTAATTACTCAGTTGAAAACACAGTTGCCAGTTCTGTTTGATGGCCACTCTTATCAGTTAAGAAGTCAGCAACTGGAAAATGAGTTGGCGGATAAGCAGCAAGCGGCTTTAGAGCCAGCTTTTGCTTTGGCGGAGGCGCTGAGTATTGAAATTAATCAGACTGAAAACAGCTTTGTTCTGCACGCGATGATTGAAGATAAGCCTTATCGTTTAGTCGACGTTAAGAAAATGGATGAAGCGATCAAAGCACATTTTATGGCCGCCTTCGATCAAGTGGAAGAGTCTTTAAATAAAGGTTTGACGCATTTTCCTTTTTTACAGCATGAGTTTTTGGATGCAGGTAAAGCCTTGAATACTGAAGTAGCTAATGAGCATTTAGAGCCCGTTATTGAAAAACTAAAGAAAACGTTCGGTAAAGCACCAGAAATTTTGGCCTATTTGGATTCCTTGCAAGAGAGTGTTGTGTCTAAGTTACACCTGTTTTGGGATCAGAGTGAAGATCAAGTCACTTCTGGTGCGCAACCCAGTATGGAAGAGCTGCTTTCTGAGCAACAAGGCTTGTCTATTTTTGAAGTCAATTTATTGGTCGATCATCGCGGTTTAAAACACGCCCCCGTCATCTATGATCAAAACTCGTCGAGCCCTAAGTTATTTGGTTATACGATTAACTCAGCCGCGGCCTCGGCTGTTGATACGGTCAGTTTGGCCATGAATCATCAATCTGGATTGCTACAACAAGCCAATGGCGGTTATCTGATTGTTAATATTCAGGCCATATTGAAGGACCCTGAGATTTGGTCAAATTTAAAAGCCGCTCTAATGAGTAAGAGCTTGACCTTTGAAGTGCCTTCTTCTACCAGTGTCGTGCCTTATCATTTACCCGATTTTCCGTTAGATTTAACACTTGTGTTAACAGGGCAGTCCTCACATTTTTACGCGCTTCAAGAAATTGATGCCCAATTTGAACGATTGTTTAAAGTTCAAGTGGAATTTGAGGTTGAATTGTCCCGTACATCAGAGCATGAACAGACTCTAGCTAAACAGTTGGCGGCTGAAATTTCCGAATGGAACGATTTACCTGTTGAGACTTCCGCATTTGAACGTCTGATTGAGTATGCTTCAAGAATGACAGAGGATGAAGGACGGCTTTATACCAATAAAGCGATTCTGAGGGATGTTTTGGCTGAATCGAACGCCTTTGCGCGAGCGAATGAACAAGCTTGTGTTAATAGAGAAACCATTGAAGCGACCATTCAACAACGTGAATTTCATACAGGCTTGATGGAGGAGTATTATCATCGAGCTATTACTGAACAGCAGGTTTTAATCTCTACAGAAGGCACTCATGTTGGCATGGTGAATGGATTAACCGTATTAACGGTTGGTCGTCAATCCTTTGGTCAACCCGTACGGATTACAGCTCAAGCTTCTGCTGGGGATGAAGGGGTGTTGGATATTGAGCGAGAAGTGGATATGGCTGGGCCGATTCACTCTAAGGGTATGCTGATTCTTTCGGGTTATATTCGTGGCCGCTATATGAAGGAGAAATCACTTGGGTTCAGTGGCTCCATTGTGATGGAGCAATCTTATAGTGGAGTAGAGGGTGATTCAGCTTCCTCTGCCGAATTGTTAGCGCTGTTGTCTTCGATTGCCCAGGTTCCGATGCGTCAGGATTTGGCGATAACGGGATCTATTAATCAGTTTGGTGAGATTCAACCAATTGGGGGTGTTAATGAGAAAATTGAAGGTTATTATAAAATTTGCCACGCGCGCGGTTTAACGGGTAATCAAGGAGTGATTATTCCTAAAGCCAATGCGAGCCATTTAATGCTGAATGCTGAAGTACGAGAGGCGGTAGCTCAGGAGCAGTTTCACGTTTATACGATCAGTCATATTGATGCAGCTTTAGAGTTATTGTCGGGTATCGAGGCTGAGGCTTTAAATAAGAAGGTGTTAGCGGCTTTGGAAAAAATGAATATTAACGAGAAGGAAGAAGTGTTGAGTTAATGCTTTCTTTTCTGGGCGTTGTTACAGACGCTTAGAGGGTTTAACAATGGTAGGGTAGCTTTATATTAAGCAATAAAAAAAGGGAAAGATCAAAATGATCTTTCCCTTTTTTGGTTCACGACTCTAAATTGAGTAGTGAAGGCAATGGCTTGATGTTCAAGCCATATCGAGTCTAATTAAAGAGCTACGATGTTTTCAGCCTGAGGTCCTTTTTGACCTTGAGTTACTGTGAACTCAACTTTTTGACCTTCAACTAAAGTTTTGAAGCCAGAACCAGTGATTGCGCTGAAGTGTGCAAAAACATCAGGACCAGACTCTTGCTCGATGAAACCAAAACCTTTAGACTCGTTGAACCATTTTACTGTACCAGTAGTAGTAGACATAATGTGTATCCTATTTTTTTCATTAGTAATAAAAGTCTCTTAAACAATTTAAGAAGACAGTTAGGCTGAAATGTGTTGCGATTACTTATGAAGAACAGGAACGATAACTAAAACTAGTACATCGAATTGTGCATAAATATAAAACCGAAATTTCAAGCTACAAACGATTCTATAGTATTTCAAGGGAATGTCAAACAGTATTTCTTGTTATTTTTAACTCTAGAGTGAGTTTGCTGAAAATGGGGCTGTATCTAGTGTTTGTGGCTCTATTTGTCCCTATTTATAGTATGAGTGGCGTATGAAATTTTTATATATAAAGTGTAAGAGTCATAACTATAGGCGTGAAAATTAATATTAGTGACATAAAAATTAGTTGTTGTGACTGTCTTGTTCACAGGGCTCGTCATTAGACTTGGATGACGCTTCAATATTTCTCTTTTCTAATTCTGCCCTATCCGCTTTCGAAATATAAGGCGTTTTATTTTTTGGTTGCTTTTTGGCCTGAGCCTGCTTGGCTTTTCGAGTCAGTTTTTTAATGATTTTTTTTCGGCGGTTCATAATATAAGAACTCTTCTGTTAATGGGTGGCTTAATCCTAAGTTTTCATTAATTATACAGGTTGCATTGCAGTATATGAAAATATGCTTGATGACTGGCCATGTCAGAATGCTTTTACACAAGTTTGATTTTTTACGCTTGTGTTGAGACCAAGTGGTGGGTCATTAATTTAGAGCAAGATGATGAGTATTTCGCTTCTTTGGTCGAAAGTTTACGATCTGTATCGGTATCGTGTAAAATTTGCGTTTTATTATTTTTTTACACGGAGCAGACCGTAATGGGCAGAGCTTATCAAAACCGCAAAGAATCCATGGCAAAAACCGCTGACGCAAAAACAAAAGTCTACGGTAAATTTGGCCGCGAAATTTATGTATGTGCAAAAAGTGGTGGAACGGATCCCGATGGTAACTTAGCTTTACGTGGTTTGATTGAACGTGCTAAAAAAAGCCAAGTGCCTACGCATGTGATTGAGAAGGCGATTTCTAAAGCTGCGGGCGGTGGTGGTGAAGACTTTGCACTGGCCCGTTATGAGGGTTATGGTCCTGGTAATACCATGGTTATTATTGATTGTTTGACCGATAATCCTAATCGTACATTTGGTGATGTTCGCCACTGTTTTACCAAAGCAAAATGTAAAATTGGTACTCAGGGTAGTGTGAGTCATATGTTTGACCACTCAGCGATTTTGGTTTTTAAGGGCGATGAAGAGTCGGCTTTAGAAGCTTTAATGATGGCGGATGTCGATGTTGCTGATATTGAAAGTGATGGCGATACCGTGACTGTTTTCGCTCCGCATACCGAATACGCTAAAGCCAAACAAGCTTTAAACGAAGCGTTTGAAGACATAGATTTTGAAGTAGACGAAATTCAATTTGTGCCTAAAATCAGCACGCCTATTTCTGGTGAAGATTTAGAGCAGTTTAATGCATTTCTTGATAATTTAGACGATTTAGACGATGTGCAAAAAATCTATTATGATGCTGAGTTTTAATCTCGTTTAAATGCTTTTACTTTTCAAGGCAGAAAAACTATTTTCTGCCTTGAAAAATCTTCATACTCAAAAAATCCAGCTAACTAAGCCTGTTGACTTTCTTCGTATAGGTTGAACGGTCGTCACTATTTTTCTATAGCGGTTTGCAGTACTGTCCAAGGAACTTCACACTCGCCTAAGGCGGTCGCAATATAAGCCGAATCTCCTGTAATGGTCACCGAAAACGACATGGTCCGTTCTACAAGCGTTGCGAGTGATTGGATATCAGGCCACTGAAATTGAAATATTGAGGCCTGAAGGGCGTTGAGCTTATTTTGGTTTTGCTCCCACCAAACATCGGACTTTGAATTAAAGGTGTAAATTTTTACGGCTTTTGCAACATGAGTTGATTTTTTGATTCGATCAATGGCTGGCTCGCCAATATCGATCCACAGAAGAAGTTGGTCATCTAGGCTGTGTAACCAAATATCAGGATCTTCAATAGAGCTGAGTCCTTTAGTGAAACTTAAGTGTTCTTGTGCGTTAATGCAAAAAGCTAAAACACGTGCCATCATGCGTTCGGCATTTTCAGATGGGTGTTGGGCAACGGTTAAATTCAGCGTATCGTAATAATTGCGATTAAGATCGGATAAAGCGATGTTAAATTTATAGATGGTTGGTTTTAATGCCACGAAATAAGCCCTTTAAGTGTTTAAGCCTGAACGTCATTCAGTTTTTTCGTATTGTAACCGCCATTGATGTAAAGGGTGTGAGTAATATGCAAAGGGTTATAAGTTGATTGTGGGGTTACTTGGCCTGCATTAATTGTCTAAGCTTATCTGTTTGACCAAAGACCTCAGCGAATTGCGCGAGTGTTTTACCCGTGGAGTGAGCTTCGGTACAGTCCTCTTTATAGAGCCGTTTGGCGATACTCCACTCTGCTTTGACAATGGCTCCCATCATGGCGGTATGACCTCGTTTATCTTTTAAGCAGGCATTGGCTTTGTGGTTAAGTAAAATATCAACGGCCTCTTTATTCCCATGATAAGTCGCCATCATCAAGGCTGTATAGCTCTGATTGTTTCGAAGATTAACAGGAAAGCCATTGTTTAAAAATTCGGAGAGCACTTCTGTTTCGCCGATTTTGGCCGCTGCAAAAAAGTAATCCGCTAACTGTGGGTTGGCAAAAACGGGGAAAGAGCTGATGAATAATACGAGACTTAAATAAAATTGTTTCATAGTTAGACTCCTATGTTAATTAATGAGCCTTTGAAGCTCGCTAAATAGCGAGCTATAAAGTGTATATACGAAGTGAATAGACGCTTAGTCGAAACTAAGCGTTTTATAACTTTCTTGGTTGACGACTTATTTATTAGATAAGCTTTTAACTTTATTCAGATCTCCTTTAACGGCTTTAGTGATTTGTGTGCCGAAATCTTTATCGGCTTGGTAAAAGAAGCTCAGCATAATGTGCTTCGTTTCACTGTCTTTGACTTGACCTAAATCTCCTGCAAGGTTCTGGATAAGATTTTTCTTTTCCTGATTGCTGAAGCTTCGATACAATTCCCCCGCTTGGCTAAAGTTATTCTCCTTACGAATTTTTTTCTGCTGAGTCATTCCTGTGACAGGTTTGATGTCATAACGAGCCCCTTTGTCTTCTGCAAGGTTTTCGATTCGGCTTGGCTGGTAATTAATGTCAGAGGTCTGTTGTCCTTGATTTCCCATGCCATCCTGATTCCAGTTATTGACCGCTACAGCAGGGCGGTTAATAGGCAGTTGTTGATGGTTTGTGCCTAGACGGTACATTTGCGTATCAGCGTAAGAGAAAACGCGTCCTTGCAATAAACGATCTTCGGAAGGTTCTATACCAGGTACGATATTAGCAGGTGCGAATGCAGCTAGCTCTGTGGCTTGGAAAAAGTTTCCAGGAATACGATTAAGCGTCATAGTTCCTACTTTAGTCTCTGGAATACCTAACCACATTTTAGTCGCATCAAGTGGGTTGTAATCAAGTTTGTCAAGCTCGGATGGTTTTAACGTTTTGATATACAGATCCCATTTAGGGTAATTACCAGCGGCAATGTTTTCATACATATCGTTTGTGGCATGACTGAAGTCTTTAGCTTGTATTTCCGCCGCTTCTTTACTCGTTAGGTTTTTGATTCCTTGTTGTGTTTTCCAGTTGAATTTTACGTAAGTAACATCACCCTCAGTATCAACCATTTTGTACGCGTGTACGCCCCAACCATCAGTATGTCTCAAGTCAGCAGGCGTACCGAAATCAGAATATAACCAAGTTAACATGTGTGTAGATTCAGGCACATGGCTAAAGAAGTCGAAGTATCGATTAGGGTCTTGTTTATTAGTAATGGGTGACGGTTTAAGGGAGTGCACCATATCAGGGAACTTGATCGCATCACGAATAAAGAACACGGGTAAGTTGTTACCGACTAAATCCCAGTTACCTTCATCTGTATAAAACTTAGTGGCAAAACCACGAGGATCACGTAACGTTTCTGGAGAACCTTTTGAGTGAACAACGGTAGAGAATCTTACAAAAACAGGCGTAGATTTGTTTTTGTCAAACACAGAGGCCTTGGTCAAGTCACTAATGTCTTTAGTCGCCACAAACTCACCGTGTACTCCCGTACCACGTGCGTGCACAATACGCTCAGGAATGCGCTCTCGACCAAATCTCTGAAGTTTTTGAATAAGCTGTACATCCTGTAGTAATACGCCTCCGTTATTTCCAGCTGTATAAGAATTTTGGTTGTCTCCTACTGCTGCTCCATTGTCTCGAGTTAGCTGTTGTACTTCAGCGTGCGCTGATCCCATAATGGCAAGAGCGGCTACACTAAGGCTTATTTTTTTCATGGTTGTATTCATAGCGTTTTTCCTGAGTTGTAAAAATTAATATTATGGAGATGATGTTTAGGTGGTATATTTACCAACTGGTATCGTTTTTAATTATCGTTTATTATCATATGTATAGATTTGGATAATAACAAATTGATTTTTTCACTGAGGCAAATAGGTTTTGCTTATATCGAAAGGAATGAGCTATAAATGAATATACGAGATCTTAAATATGTTATCGCGGTTGCAGAGCTGCGCAGTTTTTCACTAGCGGCTGAACAGTGTTATGTGAGCCAGCCAACGCTAAGCAGCCAAATTAAAAAATTAGAGGGTGAACTTGGGGTGCAACTTTTTGAACGACTAAATAAACGTGTGATACCTACGCCAGTAGGAGAGGAGATTATTTTATCAGCCACTCGAGTGATACAAGAAGTTGATCGTATTAATGATATTGCCGAAGCTTCGAAAGACCCTTTATCAGGTCGTTTTAGATTAGGGGCTTTTCCAACATTGGCGACTTATGTTTTCCCTAAAATAGTTAAACCAATTAGAGGTTGTATGCCAAACCTGAAGCTTATTTTAATTGAAGATAAAACGGCGAGCCTTATTAAAAAACTTAATTCAGGAGAAATTGATGCGGCGCTTTTAGCGCTACCTACTCCAAATGACCTTTTTAATACAAAAGAACTATTTGATGATTATTTTCGTCTTGCCGTTCATGATAAGCACGAGCTGGCTGGGCTGTCCGAAGTTGATCAAGCTTCTTTGTTAGACATAAATCTGTTGTTACTCGAGGAGGGGCATTGTTTTAGAGATCAAGCCTTAGAAGTGTGTAGTTTGATTGGGGCAAATGAAGAGGCAGATTTTCGTGCAACGGGACTGGAAACGTTACGTCAGATGGTAAGCGCTGGAACAGGCATTACGTTGATGCCTGAAATTGCCATCACAGATAATGATGACGATATTTGCTACATCCCTTTTAAAGCCCCTTGCCCTAAGCGAACGATAGGGCTTGTCTGGCGGAAAACGTTGGTAAAAACGAGAGTGATTGACGAGCTTATAAATATCATAACTCGCAGTGTTCGTAAGGCTTAGGTTAAGCTTTACAGACAAGGAGCTACCAAAGTATTGCGTAGAGATGCAACCCTTTGGTGAGCATAGCGATTGTTATTTGAAAAGGATTATTGAGTAATGGCTAAAGGAAGCTCAGGACAAGTACTTTAAAATTCTGTGGGTCTTCAAGTTGGCTATTCAAGGCATGGATCGCAGGGAATGGTTGTTCCATTCGCAAGATTCATAACGCAGAAGAGGCTGGCTTGAAGCCCCACCCTTCGGGGCTTAGCCAAGTTTTAGCACTCGTCGTTATAATTTTTTGTGGTATCCAGATACAAGGTGAATTGAGCTTTGCTCAAGAGAGGGTGCTCTGGGGCGTCACTTCAAAATCATGCATTGATGGCTCAAACTTGGTGTTGCCAGAAATTAAAGGACTTGTTCAGAGCTTCCTAAAGCCTCAGCCACGCCTTTGCCATAGAGTGGGTCTGCTTTAAGGCAGTTGGCAACATGGCGTTTTTGTACTTCCATGTCTGCGCCACCTACCGAGCGTGCGGTATTTTCAAACAGCACTTGCTGCTGCTCAGGACTCATTAGTCTGAATAAGTCACCTGCTTGAGTGTAGTAATCATCGTCATCTTGACGGTGATCCCAATGATCTGCGTTACCAAATAAATCAAGTGGCGGCTCTTGGTTTTCTGGCTGCTCTTGCCATTCTCCTAGGCTGTTGGGTTCGTAGCCCTTGGTGCTGCCATAATTGCCATCTACACGCATCGCACCATCTCGGTGGTAACTATGGTAAGGGCAACGTGGGGCGTTGACGGGTATTTGAGCATGGTTAACTCCTAGGCGGTAGCGTTGGGCGTCACCGTACGAGAATAAGCGACCTTGCAGCATTTTATCGGGAGAGAATCCAATGCCAGGCACAACGCTTCCCGGATTAAAGGCGGCTTGCTCAACATCTGCGTGATAGTTTTCAGGGTTGCGGTTCAGTTCCAAAACCCCCACATCAATCAGTGGATAATCTTTGTGAGACCAGATTTTAGTTAAATCAAAGGGGTGAAAACGGTAATCTTGTGCATCCGCTTCTGGCATCACTTGTATTTGAAAGTTCCAACGAGGATAGTCTTCGTTTTCAATGCTATCGTACAGATCTCTTTGATGGCTTTCTCTATCTTTACCGATCAAATTGTCCGCTTCCTCATCGGTTAGATTTTCAATGCCTTGTTGAGTTTTGAAGTGAAACTTCACCCAGAATCGTTCATTATCTGTGTTGATAAAGCTAAAGGTATGGCTACCAAATCCATGCATATGTCTGTAAGTACGAGGGTTGCCTCGATCGCTCATCAGAATAGTGACTTGGTGCAAAGCTTCTGGCAACAGAGTCCAAAAATCCCAGTTGTTTTGTGCACTGCGCATATTGGTTCGTGGGTCACGTTTAACAGCGTGGTTAAGATCTGGAAACTTAAGAGGGTCTTTTAAAAAGAATACTGGCGTATTGTTACCGACCATATCCCAGTTACCTTCTTCGGTATAAAACTTAAGGGCAAAGCCGCGAATGTCACGCTCGGCATCGGCCGCACCGCGTTCACCTGCTACCGTTGAAAATCGAGCAAAGACCTCTGTTTTTTTGCCCACTTCAGAGAATAGTTTTGCTTTAGTATATTGACTGATATCGTGGGTGACCGTGAAGGTCCCAAAGGCACCAGAGCCTTTAGCATGCATGCGGCGTTCAGGGATGACCTCACGATCAAAATGAGCCAGTTTTTCTAGAAACCACATGTCCTGAAGTAACATGGGACCACGTGATCCGGCAGTTAAAACATTTTGGTTGTTTGCAACGGGGCATCCGTTTGCCATGGTTAATTTAGATTTGTTACTCATTTCAATCTCCTATGGACGTGATGTAAACAAAATGGGCTTACAGGCTTTAGAGTAGAGTGAATTAAAGGATTTGTATAGTTAATTGATATTATGCTAGTGATAGCTATTAACTATAATAGCCTAGTTTTAGCGAGTGTCAATTAACATCTGGATTTAGCAAAGGCGGTGAGTCATCCAACCACCTTTATCGACTTGTTTTAATGGTTATTTTTGGGTAAACGTTAAGTTAAAAGTAACAGGAACGGCTGTACTGATTGACGAAAGTTTAGCGACTTTGCGTAATTGTTCAACGCCTCCTTCTAAACCAAATTGATCCGCATTAATAATTATGGGTTTTACTGAGGTGGCAATGATGGTATCGCGAGAAAGTTTAATCACTTTTATATCGCTACTTACGGCTTGTGTAAACCCATGAAGCGATAGGTCAAATTTGATGGTTTCTCTGTAAGTGCTACCGACTTTCATTGCCTTTAATTTATTTGGATCGATAGAGGCACTGATGTTTGCTTTAGAATATTTAACCACTTCAAACAGCATTGATTGCATTCGGTCGTTGCGAATTGGGATGTTTGTCTCCACGCTTCCGAGTTCTATTCCGACTGATATGGCTCCATTATCGTCAATTACGCCGTTTAATGTCTTAAAGTGATTTACTTCACTGACCTTAGCGTTTTTAGTTGAAATATAGCTGATATTGGATTCATTGTTTACCAGTGACCATTCAGCAAGCGCATTGGATGATACAAGTAGGGTTGCAACAGCAACGGATAATAATTTGTTCATTCTACATATTCCTCTTTTAAGTGAAGTGTTTATCTAGCCTAGGTGATTTGTTGGTTTGGCGTAATCAACGCAATGATTGATATAAGGAGTGTTAGATTAGACTATGTAGTATATACGTATATAATTCGTATGTATATTAATTTTTTTTAGGGCTGGCCGATAGAGAAAAGGATAGTGCAAAATGGATTGTAAGCCTGTTGTTTAGATTTTCTTACGAGGGCTTGGCGATGCAGATGTGTTTACAGAGAAGGGTATAGGAGCGGGTGAAGGTTGGCTTGCTTAAATAAATAGAAAGGCAGCGAAGGGAGGCTGTTTAAGCAAGGCCTGTTTCGATTGGAGAATTTTAAATAGCGGTTAAGATACGTTTTAAAAATGGATTAAAAAAATTACTTTTTCATTCTTTTTAATTTTCGTCTTTCTTTGCGTAGTTTCCAGTGCTTAATAACGTGTAGGCGCCATAAAACGTGAATAACAAAGAAGCTGCTAATCCCTAAAATAATCCCAACGAGTATGCTTCCAAGGTAGAGTGGTTGCCATACATCGCCTAATACATTGATTATCCAGTCCCAACTCAGCTCAAAATGTAAGTCTTCTGAGGCTTCTTGTCCTAGAATATAGGTACCCACTACATAGTTAAAGTAGAAGATGGGCCCCATTGTCAGAGGATTACTGATCCAAACAAGGGCAACGCTTAGTGGTAAGTTTGCCCGAAATAATATGGCGCAAACAGCGGCAAAGAGCATTTGGGATGGTACGGGAATGGCCATCCAGAACAAACCGATAATGAATGCTTTAGAAACCGAGTGGCGGTGAAGATGCCATATGTTTGGGTCATGCAGCCATGAGCCTAAAAAATGAAAGCCTTTGATGCTTTTGATTTTTTCAGGGCTGGGAATATAGCGTTTAATGAGGTTTCTAGGCATGTTTCTTCGTTTTGTATTGGCGTTTATTGCAAGTGTATTGCTGTTTTATCAGTTGCCAGTGTTTCCATCATTTTGGTTGGGCGTAGCACTTGTATGTCTAGCATGCTTATTGGCCTTGATAATGTATTTGGGTCAAATACGCTCTCTCGTCGGGCTAAAATCTAAGCGATTCCAGCAAGGCTTTTACATGAGTATAAATATTTTGTTTGGACTCATTATAGGCATCTCTTGGGTGTTTTGGCAGTCTTTTTTTACCCCAACGATACCTGAAGCTGTTTTAAATCAACCTGTATTTTTAACGGGTAAAGTAATTGAGTTGCCGAATCAAGAACTTACAGAGACAAGAGCCGTTATTAAATACGCTATTAAGGTCGATTCGATTGAATTGGATGTGACTGCAAATCATGTTTTTTCGGAAAAGCCCTCTTCATTTATCTATTCTTCGGGATTTAAACCCACCGTATCCATTAGCTGGTATCTATCGCTTGATGAATTACATAAATTAGACTCCTTGCCTAAACTAGGTGAAACCTGGCGCATGCGAGTCAAGTTGAAAGCGAATCATGCCTCTATGAATCCTGGTGCATTTGACTATGAAATGTGGCTGTTTCAGAAAGGTTTAAGTGCTAAAGGTTATGTGAAAAATCGCACTAAGGCGGAAGAGGGTGCTTTAGAAGTCGCCGTGATGGAAAAAGTAGCGAGTGCGTCTGTTTTGAGTTTCGCTCATTGGCGAAATTGGATCGCTCATCGATTGAATTTGATTTTTGAGGAGAGTGATTTTTTCCATTTTTATAAAGCCCTGACCTTTGGTGATAAGTCTTCTATTTCGGCTGACGATTGGGTCTTGTTACAAAATACAGGTACCATCCATTTAATGGTTATTTCAGGCTTACATATGGGAATAATCGCTCTAATGGGGTTTTGGAGTTTTAAAGCGTTGTGGTGGCTGGGGGCTTATAGAACCGAATGGATTAATTTGCCAAGTTTTGCTGCTTTGGGAGCGTTGCTATTTGCGACTCTTTATCTAACGATTTCTGGCTTTTCAATACCGACTCAGCGTGCTTGGTTAATGGTTGTCGCCATATTAGGGTTTGTTTTAATTAGACGAAATTTTCAACCTTGGTCTGCTTTAGCGATAGCGGCCTTGTTGGTGGTAATGGTTGATACAACTTCTGTGTTAAGTTTTGGTTTTTGGCTGTCTTTTATTGCTGTGGCTTTAATTTTTATGGCCTTAAATTCGACTCAATATGACCAAAATAAGGTTTTGGAAAAACGATCTGTTAGAAAGCAAAGTTGGTGGCAAGGCTGGTTAGAAGGCTTTAAAACCTTATTGTGGATTCAGCTCGTATTAACGTTAGGGCTGGCGCCATTTTTAATTTGGGCGTTTCAAAGCTTGCCTGTTTACAGTTTAATTGCCAATTTAGTCGCGGTGCCTTTTATTAGCTTTATCGGTTTGCCTTGGTTGTTTTTAACGTCTTTAATGGGTTTGATCTCAACGGGTTTAGGCCTGTCGATGATCAGTCTTTTAGATGTTGTCTGGCTTCAGTTTTGGGCTTATTTACAGTGGGTGAATCAGCTGCCTTTAAATAAGTTGGCTTTTGCAGAGCTCTCATTGCTTTGGCTAATTGTTTTGTATGGCCTGCTGTTTTTTGGGCTGCGGCTTGCGCATTCTATGCAAAAAATAGCGATATTACTGCTTACTTTTTTATTGCTTATCAGCTTGGCTTTTTACACGCCTAATCGACCAGAGGTAAATCAAGCTAAGTTAACCGTATTAGATGTGGGTCAGGGACAAGCCATTGTGATTGAAACGAAAAATCATGTGCTGTTGTATGATTTGGGGGCGAAATGGGGGAGTCGTATGGACGGTGCTAAATTGGCGGTGATGCCTTATTTACACTCTCAAGCTTGGCAAAAGGTAGATGTCTTAATGGTCAGTCACAGTGATGCAGATCATTCGGGCGGCTTAGCCAGTTTATTGCAAGCGTTTTCTGTTGACAGAGCGATGAGCGGGCAGCCGCATATTTTAAACAAGCGTATTGAAAACAGTCAGGATATGACAGGTCTGTTTACTTTATGTCAGGCGGGCGAGCAGTGGCAAATGGATGGTGTTATGTTTGAAACTTTATCACCAAAATCACAGTGGATAGGCTCGGAGCTCAGCTCTGATAATGACCTTTCTTGTGTACTGAAAATCTCGACAGGTGAGAAGAGTGTGATCATTACAGGCGATTTAAGTGAAAAGGGCGAAGCGCTTTTATTGCAAGAGAGTATGGATCAAGATGCGGACGATCGTTTAAAGGCTGATTTACTTATTGCGGGGCATCATGGCAGTCGATACTCTAGTTCGCTTAACTGGCTAAAAGCGCTTTCTCCTGAGAAGATTGTGTTTTCATCGGGCTATTTAAATCGTTTTAACTTTCCGAATAAGGAGGTTCTACAGCGTATTAAAAAAGTAGATGAAACAGGGGCGCCTAAGTCGCTTAACCATCGCACGATACAGTGGTGGAACACCGCTTGTTCTGGCGCCTTGTCTTTTAAAATGACGAAAAGCGGCGTTGTTTTATTAGAAGAATATCGAAAAAATCACAGTAAATGGTATCATCACCGCTGTTTAGACTCTCAAAAAGGACAACTGTTTCAATGAGCTGGCCCGTCTTTTGGACAAAAAAAACTTGGAGAACCCGATTGCTATGGCCACTTTCAAAAGTAGTCAGTTGGGAAGCCACCCGTCGGTTAAAGAACTTTAATCAACTCCCGCCTGCTAAGCAAACCTTAGCCAAGGTGATTGTTGTCGGAAATTTAGTGGTAGGGGGCAGTGGTAAAACGCCTTTTATTATTTGGTTAACCAGGCAGCTGCAAGCAAGAGGTTTAAAAGTAGGGATTATCAGTCGCGGCTATGGTGGTCAGTCTAACAGTTGGCCTCTGTTGGTGACAGCGGAAAGTGACCCGTCGCAAGTGGGAGATGAACCGGTTTTATTAGCCAAGCAGCTGGGGTGTTCTATTGCTGTGTCTCCCAAGCGACCTGAAGCGATACGCTTGTTAAACGACACTGAGAGTCTGGATGTTATTATCAGTGATGATGGTTTGCAACACTATGCTTTGGCACGTGATATTGAAGTGGTATTGATTGATTCGCAACGTCAATTTGGTAATGGCTTGTGTCTGCCTGCAGGGCCATTACGAGAGCCCTTGGCGCGCTTACAGCACGTTAATCTGTGTGTATGGAATGGCTTGGATGAGCAGGCCGATTTTCCTATTTCGAAAGACATTCAGCCCTTTCAATATAGAATGAGTTTGAGGCCGTTGCGTTTAAGGCAGGTGAAGAATCCTGAAAAGGTTATTGCAATCAGGCCAGATTTTTCGAATGATTTGCCGTTTAATGGTGAGGAAGTTAACACCATCGCAGGCATTGGTAACCCAAATCGATTCTTTGAAACCTTAGAAGCATTAGGTTTTGACGTGTGCTCAAAAGCGTTTGCCGACCATCATGATTTTCAGTTAAAAGACTTTCAGGTCTTTGGCGATGAAAAACGATTGCTTATGACTGAGAAAGATGCGGTAAAATGTTTCGAATTAGCTAAAAGGTATCAAAAAGACAACTGGTGGTATTTAGAGGTAGCACCCAGTTGTGATGAAGCTTTATTAACTCAAGTTTTAAAGCTTTTAAGTACCGAATCATTAAATGAATAAACCTGTTTTTACTGGTAAGAAATGGCCAGTAGGTAGGCTTAGTAAGTTTTTAAAAAGAGTTTTAAATGGATCCTAAATTATTAGAAATTTTAGTTTGCCCTGTGAGCAAAACCAAGTTGATTTTTGACAAGAAAACTCAAGAGTTAATTTCAACCGCCGCTAATCTGGCTTTTCCAGTAAGAGATGGTATTCCTATTTTGTTAGAGGACGAGGCTCGAGCACTCAGTGCTGAAGAGGTGGAAAGCTATCGGAAGCAAAAATAAATTGTCTCAATTTTATTAAAGTTCCGTTCATTGCATTAAATAACAGTTCATGCCGCAGTACTCGTACTGAAGTGTTACATGATTTGCTTTTGTTTAACGCATCTGTTTTGTAAACAAGGATTTATTACCCTTTATGTCATTTACCGTTATTATTCCTGCCCGTTATAAATCAAGTCGTCTGCCTGGTAAGCCTTTAATGGATATTAATGGTCTGCCCATGATTCAGTGGACTTGGCTGCAAGCCAAAAAATCGGGGGCGGAGCGTATTATTATTGCGACAGAGTCTCAAGAGGTTCAAGCGGTTTGTGAATCGTTTGGGGCGGAAGTCTGTTTAACGGGGGCGCATCATCAGTCAGGTACGGAGCGTATTGCAGAGGTGATTGAGAAAAGTGGCTTGGTAAAAGACGATATTATTGTCAATGTGCAGGGCGATGAGCCCATGTTACCCCCTGAGTTGATTCATCAAGTAGCCGAAGGGTTAGAATACAATCCGAAAATTCCAATGGCCACGTTATGTGAGCCAATTGACAGTGTTGAAACCGTTTTTGACCCTCACGCAGTTAAAGTCAGTCGAAATGCGGCGAACTTAGCCATTAATTTCAGTCGAGCCCCTTTGCCTTGGTCTCGAGATACCTTTTTAACCGATTCTAAAACACTGCCTGAAAACTGGCCTTATAAGCGTCATATTGGCCTTTATTCCTACCGAGCAGGTTTTGTTCAGCAGTATGTAGCTTGGCCTGAATGCGCTTTAGAGCAGGTTGAGAAACTAGAGCAGTTACGTGTTCTATGGCATGGTGAAACCATTCTCGTGCTAGACGCTTTATGTGATGCGGGGGTGGGTGTCGATACGCCTGAAGATCTCGCACAAGTTCGTCAGCTACTGGCCACTGTGCCGTAAGCTGAGTTTCTGAGATGCTAAAGTACTTAACGCTGCTGGCGGTGATCGTTTTCTTCTGCTGGCTTATTAAGCAGAAGTTGAGAAACCGTAAGTTAGCTCAGCAAGGGATTATTGTTGAGCAGAAAGGCTTAAGGCCGATTACCTTGATGAGCATTGTGATGCTCGTCATGTACGGTGGTTATTTAATTTATTATCTCCTAACGAATTCCAACACGGCTTAATCTGATCTAGTCTAGCCTCTTCTTTGTTAAAGGCGGTCATGTACACGGCTGCATTCCCTAAATTGAAATCTTGCTGAATTTCGTTCGATTTTAGCTGTTCGCTTCGGTATTCTCCGATATTAAGTATTCAATTACTCTTTCTACCTGCCTTTTACAGTGGCCGCTGCAATTTGTGGTAACGGTTCTTATTCATACCGATTCAAGGCTTTGTCGTACTGTTTTTGATAGCGTTAATCATGTCATTTAAGCACTTCGTGACAGGCGTATAGGTTCTTACTGCAATTTTTTTAGTGTTTCTAGGGGCTTCGTCTAGGGCTTCTTGAGTTAGGTTGCGTGTTTCTAGGTGTTAGTGGATTTTATCTTGATCTGCTTTTGCTTTGCTGACCTGACTTCTTTTGGTGCAGATCCTGTCTGTTATGGCTATTTGATATTGTTCATAATCATTCACTTCTTTCCGTATTTTTATTAACTTGTTGTTTATTAATGATTTAATTTATTATGGCATCAAGATGGCTTATACAGGGGGAGTTGTATGTGATACGAGGTTGATGCAATGCAAATAGGTTTTAAAGTACTTTTAGTCAGCGATGTCGTTGATAGTACACAAGAGGTTGAGGCGGGTTTAAAAGAATCGGGTGCAAATCAGGTTATGAATCTGTCTGTCGAAGGGAATCTTTTAAAGGTCTTGGCCGATAATGTAATTGACCTAGTTGTTTTGGATGTGATTAAGCCAACTACGGCTCTGTTTGAAAAGTTGGCTATGGTTTATGAGTATTGTCCAAAACCGATCGTCTGCTTTAGTAATGAAAGAGATTCTAATATCATCGCTAAATCGGTTAAGGCAGGTGTAACGGCTTATATTGTGGATGGCAAGGACGCCAGTCGCATGCAGCCTATTATTGAAGTCGCCATGGCTCGATTTAATGAAGGTCAAGCCATTCGTAAGGAATTGGCTCAGGTAAAAGATAAACTTTCTGAACGTGCCGTTATTGAAAAGGCCAAGGGGTTATTAATAGAGAACAAGAATATGTCTGAAGATGAAGCCTATAAAGCAATGCGTAAAATGGCGATGGATCAAGGCAAGAAAATTTCAGTGGTCGCACATGAAGTGTGCGGTGTTTTAACAGGTTTATCATAAAAAGGTCGCTACTCGATCATGACGATAAGGTCATGTTTTAAACCTGTCGTTAAAGTAACAACAAATTCAGTTTTTCCTTCAAACAACGATGTTTGAATGTTTTGGCAAAGGCGCTGGAACGATAAAAAAAATTATTTTATTGATTCTAAAAAATTCAAAAGGATTTTATATGTCTTCTAAACATTCTGGCCGACAAGGTCGTCGTACTTTCTTAAAAAAATCAGTTTTAGCCGTTGCAAGCACGCTGGCTCTTTCCTCTGCTACGTTTGTTTCCAGTGCTTACGCGCTGGGTGAACCAGAAAAAGAGGATTTAAACTTTGGTTTTATTAAATTAACCGATATGGCCCCTTTAGCCATTGCCTATGAAAACGGTTATTTTGAAGACGAAGGGCTTTACGTTAAGTTAGAAGCGCAAGCGAACTGGAAAGTGCTGTTAGACCGAGTGATTGATGGTCAATTAGACGGGGCTCACATGTTAGCAGGCCAACCGATCGCTGCGACGATGGGTTATGGTACAAAATCAAACATTATCACGCCTATCTCGATGGATTTAAACGGTAATGCGATTACGGTTTCTAATAAAACCTGGGAAGGCATGAAACCGAATGTGAAGATGGAAGGCGGTAAACCTGTTCATCCGATCAGTGCCTCAGCTCTTAAGCCTGTTGTTGAATCTTATAAAGATGAAGGTAAAGCCTTCAAGATGGGGATGGTGTTCCCAGTATCAACACACAACTATGAGTTACGTTATTGGTTAGCGGCAGGTGGTTTGCATCCAGGTTATTATGCACCACATAAAGGAGATAGTTCGGGTACTCTGGAAGCGGATGTTCAACTGTCTGTCACACCACCACCACAAATGCCAGCCACTATGGAAGCGGGCACGATTGAAGGTTACTGTGTAGGTGAGCCATGGAACCAGCAGGCAGTATTTAAAGGCATCGGTGTACCGGTTATCTCTGATAACTCCATTCAAAAGAATAATCCAGAAAAAGTATTTGGTCTACGTGAAGACTTTTATGAGAAGTATCCAAACACCACAATTCGTGTTGTAAAAGCGATGGTGAGAGCAGCGCACTGGTTAGATGCTGAAAACAATAAAAACCGTCCAGCGGCAGTTAAAATTTTAGCGCAACCTAACTATGTGGGGGCGGACTATAAAGTCATCGCCAACTCTATGACAGGTACCTTTGAATATGAAAAAGGCGACAAGCGTTCTGAGCCTGATTTCAATGTATTCTTCCGTTACAACGCCACTTATCCTTATTACTCTGATGCGATTTGGTATATGACTCAAATGCGTCGTTGGGGTCAAATATCTGAGCATAAACCAGATACTTGGTATAAAGACATGGCGAAAAAAGTCTACCGTCCGGATATCTATGTTAAAGCGGTTGAAGCTTTGATTGCAGACGGTTCTATGAAAAAATCTGATTTCCCTGATGTCTTTAATACGGATGGTTACAGAGGTGTACAAGATGACTTTATGGACGGTATCCCGTTTGATGGTTCTAAACCAAATGAGTATATCGACAGCATGAAAATTGGTCTGAAAGGTCAAACTAAGCTGTAATTTCCACGTTAGTTATAACGACTCGTCATTATTTATTCTCTTCAGAATGGACTCTCTGGAGAGAATCTATTATTCGTACACATCAAAGGTGAGTATATGAATCCATTAAAATGGGGCTTAATTGAGCCTTTTTATAAACTAGCAATCGGTGAGGACCGTCGTGGTCAACTGAATACGATTGTTAAAATGATTGGCCTGCCTTTATCTGGCCTCTTAATCTTTTTATTGGTGTGGCAAGGTGCGGCATCACATATCAATACCTCTTTAGGTCAATTTCCTGGGCCTGTTCAAACCTATGAGCAATTTATATCCCTGCAAGAAGAAGCAGAGGCTGAAGAGGTAAAAGCCCAAGCGTTTTATGAACGTCAAGAAGCGCGTAATGAACGTAAATTAGAGAAAAACCCTGACGCAGAAATTAAAGTGCGAGAGTATGTGGGGTCTCCGACGTTTTTTGACCAGATTGGTCGTAGTTTAGTGACCGTTATGGCAGGCTTTATTCTCGCGTCCATTATTGCGGTACCGATTGGAATCATTATTGGTTTGAGCTCTAACGCTTATGCGGCTGTTAACCCGTTGATTCAGATTTTTAAACCCGTATCGCCGTTGGCTTGGTTACCGCTTGTGACTATGGTGGTGTCTGCGGTCTATGTCTCGGACGATCCAGCGTTTGATAAGGCCTTTCTAAACTCAATGTTTACCGTTTTATTATGCTGTTTATGGCCCACTATTATTAATACCGCAGCAGGTGTTGCCACGGTGACGCAAGATCTAAAAAACGTGAGTCAAGTACTCAGCCTGAGTTGGTGGACGCATGTTCGTAAAATCGTATTACCTTGTTCTATTCCAATGATGTTTACAGGGCTACGAATCTCTTTAGGGATTGCTTGGATGGTGTTGATTGCCGCTGAAATGTTGGCGCAAAACCCAGGTTTAGGTAAGTTTGTTTGGGATGAATTCCAAAATGGAAGTTCAGATTCTTTAGGTCGCATTATGGTGGCGGTTATTGTCATCGGTATTGTGGGCTTTTTCTTAGATCGCGGTATGTTGATTTTACAGAAATCCGTTTCGTGGGATAAAAGCGTCACTTTAAGATAAAAGCGAACCATTTAAAGAATTTTAGGAGCACAAACATGTCAGAATCACATTTAGAAATTACCAACGTAGGTATTGAATTCCCCACGCCAAAAGGGCCTTTTAGGGCATTACGCGACATTAATTTAAAGATTGAACAGGGGGAGTTTATCTCGTTAATTGGTCACTCGGGTTGTGGTAAATCTACCGTATTAAATATTGTTGCAGGCTTATATGGCGCCACTGAAGGTGGGGTTTTATTGGATGGTCGTGAAGTGAATGCACCAGGCCCTGAAAGAGCGGTGGTGTTTCAAAACCACTCTTTATTGCCTTGGCTATCGGCTTATGAAAACGTGGAGCTGGCGGTTGATCAAGTCTTTAAGAAAACCAAAAGTGCCGCAGAAAAGAAAGAGTGGATTGAGTACAATTTAAAACTGGTGCACATGGATCACGCGATGCACAAACGCCCTGATGAAATTTCAGGGGGGATGAAACAGCGTGTTGGAATTGCACGAGCTTTGGCTATGCAGCCTGAAGTGATGTTAATGGATGAACCTTTTGGTGCCTTAGATGCCTTAACAAGAGCGCATTTACAAGATTCCTTAATGGAAATTCAAAAAGAGCTTAACAATACGGTAATTATGATCACGCACGATGTGGACGAGGCGGTATTGCTTTCAGACCGCATTGTAATGATGACGAATGGTCCAGCCGCAACCATCGGTGAGATATTAAAAGTGGATTTACCACACCCTAGGGATCGTTTGGCCTTGGCGGATGATCCGACCTATAACCACTATCGTTCAGAAGTGTTGCGTTTCTTATATGAGAAGCAACGTAAAGTTGAACACTGATCGAAAGACACATAAAAGGCACCTTCTCGGGTGCTTTTTTGTTTTAAGCAGGTCTAAAAGGTGCAAAGGAGTTTGCTATTAAAAATTATATTATTTTTACAGATTTAGATGGCACCTTATTAAACCATCACAACTACGAGTATGAGGCCGTTCTACCGTTACTAAAAAGGTTAGAGCAACTCGACATACCCGTGATTCTCAACTCCAGTAAAACGCTGGCGGAACTTCAAATTTGGCGAGAAAGGTTGGGTTTAACGACCCCCGTAGCAGCGGAAAATGGCGGGGTGTTATTAATGAATACAGCTTATGGAGAAGTGAAGCAGTTAATAGGTAAGCCCTATCACAATATTTGTCATTTTCTGATGACGTTGCGTGAACAAAAAGGCTGGCTGTTTGAAGGCTTTAATGATTGGAGTGTGGCAGAGGTCATGGCTAAAACGGGCCTGAATGAATTGGATGCCATTCATGCCAAAGAACGGGAAGTGACCGAGCCCATTCTATGGATGGATACGCCAGAAAATTTAGAGCTTTTTAAAACACTTTTGGATAAAGAACAGTTGATGCTAAACAGAGGCGGGCGTTTTTACCATGTTATGGCCAAGCATGATAAAGCCGATGCGATGCGCTTTTTAATGAACTTGGAGCCGTTTAAGGATAGAGAACCATTTAAAAATACCGCCATCATCGCATTGGGTGATGGTGAAAATGATCTGGCGATGTTGAGATTTGCCGATATGGCTGTGGTAATGCCGTCAGCAACAGGAAAATCGTTACAAATTGAAGACGCCTATTATTCAAAGTTAGAAGCACCCAATGGGTGGGTGCAAGCGATAGAGTCCATTTGTTTGGGTTCAAATACAACGCCTTAAAAGTGGCTAAACGATCAACGTTGAAACGTTTAAACGAATGAATTAGGAGAGATGTATGAGTGATTTTTTTCAAAATGGAACCGTAACCACCTTTCATAATATTACCGATCGACCTGTAGAGGATTTGGAGTCAGAGTTACTTAAGTTTAGCCAGCAAAAACCATTAGGTTTGCTGTTGCCATCGCTGTTTAGTGAATTAGAAGGGCCTGCTTTACAAAATATTGTGCAGGAACTTAAGAAGGTGCCGTATTTAAACCAGATTGTCATCGGTTTGGATAAAGCGAATGCCGAAGAGTTTGCCTACGCAAAAGACTATTTTTCAGAACTCCCACAGGAGCATAAGATCATCTGGAATGACGGCCCTAGAATGCAGGCCATTACCGAGAAATTGCGAGAAAAAGATCTTGCACCTAAAGAACGGGGTAAAGGCAGTAATGTCTGGAATTGTTACGGTTATATTTTAGCGTCTAAAAAAGCCGAAGCCATAGCGTTACATGATTGTGATGTACTGACTTATGATCGAAGTTTATTAGCCAAATTGATCTATCCCGTAGCACACCCTACCTTTAACTTTGCCTTTGCCAAGGGGTATTACCCACGTTATGCCGATGGCAAATTGAATGGTCGTGCCTCTCGTCTATTAGTGACTCCTTTGTTACGTGCTTTAAAAGGCGTTTTAGGACAAGATGAACTCTTAACGTATTTAGACAGCTTTAGATACCCTCTGGCGGGTGAGTTTGCTATGGATGTGCACTGCTTAAAAGAGATTCGAATTCCATCGGATTGGGGGCTCGAGATTGGTGTTATGTCAGAGGTGCTGCGCAATTACTCAAATCGTCGAATTTGCCAAGTGGATATTGCCGATGTTTACGATCACAAGCATCAAGAGGTCTCTTTTGAGAGCAAGCAGGATGGGTTGTCTCGCATGAGTCAGGATATTGCTAAGTCTCTGTTTCGTAAGTTAGCGGTGCGTGGTCACCAATTTTCACAAGCCACTTTAAGAACCATTCGAGCCAAATATTACCGCACCGCTTTGGATCAATTAGAGTCTTACGCCTTTGATGCCGAGATGAATGGTTTAAGAATGGATTTGCATAGTGAAGAGCAGGTGATTGAGCTGTTTGCACAAAATATTTTAGAGGCAGGTCAGGACTTTATGGGCTCGCCAGGAGAGATTCCGTTTATGCCAAATTGGAATCGGGTCATGAGTGCTTGTCCAGATATTTTAGAAGAGATTAAAGAGGCCGTAGAGTTGGATAACGCTTGAGGTTGTTAAAAAGGAGTGCACATGAAAGAGACCATTTTAAATAGAATAAGAGAGCGGCTGGCTAGGCTTTACGATCAACACGCGATTGCAGAAACGTTTGATCAGTTACACGCCATTATTGAAACCTATCCTAAATCAGAAGTAGATGTTAATCGAGGTTGGACACAACAAGATGTGATGTTGATTACCTATGGAGATAGCTTGTTACAAGAGGGCGAGGCCCCGCTTAAAACCTTGCAGACCTTTCTAAAAACCTATATTAAAGATGCCATCAACAATGTGCATATTTTGCCCTTTTTTCCCTACAGCTCGGACGATGGTTTTTCCGTCATTGACTACACAATGGTGGATCCTGACTTAGGCGATTGGCAAGATGTGGAAGCCATTCATCAAGACTACGCCTTAATGTTTGATTTAGTCGTTAATCATATTTCACGAGAAAGCTTGTGGTTTACCGACTACAAAGCCAATAACCCGCCATTTAATGAGTTCTTTGTTGAAATGGAAGGCACAGAAGATGTGTCTCAAGTCACGCGCCCTAGAAACACGCCTTTATTAGTACCGGCTTACACGCATCGTGGTCGGAAAATGGTTTGGGCAACCTTTAGTTCCGACCAGATCGATCTGGATTTTAAGAACCCACAAGTCTTAGTCAAAATGGTTGAAGTGCTGCTGTTGTATCTGCAAAAGGGCGCTAAAACGATACGTTTAGATGCCATTGCGTTTTTATGGAAAGAGTTAGGCGGTAGTTGTATTCATCTTCCTGAAACACACGAAGTGGTGAAATTGTTTAGAGACATTATGGAACTGGTCAAACCCGAGGCCATTCTACTCACCGAAACCAATGTGCCACACGCTGAAAATTTATCTTACTTTGGTGAACAAGACGAAGCGCATATGGTGTATCAATTTGCACTGGCCCCTTTAGTATTGCACGCGCTCAACCGAGGGGATGGGCAGTATTTAACGCAATGGGCATCGGATTTAGATCCTCCACCAGAGGGGTGTAACTTCTTAAACTTTACCGCATCGCATGACGGAATTGGAATGCGCCCCGTGGAAGGCATTTTACCCGAGCGAGAAGTCGATGATCTGATTACCAGCATGAAACGTTTAGGAGGATTTTTATCCACCAAAAGTAACCCCGACGGTTCTGAAAGCCCTTATGAAATCAACATTACTTACTTTAGTGCTTTTAGAGAAACCTATCACTCTAATGGCCCGGACCAATGGCAGGTAGACCGCTTTATCTGTTCGCAAAACATTATGATGACCTTACAAGGCGTGCCTGCTTTTTATATTCACAGTTTGGTCGCCACGCCTAACGACAGAGACGGCGTAGAACATACTGGGCGCACTCGATCCATTAACCGAAAGCGATGGGAATATGAGTACTTACAAGCTTTAATTGAGAGTGGTCGAACCTCTAATGCCGAAGTCTTAAAGCGAATCACCAATATTTTACAAAGACGCAAAAAACACAAAGCGTTTCATCCTGAAACAGGGCAAAAAATCATTCAACTAGGTGGTGAATTTTTTGCCCTATGGCGAGATGATGAAAATATTCGCTTTCCAGTCTTGGTGATTCATAACTTAACCAGTGAGATTAAACTGATTAACTTAGCGAATATTGAAGGCATGGAACGCTTTTCGTACTGGGTGAATTTACTCGACAATAAAGGCACCGCCGCGACCGAAGAAAAGTTTGTACTGCAACCTTACCAATCGGTTTGGTTAATCCCCGAAACCGTAGATGACGTTTCGGCGCTTTGGGCTCCTTTTACGGACTAAATGGTTGCGGTAGGGGTGGAGATTTTTCAAGTTACTGATAGCTTCTCCCTTAACAACCCTCACACATGACGGCCTCTAAGGCCATGGTGCGTCCAATGTACCATGCCACCTTTGGCATTCCACTCGTATTTACCATAATATTGAACTGTTTCGAACTTTCTCAATCTATTTATTCGGGACTAAATCAATATTGTGGGCAATTAATAACGTCTACCCGCTTTCCAGTTTAAAAATAAATCTCTGCTGTCGAGAGCCATCATTAGCATCCGCTAGAATGTTTCTTTACCTTCAACCTGAACACCACTCTACTGATTTTGAAGAGCCTGCTAAATAGCAAAGGGTGATGGATAAGTCGCAACACTGATTAGTTATAGTTTTGAGAGTAAATGTATAAGGATGAGCAGGCTTTTTTTCATGGGATTGCCTCTGGAAGTTGGTTATAAGGGCTCATTTAAGTGTTGAAATTTTTAACAACTTTAAGGTGGTATCTAGAGTTATTTGACTGTAGAATCTAGTAATTATTAAGATTTTTTACGTATCTTGGTTAAGGTGTCAATTTCAGAAATAAATGAATGTAATAGGCAATAGTGGGGCAAAAGACAGTATTACAAGCAATCAGCTCAAATGGCACTGAAAGCATCTGTAATGCAATCATACAGGGCAATCTTACCTAATACTAAACGTTATACGTCATGAGAAAATCTTGGAAAGATGGAAATTACAGGAAAAACAATAGGGATTCGTACATTCCAAAAAGAAGATATAGCTGCTTTTCATGAGGCGGCAATTGAATCAATTGAGCACATGTACAAATATATGCCATGGTGTCACCCTGATTACTCAATTCAAGAAAGTGAAGCGTGGATAATTTCAAGAATTGAAGCATGGAATAATGCCAAAGAATATAGTTTTATCAT